>OASE01000415.1_pt1 | contig 11317 bp, 9 predicted proteins | sample 1494851 | NCBI WGS metagenome assembly OASE01 (sample SAMEA3360680, study PRJEB22359) | human gut metagenome | biome: ENVO:urban biome; feature: ENVO:human-associated habitat; material: ENVO:feces | place: Bangladesh | collected 2011 | reverse complement strand
CAAAGAACGTCTGGGATGCGGCAAAGAACAATACCACTGCGGCGGCATTTTCGACCGCTACCATCCAGAAGGCACCACTATAACCGAAATGCTCGGCTACAACACCACCCAGAAGACAACCGATTCCGAATCCCAGGTCCCAACCGGTCAGGATACTGCTGTTAGCCGTTCCACGCTGGTCGTGGCGGGCAACATTGATAAACATATTCAGGAAGGCTGGGTACAGGTGACCATTTCCCAATCCTATCAATGCAGCTGAAAGATAGTAGGCTATCGGATGCTTGATGGCTACGAATATCGTAAAACCAACGAGCGATATCAGCATTCCTTCGGCAGCATTCTGGGTCAGCTTACCCTGACTCAAAGCCTTTCTGCCTTGCAATCTGCTCATGAACAATCCCATAGAGAGTATGGCGAAATAGGTACCCGTTCCTCCGGTAATGCCTAATTCCTCCTTACTGTAAATGGCGAGATAGTTGCTCAATACACCCCAGCAGAAACCAAACATGCAGATGTTGATGGCCAACAGCCAGGCGCGGGTCAGGAAGAAGCGGTCGAGCGAGAGCTTCTCCTTGTTTCTGATGATTTCCTTCTCTGGGAGTTTCACCGTTCCAGCTATCACTACAGAAGCAATGGCTACCACAAAGGCTATCCAGAAAAGTACCATATAACTACCCACCAGATTGTGCAGATAGATACCGATGGAAGGGGCTATCGCCATGGCGAAGTTATTGCTCAATCCATAAAGACCGATACCCTCATTGCGTCTGCTCGATGGCAAGACATCGATGGCACAGGTACTGTTGGCAACAGTTACCGCTCCGAAAGGTCCACCATGCAGGGTTCGGCAGATGGCAAACATCAGGATGGTACTGGCTGCTATGTATCCTGCAAAGAAGATGGCAAAAGCCGTCAGACAGACCATCAGCACTTTCTTACGGGAAAATCCATCCACCACATATCCGCTGAAGGGACGGATGATGAGTGCCGCCACCGTATATCCGCTCAGAACAATGCCTATCACATCCTTCGTAGCCCCGAAAGTTTCACTCAGATAGAGTGGGAGGAGTGGGGTGAGGAGATAGAAGGCAAAGTAGAGCAGAAAGTTGGTGGTCATCACCTTGATGTAATTCGCATTCCAAAGTTTTTCTTTCATCTCTTCTGTATTTTTTAATTTCAAGATTCTACCCTATACTGAACTTTCGCATGTGGGGAAGTTAAGTGAAGTTAGGGAAGTTTATATTCTATTCTCCAACCAGGCATCAATGAGTTTGCGGGCAATCGACAATTTCTCCGGCAAAACAGGGAGATTGTCCTTGCTGAACCATTTGCCGCGGGAAAGCTCTTCCTTCTGAAGATGAATCTCACCATCTACATATTCGGCTGTATATCCTACCATCAAGCCACTTGGGTACGGCCATGGCTGGGAACCGAAATACTTGAGATTCTTGATGGTCAGACCGGTTTCTTCCATCACCTCACGATGAACGGCTTCCTCCAGACTCTCACCTGTTTCCACAAAACCTGCTACCAGGGAATCGAAGTTACCCTTGAAGTTGCGGGCATGAACCAGCAGCACCTGATCGCCCTTCTTGATAAGAACGATGATGGCTGTAGCGAGAGAGGGCCAGACAGACTTGCCACACTCGGTACACTTCTTACTGATATCTGTTGACATCTTCATAGGTGAACCGCATACACCGCAAAACTGGGTGTTCATATCCCAATAGTTCAGTTCCTGACATTTTCCCGCTTTCTGATACAACTCTGGGGAGAGCTTGTAAAAGCTAGGACGCAAACCGCACATCTCATATTTCGGATTGTCGGTTACGGGCTCTGGAATGGTGAAAGTCTTCACTTCCGTACCGTCATTCATCGGTGTGATGTTGAGGATATGGGTCCAAGGCTTGGTTGCTACCGGACTTTCCTCACTACATGGAATCGTATAGGTTCCATCTTCTCTCTTCTCGAGCAAGATATCTGTCTTGCAAAATATAAACCAATACTTCATAATCTATTATTTTTTCTTTCCGAAAAGCAACTCATAGTCGCGCTGGGCAGCAGGCTTGGTCCATGCTTCCGGCACAAACTTCCAGTTGTTGTTTGGCTTGGCATCTACGGTTCCCATCTTTTCGATGGCCTCCATCAGATAGTAACGCTGGTCGCGCTCACTGCGATAGATGATTCTGCTATCCAGACTATCCTTTGGAATACCGGCACCACGGGTGAGGAGCTCTCCGCCGCCATTGCCGCGATAACTGTTCACTGCCACCTTATACCATTTCTTTTCATCGAAAGGCTGGCCATTGCTCATACGCAAAATCTTCACCTTCTCTCCGTCTGGCTTGGTAACATCTACCTCATAATCAATGCCGGCAGCACTGTCAAAATTGAAGGAGAGGTTCTTGAAGCCCAGACGCTGCTGGTCGCCCTTGGTCTGGGTATCGAGCAGGAGCAGATGGTCTTCAGGACTCTTCATCGTATTCACCCAGAGGTCATAGCTCATCTCCAGATGCTTGCGGATCTCCTCACCGGTAAGGCGCATCACGTAGAGCTGATTCTCATATTTATAGAGATTGAACATGTCACCAACGTAGATAGGTCCCGCCTTGATGGTAGAATTAAACTGGAGGGGCGCATTGAAGGCAATATCAGCATTCGTGATCTGAAGCTGCAGGTTGAGGATGAAGTCATTGAAGGCGCAGCTGCCGAAGAAAGACTCGCGGCTGTGAATGGTATTCTTGAAAGTTCCGATCTGCTTGCTGACAAACTTGTTGATTTCTGCTATCTGAGGCTCGAATGCCTTCATGAAATCCTCATCAATAGGACATTTTGTCACATCTGGCAGACTGCCAACTATCTTTTTGTCTGTCACAACATACTGTTTTTTGCCATTCACCTTCTTCTTGTTCAGGGTAATGGTCACCTCGGCATCTGCCACATTCAGTGCATTATTGGCAGGGTCGAGACACACCACAGGCTTACCTTCCACATTCAGGATCGTCTCATTGCAGCGGGTATGGTCATGTCCGAAGAGTACCATGTCGAAGCCTGGCACCTCCTTTGCTACCCGCAGGGAGGCATCCTCCTCATATTCAGGAGTGACAATACCGCCATCCTTACCGCTGTGGAAGACTCCGATGACAACGTCCGGCTTCTCCTTCTCCTGGATAATCTTCATCCATTTACGGGCACTGGTCACCATATTCTCAAACTTCATTCCGCTCCAGAGATTCTCTGTCAACCAGTTAGGAATAGCTGGGGTCAGCATACCGAGAACGGCAATCTTCACACCCTCACGGTTCAGGATGATATAAGGCTTCACATAAGGCTTACCGGTCTTGGTATCAATGATGTTGGCACCCAGCACCGGGCAGTTTAACTCCTTAATCCACTTATCATAAACCGCATGACCTGTCTCTACATCGTGATTACCGAAAGCCTGGGCATCATACTTCATATAGTTGACTACATCAGCTGCCACATTGCGAGCCTGGGTGTTGACATAATTATAGAAATAGCAGGTAGGTTGTCCCTGAAGGATATCGCCATTCTCCAGGAGGATGACATTATCCTTATAGGTCTTGCGCAGATCGTTTACATAAGAGGATACGCGTGCCAGAGTTCCTGCCTTCGGTTTGCGATTGATGAAATCGTATGGGAAGAAAGAACCATGGACATCACTCGTCTGAATCACTCTGAGTTTGACAGTGCGCGGCTGAGCCATTGCCTGCGAATTAAAAGTGAGCGCCAACAAGAGCGCTGCGAATAACTTTTTCATACTTTTTCTCGAATTTATTTGTTTCAACTGCAAAATTACAAAAAAGTTGGCAATTACGGCATACTTTTTGTTGGATTCTTATAAAAATCATAAAAATAGGAGGTATTATACTATGGCATTTGTAGATTATTACAAGATTCTCGGTGTAGATAAGAACATCCCGCAGAAGGATGTGCGCGCTGCATATCGCAAGCGTGCTAAACAGTTTCATCCGGATTTGCATCCTAACGACCCAAAGGCAAAGGCTAAGTTCCAGGCGCTGAACGAGGCGTATGAGGTGATTTCCGATCCGGACAAGCGTGCTAAGTACGACCAGTACGGTGAACAGTGGAAGAATGTAGGAGGCTTCGGTGGTGGAGGCTATGATGGTGCTGCCGGCGGAGGTGCCGCTGGTGGAAATCCATTCGAAGGCTTCGACTTCAGCAGCTTCGGTGGTGGAGGAGGTGGTTTCTCCAGCTTCTTCGAAAATCTCTTCGGCGGAGGTCGTGCCCGTGGTTCACAAGGTGCCGGTTTCGGTGGCTTTGGCGGATTCGGCGGAGCAGGTGCTGGTTTCGGTGCCGGTGCTGAATATGGTACAAGCGGATGCAACGGCGGCTGCGGTGGCCGTAGCGGCAGAACGAATACCGGCGAGATGAACATGAATGTGAATATCGACATGTACACCGCACTGCTCGGTGGTGAGGGCATCATCACATTGAGCAATGGTTCAAAGATTAAACTGAAAATCAAACCGGAAACCCAGAATGGTACCAAGGTACGTGTTCGCGGCAAGGGTTATGACAGAGGTGATGGAACCTTCGGTGATCTGATGATTACCTATAACGTGAAGTTGCCTACTGGTCTGAATGAAAAACAGAAGGAATTGCTCCGACAGATGAAGGAAGCAAAGTAAAAGGAAAAAAGAAAGCTCCGATGGAATCAACAAACCATCGGAGCTTTCTTTTTATATTGTTTTTGAATCTTATGATTCTTTTATATTGTTTTAGAACTTACGAATCTTTTAATCAGAACTCATCTATTGCTGTGGCTCAGAAACCTTGTTCATATTGAAGGCAGAAACCTTGCCATCAGGTGAAACAACAGCAGAAATCTTAAAGAGCTGTTCCTTCTTCGAGCCATCTGTCATATCTACGTCCTGACGGGCAGAGAACTGTACCTGATACTCATATTCCTCATCGCCAACCTCGCGCTTCTTGATCTGGTAGTCGTTGTTGATGTGCCAGTTCATATTGGCTACATTATCTTTATAGAGCTTGTCCATAAAGGTAACGACATCAGCCTTGGTAGCCGAGTTCTTACCAAGCAAAGATGAGAGAATATCCTCGCAGGTAGCTGTCAATCCATCCGCATTACGGGAATTGATGCTCTGGAAGAACTGACGGAACAATCCGCTCACCATCTGCTTTTCTTCTGGCTGGAGGTCACGGCTCTTCACCTTCTTCAAGGCATTTTCAGCCTCTTCGATATGAGCACCATCTGTATGAGCATTCAAGTATGCCTGATAGGCATCAGCTGTATCTGCAGCCTTAGCTACATTCCAGTCGAGGGAATCTATTTTAAGCAAAGCTTCCTGTTTGTGCAAACTGTTAGGATACTTCTGGAGATATGCTTCCAAAGCTTCTTTCGATCCGCTCACTACCGCATTGGTCCAATCCTGGTCGTTCTGCTTCAACAGGTCTAGATGAGCCATGATGGAGTCGCGATGTGCTTCATCCGCATCCTTGTAGGTATCGAGATAACTCTGCAGTACCATCGGATCGCTGCTTTGCATCGCATACTCATAAGCTTCCATCTCCTTGTTGCGATTGGCACTGTCGTAGAAGTAATACATAATGCCACACGCCAAGGCAGCAAAGATGAATGAGATGATGAAGATAGAGCGGGTGTTCTTTTTCTTCTGTGGTTCCTGAGGAGTATTGCCCTCTCCGCCATCATTTCCGCTCGCAGTAACACCAGGACGACGTACAGGAGGTACTGGTGGAACAGGAGGGGTTGGAGGGACAGGAGGAGCTGTTGGAGTTGTTGGAGCCGCAGGAGCCTGCGGTGTTGCTGACGATGCTGCAGACGACACCAGTGATGTTGCTTCCGCAAGAGGACGAGTTACCCCTACTGCTATCTCATGGCAGTTTGGGCACATCTCCTGACTGCTGAAATAAACCTCACCGCAATGAGGGCATTTGGTGATTTTTCCAGCTATCTCAACGCCACAACTAGGACAGGTTGGAGCCTTATCACTGATCTGGCGGCCACATTCGGGACATTTAATAATTGCCATAGTTTTATTTAAAGTTTATATTTTACTAAAATCGTTTCTATGCTTTCAGACCTTATTCACTCTTTACCTTGAAACTAATCATCAAGTTAAAAGCTCCAAGTTCAAAGTTACAAAGCCTTATCTGTGTCTGAATCTAATCTCTCTCAATCGATGCCTGCCCATGAATCTGCTCTTATCCACGTAGCCATTGATACCGTTCAGTTTTCCTTTACCGGTATATTGCCACATCTCAAAGTCTCTTCCATCCTTGAGCACTGGTTCTCGCTTGGTATATTGTGCTATCATCAGCTTGTAGCTGTCGAGCTTTCCCAAGAGATAATGGTCATAGAAGTTGGCACCCGTATAGATGAGCGGCTTCTGCCTGTATGCCTTTTCCACGAGACGCAGGAACTTGAAGAGTGAGTCGCAAAATTCTTCTGTTTCCAAACCACTCTTGGTCTCTACGTCGATCATCGGCAAGAGATCCTGGTCGCCAGGGCGGCACTGTGCCTTGAAATTCTTCAACTGAGTTTCCTGAGGAATACGGGCACGATAAAAGTGGTATGAACCCACCTTGAGTCCATATCTATGAGCCAGATCAATATTCTGCTTATATTTGCTATCTACATTGGTTCCACCTTCGGTAGCCTTCAGATAGACATACGCCATCTTGGAGTTATCGCCCACCGTTTCCCAGAACACATTGCCCTGATAGTGGCTGAGGTCTATGCCATGCACATGACTGCAGGTATCCTCACATTGCACCTGCGCACTTGCGCATAGTGTTATAATAGATGATATTATTGTTATACAAAATCGTTTCATAGATGCAAAGGTACGAAAATCGCTTGAAATTCGTCACAGAGTATGCTTATTTTTTATATATTTTATATTATTCTTCGATTTCTGAGAGCGAGCGGTAGAAGTTATTGCAGAAATTGCTGATAGTTTCTATGGGCGCATATTCCAGATACCGCATACTGCGGCGCAGGTTTTTGCGCATCGTGCCGCCGGTGGTGCGAACGAATCCAGCCTGAGTCTGCTCGAATAAAATTTCCTGCTGATCGAGACTGTTATAATAAAGCGAACGGAGGGTCAGCTTGTAGGCACCACGTTCTACACGGCGCACGAAAGGTATCTCATCCTGTTCAAATTCGAAGAAAAGGATAAGTACACTGCCCTGCAACTGCGCCATACGCTGGATGCGGAGCTTGCGCAGCCATTTTTCCAGTTTTACGAAATCTACCTTGTCGCCCTTGGTGCGCAGGTAGTTTCCCATCTCGATGATACCGCCAAGATTAATGCCATTGGCTAATATTCCATTGATATTGGATACGATGATGCGAAGTAAATAAATGGTCTCAATAGAGGTGTCGATGGCATGACGCTCATTTTCCTGTATGCTGGCTAAACGTCGGTTCAGGAAACCATTGTTCATGCGTACTTCACCCGCAGGCACATCGCTGAGGTTCTTCATCATCTGGGCTATCTTCTTCTGTTTGAAGGTAGTCATCGGTTCCATCTCCTCCTTCGTATGAAAGTGATCGGAACGCAGCTTGACAAAAAGGTTTCTCTGTAAAAAATCCATCGTGTATTCATTTAAAAGTTAAACAATTGGCAATAAGCTACTTCCATTCTAGCTGTATCGCTTCGGGTAACGAAATAGTATCGAAAACAGCGCAGCTATACCGATAGCCAGAGGATAATAGAGGTATGGAAGGATATCCATCGGACTCAGTTTGGCAAGACCTGCTGCCAGAAGCATCTGTACTCCGTATGGTATCAAGCCCTGAACCGTACAGGAGAAAGTATCGAGGATACTGGCTGCCTTGCGGTTGTCAACTCCAAACTTATCACCGATTTTCTTGGCTATGTTGCCTACCGTGAGGATGGCAACCGTATTGTTGGCAGTACATACATTGACCATGGAAACCAGTGCTGCAATAGACAGTTCGGCTCCTCGCTTGTTACTGACGTGTGCCGTAATCTTGTCGATGATATAATTGATACCGCCATTCTCACGGATGATTTCGAGCATGCCACCCGCCATCATTGCGATGATGACCAGTTCGCCCATACCGATGATTCCGTTACCCATGGCTGAGAACCAGCCAAAGAGACCGTAACCTCCGGTAGCACCCAGAAGCTGACAGCTTACACCAATCACACCACAGAGCAATGTTCCCATCGTAAGAACCGCCATCACATTCATACCCGCCACAGCTGTGACAAGTACTACCAGATAAGGGAGCACCTTGACATATTCAACCTCCGGAATATCAGTAGGTGCCTGCAGACCGATACCCATCACGGCATAGATAGCCAGTACAATAACGGCGGCAGGTACTACGATAAGAGAGTTGACACGGAATTTATCGCTCATCTTGCAATTCTGAGTCTGGGTAGCTACTACCGTGGTATCAGAGATAAAGGAGAGATTATCTCCAAAATAAGCTCCACCAACGATGATAGCTGTCATCATACCTGTATTAACGTCCATGGAGTGGGCGAGTCCCGCAGCTATCGGAACAAGTGCCACAACGGTACCTACACTTGTTCCGATGGATACGGAGATAAAGCAGGCAGCCAGAAACAGTCCCGGCAGAATCATGCTCGCCGGAAGAATGCTGAGTGCAAGATTGACCGTTGCATCGACAGCTCCCATCGCCTTAGCCGAAGCTGCGAAGGAACCTGCCAATACATATATCCACAGCATGAGCATCAGATTGTTGGCGCCGGCACCCTTGCTATAGGTATCTACACGACTCTTGATGGGCATACCACCAGAAATCGCAATGGCATAGATACTGGAGATCATAAATGCCACGGTGAGCGACAAATTGGTATCCTTATGACTGGCATCTACCGAATAGGCGGTGAATGCCACGATGAGGACAATCAACAAAAACAATGGCGACAACGCCAACAATCCTTTCTTATTACTCATGTTTCTTTTTAAGTTATTGCAATGTTACTCCATTCTTGAAAATGGAAATCTCACGATAGCCGTTGTACTCGTTGCGAGCTTAGATCTGCGTTCTGCGGTAGAAATCGATATTCTCCTTCATCAGCAGCTCAATAGGCATGTAATTCACCGGATTCACCTTCTTCTTGAGAACGATGGCACGGAAGAGGGTATCCACGCAATAGTAGCCCTGCATATAGGCATGCTGTGCGATGAGGAACGAGATACTGCCTTCGCGCAGACATTTCGCATTCTTGCCCACCATATCATAACCCATGATCTGTACATCACGGCGATTGGACTTAAGCAGATAATCTCCCACGATATGCGCCTTCGATGTCAGTGTAATACAATGATGTGTAGCAGGATGTTCATCAAAGTACTGACCCAGCATCTTCTGGTATTCGTTGCGGGTTCCATTGAGCGGAAGATCAAGCACATTGATGACAATCTGTGGGAAATGATCGTGCATATAATGACGGAATCCCACCTCACGGTTATCCTGCTGCTTGCTGACCACATGACCATCCTTGGTCTGTCTCATCAGCATCACCTCTTTCTCATTGCCCGCAAGCATCATCAGCATCTTGGCTGCAAAGAAGCCAGAGCAGAACGAATCCTGTCCATAGAAGGAGAGAGGGCGCAAGTCTGGCATATAAGAATCGAGAAGGATAAATGGAATACCCTTTTGATGCAACTGGTCTGTAAAACCACGTGTCACTTCCAAAGATGATGGTACTATGATAACACCTTCCGGATTGGCATCAAGAATCTCTTGTGAAACAGCCTTGAAAGAATCCTCATTGGAACGTTCGTAGAATCGAATCTCTAAATCAATATGGAAATCCCGGCGCTGGTCTTCGCACTTCCTTGCACCTTCTTCTATCTCTTCCCAATAGGCTTCCGACTCATGCTTCGGTATCAGAAGGCAAAAAGTATAAGCCTTGTTGTATGCCAATGCACTGGCATACATATTAGGTTGATAATTCATTTCCTTGAGCGCTTGTTCCACCTTCTCACGAGCCGGCTTCGACACGTTCGGGCGGTCGTGGAGCACACGGTCCACTGTTCCTACAGATACGCCTGCTCTTTCGGCGATATCCTTGATTCTGATTCTTTCGGCCATTGTTTTTAAGTTTATGGTTGGAGCACATCGCACGTACATTATTATATAATAACTGTGCGCACAAACTGTGCTTTTTTACTATGTTTTGTTGAACTGCTGGTTTGTGTGCGGTCACACCATCAGCATTCGGGCGCAAATATACAACATTTTTTTGAATTGTGCGAATGCACAGCTCTTTTTTTGCACAAAAAACGAAAAAAAAGGAGAAAAAAAGGAAAAAAGTGAGAAAAATACGAAAAAATAGGGCGATAAATGAAAAAAACTGCGATTAAATTTTGGTATTCGAGAAATTATAGCTATTTTTGCCAACGGTTACGGACAACTACAATAAAAATTGTCTATTAGTAAACAAACAATAAAAACAAAGAAATTAAAACTATCAAACAATGGCAAAGATTGTAACATTAGGCGAGATTATGCTTCGTTTGTCACCAGAAGGCAACGATCGTTTCATCCAGAGTGAGTCACTTCGCATCATCCCTGGTGGTGGTGAGGCTAACGTTGCTGTTAGCCTTGCTAACTATGGTCACGATGCATATTTCGTATCAAAGTTGCCAAAACACGAGATTGGCCAGATTGCAGTAAATGGTCTTCGTCGTTATGGCGTCAATACTGAGTTTATCGCCCGCGGTGGTGATAGAGTAGGTCTCTACTATGCAGAGACAGGTGCTTCTATGCGCCCATCTAAGGTTATCTACGACCGTGCTCACAGCGCTATCGCAGAGGCTGATCCTTCTGATTTCGACTTTGACAAGATCATGGAGGGTGCTCAGTGGTTCCACTGGAGCGGAATTACTCCTGCTATCAGCGACAAGGCTGCAGAATTGACCAAGTTGGCTTGTGAGGCAGCTAAGCGTCATGGCGTAACAGTATCTGTTGACCTCAACTTCCGCAAGAAGCTCTGGACATCAGAGAAGGCTATCTCTGTTATGCGCCCATTGATGCAGTATGTAGATGTTTGCATCGGTAACGAGGAAGATGCTCAGCTTTGCCTGGGCTTCAAGCCAGATGCAGACGTAGAAGGCGGCAAGACTGATGCTGAGGGTTACTATGGCATCTTCAAGAGTATGATGGAAGAGTTCGGCTTCAAGTATGTCGTTTCTACGCTCCGTGAGTCTCTTTCTGCTACTCATAATGGCTGGAAGGCTCTTATCTATGATGGTAAGGAGTTCTATCAGAGCAAGCACTACG
>OASE01000413.1_pt1 | contig 11364 bp, 14 predicted proteins | sample 1494851 | NCBI WGS metagenome assembly OASE01 (sample SAMEA3360680, study PRJEB22359) | human gut metagenome | biome: ENVO:urban biome; feature: ENVO:human-associated habitat; material: ENVO:feces | place: Bangladesh | collected 2011 | reverse complement strand
TAAACAATTAAAAAATAAAGATTATGAATACAAATAATAATATAAAGTGGCATAAAGCATCAGAATATGTAGATAATATGTCTAAAGTAAAGGACTATTTAGGATTGCCAAAAGGCTATGGTGCTCCTGAATTTGTATCTGGCAATTGTAGTAAAGAATGGATATTAGAACATTATGAAGCTATTTGTCCAATTACAATTGAAGGTATGGATGAATTTCGTAGAGAAACTCATAATTATGGTGAATCTAAAACTGTTAAAGCTTCTGAACTTACAGTAGGTGATAAGATTTATTATGATTATAGTGTATTAACTGTAAAAAATATTAATGATAATAAAATAGAATTCGATGTTCAAGGAATTACTATAGATAATCTTGATACATTGGTAGAGAAACTTTAATAATGTTTAATTAAATATAAAATATTAATATGGTAATGATTGGTGATATTGTAAGAACTATTACAGAAGTAAAGAATACAAATGGTGTATATGAAATTCATCCATGTGGAGATAATACTATTTCTGGACATATTAAATCTACAGATGGAAAATTAACAGACTTTTCTAACGGAAATGAATATACAGATTATGAGGTTTTTCAGATTGAAATGTTTGAGGAAGAAGGAAATGTATATTATCGAAAAGTAATGTAATTTCATTGTTATGAATACAAATGAGAAATTTGAAAAATTAAAAAAATTAGCAGATAATATGTATGTTGCTGCTCAGTATTTGTCTACTGATGCATCACAATTAAAAAAAGCAATGAATGAATATCATCATTTTGTTGTTTATGAATTAAATAAAAATAATACTAAATAATAATTTATTAAATAATTTATGAAGAAGATTGTAATTGTTATTATTGCCGTGGTTATCGGTATTTTTGTAATCTCTGGTGTATCTATGTATTTTACATATAATAACCAGGAAATTTCATTGAGAAATGAAGCTGAAGCACAGCGTGGAAAGATTGAAGGTTGTCATGATAAGATGTGGAAAGTTATTGCCCAGCAGGCGCAAATCAGTGATAAGTATGCATCTGATTTTGACAAGATTTACACACATATCATGAGTGAACGTTATGATGCAAATGATGGTTCATTGATGAAGTGGATTACTGAAGCAAATCCTCAGTTTGATGCAAGTCTTTATAAGAATATTATGCAAAGTGTAGAGGTATTGCGAACAGAGTTTCAGAAGAATCAGGAACGAATGTTAGATATTGTAAGAGAGCATAGAGATTTGTGTTCACGTTATCCAGGAAAGTGGTTTATTAGTAATACAGCAGATATTGAGTATACTGTAGTTTCTTCAGGTCGTTCAAAGACAGTAATGAGTACAGGTTTGGATGATGATATTGATGTATTTAAAAAGTAAAAATTATGAAAAAATATGATAATTATACAAATGAATAGTTAGAATTATTATTAACTAAATATAAAAATAGAAGAGATTTATGTCATCATAACAGAACATTATATACATATACAAAGAATAATGGTTTATTAGATAAAGTATTACCAATAAATCATTATTCTTTATGGTCATATAATGAAGTATATAATATTGCGAAAAAATATAATACTTATATAGATTTTTATGAACATGATAATTATTTATGTAAATTATCAAATGAAAAAGCATGGATTAATACATTTTCATGGTTATCAAAAAGTAAAGAATTTCATTTATTAAATAAACAGTTTTTTATTTATGCATATATAGATAAATTAACAAATAGTATTTATATAGGGTTGACACATTCAAAAAAACGTTTTGAACAACATAAAAGAAAATATAGTAATTCTGCTGTTTATAATTATTTTATGACAAAATATGGTAATATACCAGAACCGATTATTCTTGAAACAAATTTATCTGTTTATGAAGCATCTACAAGAGAAATATATTGGGTAGAATATTATAAAGAAATGAATTATACTATCTTAAATCGTATGAATGCAGGTAGTATTGGTGGATTAAAATATAAATGGAATGATATAGAAGTTATAGATATTATGAAAAAATGTAAAAATAAAACAGAATTTAGAAATAAACATAGTTCTGCTTTTAATTATGCTAATAATCATAATTTATTTAATATATTTAATTGGAATAAATGATAGACAAATATATAAACGTAGATAAAGTTATTTCTATTAAAATATTTGATAAGAAAGATGTTCTTAATGAAAGTTTTGTATGTACATTAATTCATCGTAAAGGAACTGTTAAGAGACGGCGATTAAAATTTAAGGGATTTAAAGTAGAAATTGAATGTGTATATTATAAAGATGATATATTTGAACAGTTATTTTCTGGTAAAATAACAAGGGCAAAATTAAATGAATTGTATATGAAAGAATATATCGAAGATAATATAGCAAATAATTATATTATTGAAGATAATATTTTATATGAAAAACCACGTATAGAAATAACACTTATTAATGATGAATTAGTGGTAGTTCATCGAGATTCTGTGATAGAATTATATAATTATTTAAATAATATAGGACTTTCAAAACATAAAAATATTAAGAAAGTTTAATTAAAAAGGTAAATTATGTTGATTCATAGTTTACCTTTTTATTTTTATTAATAAATAATTTAACTGAATAATACTATATATTTTCACAAGATAAATATAAAAAATAATTTTTTTGATTTTTAAATATGGTAAAAACTAGATTGAATATACCAGCAACTCTTGTACATAGTGTTAAAGGTACATAGTATAAGATTAATGGTATTCTTTTATCAATTAATGAATCAAATGATACATGTTCAATGCGTTTCGATGATAATTATGTCGAAAATAATATACCATTGAATAAGATTTTGATTAATGAAGGATTTATTGATAAGATTAAAGAATACGGAAAGAAAGTTGCTTCATATATTACTGATAAAGTAAGAGGTTTTATTGCACTTGTTGATGATGCAGCTAATTAGGTTGTTTCATGGTCATTAAATAATGTTGGTAACCTAGCAATTAAAGCATCAAAAGGTATGTTACCAAAGGGTGTTTATTTTGCACCATCTGCATCATTAAAGAAAACTGCAGGTACTGGTGGTATGACTATTGATTAGGCATTTGCAGAAGGTATAGCAAAAGACCGTAGAGATATTGTTAATTTCTGGAGTCGTGTTATTAAACGTGCAGGAACAACAGATGAAACTATTTCTGAATCTATTAAATATGTTAATGAAACATATTATAAACCAACAAAATTATATAAAGCATTAAATGAAGCTGTATATTCATATGATGCAGTTAAAGATGGTAATGGATTCAGTCATTTTGGTGTTGCTATTAATTCTAAGCAATTAATTTCTAAGCTTAAGACTAATATTCGTGAACAAATTTCCGGTCCTCTTGGCGGACACTCTGATGTTGTTCCATTCCTTATATGGGGTGCTCCTGGTATTGGTAAAACTGCAATCATTAAGCAAACTATTAAAGATATGGCTAATGCTAAATATAAAGCAATTAACTTGAATCTTGAAGTTATTATGCTTGCTGGTTATACAATAGAAAACTGGACATTACCTCGTGATGCTACCCGTGAAATTGGTTGGGGTCTTGATTCTGGTTCAGCAAAAAAGAAATCACAAATGTATACACGTGAAGGATTTACAGATACACCTAAGACTTGGTTACCAGTATATCTTAATACATCAGATCCAGAAGAGAATAAGAAACGTGATTATTTCTGTAATACATGTAGATTCCTTTCAACTGATAATACAGGAGAAATTACATCTGCTAATGGACATCCTTTTGAAGGCGGTGTTGTATTTATGGATGAGTATTCACGTGTTGAACCTAATGTTCAAAATATTATCATGGGTATTGTTAATGATCATAAATTTGGTGATAATTATGTTGTTGCATCTAAATGGGGTTTTGTTCTTGCATCTAACCGTTCTATTGATGAGAATGAAGCAGAATCAGAAGATAGAAGATATTTCCCTACTGCTGCACAAACAAACCGTTTTACACATTATACATATGTTCCTTCAAAGACTGAATGGATTGAATGGGCACGTGAAGTTGATCCTTTGACACATGAAGCTAATGTACCACCATTTATTACAGATTTTATTGAAGCTTCAGATGATTATGTATGGTATTCTACTATTGTAAATGGTGGATATGATGATATGCTTGATAATCCAGAGGCAGATAAGAGAGCACATGAAGATCAGAATGATTCTTTATCTAAGATTAGTGATGTTCTTAATCAGGAAATTATTTTACGTACAAAACGTATGGTTACTCCTCGTACATGGGCAAATACAATTGGACCATTCTATAAAGATGCTTTAATTGATTTGTTTGATGAGAATCCTGATGGTATTTCTGGAAAAGAATATTATTAGAAATTAATTGATTCTTCTGTAGAAGAAAAAACAGATGATGAAGGAAATACATATAAAGAATATTATGGCGGAATTCTTCCAAATGTTTTAATTGATGCATTAAATGAACTTGATGATGATTATTGGGACTGGTGGGTTGATGAACATGGTGGTCTTGATGAATTGGATCCAACTGGTAATAGTTCAATTGGTATACGCGGACGTTATAATATTTTTATGACATATTTTACAGATAATATGCGTGATAAAATTGGTGATGATACTGGTACAAATGGTGCAACTGCTACAGGTCCTGTTATGAAGGCATGGCGTTCATATAATGAATATTCAAAGATCTTTACTCCATAGGTAATGACAACTATTTGGGAAACTGGTAGTATGCCTTCTGAATATTAGGATGATGATGATAAGAAACCATTATCAGTTGATATGTATGCAACATCAGAATTCTCTAAATGGAAGTGTATTTCTAGTATTGCAAAAGAATTACCATTATAGGTATTAGCTGCATATCCTGGAGATCTTGAGGAAGATATAAAGAATGATATAGAAACATTAGAAAATGCTAAACCATTATCAGACAGTCAGGTTTCATCTGCTGCATAGAAACTTATTAAAGAATATTCATTTAATATTAATGGTAAGACACATAACTTATTATTTGATGATGCAGAATTACAAGATATTGATACATTACGTAATAAAGTAAATTCATTACTTAATTCACGTGTTGCTCAATTATATGCACACTTTGCATCATGGATTGCTAAGATTTCAATTCAAACTGAAATTGGTTCTATCGCACATAATATGAGAACTTCATTATTTGAAAAGTGTAATAATATTGATTCAGATTTACGTAAAGAATTCTATAATACGGTTGCAGTTAGAAAGACCCTTACTGCATATGAAGCTGCTCGTACAAAGAAAGATCCAAGTCTTCAATAGATTGCACATGTTCATCAGATTGAAGAATCTAAAGTTCCTATTTTACCTGCATTAAATATTCTTGCACGTTCAGAGAAGTTTGATTTCAATCAAACACGTAATGCGGTTAAGAGTAGAGCGAAAAAATAATAAACATTAAATAAACAATATATATTAAGAGTGAATATAATTATTTGAATTATATTCACTCTTTTTATTTTAATAAATATTAAAAAGATTTTTTTACTTCTAACATAATGGTAAAGGTAAAGTTAAAAACTAATAAAACTCGAGTATACGAAGCTTATTCTAAAAACACAGTACAAAATACAATGGGTGTTAAGATGAAGTCTGCTGAAGAGAATCAACGTGAATTAGCTGGTTTATGGGGAAGACTTATGAAACAGAAAAGCTTAGATTTGCGAAAGTTATATAAAGGTGCTACAATGAAAGATATGGGATATTCTATTCCTGTATCTAAAATGCGTGTACCTGTTAAGGTGAAGATTACTGACGCGATAACAGGAGAACAAACAGAAGAAGAAATTATTCCTGCTGAAATTGCATCTTTTTGTGAAATGGCAAAAACTCAAGCTGCATCAACCAGAGAATTAGGACCAATTTTAGGAAGATTTAATAAACCTATTTTGTGGTCATTTAATATTGATACAGCTGCATCAGATGGAGTACGTATAGCATTTAATCCTGTATTTGCTGAACAACTTTTATATAAAGGGAAAGGACAAGTAAAGGAATTAATGTCTCAAGGTAAACGTATGTCTCAATCTGATAGAGTTATTACAATGGCTAGATTAGTTCTTTATGTTATTTGTCATGAAGCATATCATCAGATATATAGACACAGAGAACAAGCAGAAAGAAAAACAGAAACACAAGGTGGAAAGAATCATCAATTAGCAAATATTGCAATGGATGCTGAGATAAATCGAGATCTTGAAAAACAAATTCCAAAATATTTTGCTGGAGCAACAGAAGAATGTGATGGAATTTTTGATGATAGATTTAGAATGGAACCATGGCAAATTATTTTTGATGCTTATTTCTATAATAAAGTTTCTACACCACAACAACCAATTAATCAAAATCCGGTAAATAATTCTCAACAGCAATCTGGACAACAAGGACAATCTGGTGATAGTCAGTCTTCACAAAGTCAGCAACAAGGTCAGAGTGGTCAGCAAGGTGATAATAGTCAATCACAAAGTCAAGGTGGTTCACAAGGTCAGCAGAGTGATTCATCTCAACAACAATCTGGAAATCAAGGATCACAGAATCAATCAGGTAATCAAAATAATCAATCTGATAGACAACAAGGTCAAGGAAGTGGTTCATATGATGATACAGATTTAAGTGCAGCAGATCCAGATACTATGAGCGATTATGGTATGGATGATATGCCAGATAATAGTGATAAATCTTCTGAGTATCAAGATGCATATAATGATGAGATACAGAAAGAATTAGATAAAGCTATGGGTAAAGGTTCAGGAACAGATTCTGATGAACAAGGTGATGATGATTCTCAATCTGGAAATGATTCACAATCTGGTAATAATGATTCTGAAAATTCAGATGAATATGGAAATTTAGGAAATGATGATGGTGATAATCAAGGACAATCTGGAAATGATTCTGGTGATTCACAAGATAGACAATCTGGTCAAAGCGGTGAAATGAGCCAATCATCTCAAGGTTCTATGGGAAATTCAAAAACTGGTAGAAATTCTGGTCAAATGTCTCCTACAGAAAAAGCAGCACGTGAACAAGCACGTAAAGATGTTAAGAAAGCAATTGATAAGATGAAATCACAAATCGATAAAGATATGAATTCTGTACCAGATGAAGATAAACTTCAAGAACAACTTGAAGGTAAGGAATTTGATACAACAACATCTTCTACATTTGGTGGTGCTGATATGTTATCACAAGAGCAAATGGCTGAAATTGCAAAAGAATCAGGTGATCCTTATACTGCAGAAGAATTAACATGTGATCCTGTAGAAATATCCAGAAGATATAATGAAGAAAATAAAGAAAGATTAAATCAAGTTTCACCAGATCTTGCAAATAAACTTAATGATATTGCAGATAAGTTAAAAAATATGGAATCTCTTGCTAATTGGAAGCAGAAGATGAAGAAACATTTTACAGCTGCGATGGAAGCAGGAACACAGATGAAACGTTCAAAACGTACAATGTCACAATCATGGCGTGATGATAGATACAACCCATATAAAAAAGTTCCATTTGCTGAGAATAATGCAGCAAATATATTTTATCTTATTGATAATTCAGGTTCTATGTATAGTAATGGTAATGGTATATTCTATCAGATATTTAAAGAAATTGTAACATTAGAAAAACAATGTAAAGTATTAAATTCTGCTAGAGCTTATTTTACAACAGGTGCTATACATCCTGAAGATGTTGAAATGTGGAATATTAAAACACCTATTTCAAAACGTCTTGAACTTCTTGGAGAACGAGGTGGTTCTGGAGGTACAGATATTCCAGGAAATACTATAAGTGTTACTAAGCTTAAGAAACCATATTATTATGATAATGGTGAAAAACATACAACTATTATGGTATTTACAGATGGAGAAGATTCTGGTTGGGAACAATTAAAACAGATACCTTCAAAAATAAGAAAAGACATTGTATTTGTTGTATTTAATCCAGATGTTAAATTTATATTAAAAACATTCCATGAAATGCAAACACTTGGAGGTATTTCACTTAAAAATTTAATAGGTATTGATACATCTAAATTTGGAATTAAGTCAGTTTAAAAATAAGAAATAAATGAGTAAAAATATATTATTATTCCCTGGTGGTTTTAAACCATTTCATGATGGACATTTATCGATATTGAAATCACACATATTCAATATCGATAATGTTCATATTGATGAAGTACGTATTTATATATCATCTAAAAATAGAGATAATATTACGGCAGATAGTTCATTATGGTTTTTAAATAATATTAAAGATAAGTTAAGTGAACTATATAATGTAAATATTAATGTTGGTATATCAGAATATCCTGCACCTATACGTAAATGTTATAATGATGTTGGAAGTTCAATTAATGATGAGAAATTCTGTTTAGTTACATCAAATAAAGGTAATGACATTAAACGAAAAGATGAATTTTTTCAATTATATTCAGAAAACGGAAAATATTATGATTCAACTAAAGGTGTAAAAACCATATATATAAATGCTAATATTGAACCTGTACATTATATTAATAGAAATGATGAATATAATAATGAATGTGTTTCATCTACTATTATAAGAAATGATATATATAATCATAATTATGATATGTTTAAGACTGCATATATAAATATGTTAAGTAATAATATACTGGATGAAAAAATATTGAAAAAATATTATGAAAAATTAATCGATTTAAGTTAATTTATAGTGTTTTTTCAAAAAGATAAATAATAAAAAAGAAAATAATTCTATTTATAATAATATGAAAAGAAAACTTAATGAAAGTCTTACATTTCCTGTAAAGATTGATGTTGTACGACTTGTAAACGAAAATCCTGAACTTAATGGTTAGATGGATAAAATCGCTTCATAGATAGAAGATACAACAGATGCAACAATTACTAAGGAAGAGTCTGATGGTACTGTTTATATGGTAATTGATGGTCTTACACAAGATGATATTATCGACATATTTGAAAATGATTATTATATTGATGACGTTGATAATTTCTTTGTATATGACGATGCAGATGATGAACTTGATGACGTTGAATCAGATGATGATGCTCGTGCAGCAGCTGAAGATGATATGAGAGATGAATATGGTGATGATTATATTGATGAATCATGTGACGATGATGCAAGAGATTGCGCTATCGAAGATATGAAGGATGAATATGGTGATGATTATATTGATATGGATGAAGATTATGGTCTTGATGATGAAGGTGAATGGATTGATACAGAGGATGATGATTATGATGATATGATTCCTGATTATGATGAAGTTGATCCTGATGATCCTGACGCATTAGATGCAAAAGATGCTGCATATGCAGATATGGAAGATGATGGTATTTATGATGAAACATATGAAGATGCTGATGAGGAATTTGCTGATGATGATGCATTAAATGATTCAGATGACGATGCAGATGATGAATTTGATGAATGTATGGAAGACAGTGAATTTGAATGCTATGAATCATTAAATAATCGTAAACTCAGAAACAGAAGAAGACTTCTTGAAAAGAAAAAGGGATGTTGTCCACCAAAGAAAGGTAAAAAACTTGTTAACCTTTCTGAAGCATTAAAAATGCGTAAAGCTGGTTTGACAACAAGAGATATTGTTCGTTCTGCTAAGAAACCATATCTTAATGAATCTATTATTAGTAATGCAATTAATAAAGCAAAGACAGAACCGCGTAATGATAAGAAGATGAAACTTATCATGAAGAAAAAGGAGATTATGCAGTTAAAGGAATCACTTGGTGCAGAGAAGTTCAATATGATTTGTGAAGCTATGAAATCTGGTAAGAAAACATTATATTCTAAGAAAACAATCAATGGTAAGAATATTACAGAATATTCAGCTAAAGAACTTCTTGAATTGTTAAATACTGTTAAGAAACAGCATACAAATCTTATGAAATCATATAAGTCATTGAATGAATCTGCTACAAAATCAACAAAGAGAGAACTTCGTACAGCTATTGAAAATAAAGAGCGTTTAATGTTAATTCTTGATGAAGAACTTACATATCGTTTGACTTTCAAAAAGTTGAATAAGTCTAAAGCAATTAATGAAGATGAAGAAAATCCATTGGAACCATTGTCAGTAGATCCTACTGATGGAGATAGTAAAGATGATAATGCAGATGCTTCAGACGATAATGCAGATACTGAATCAGGTGACGATACAGATGAAACACCCGATAATGATGAAGAAGTAGAATTATCACGCGTTGTAATTACAGTTGCAAATCAAGATGCTGCAGATGAACTTAAACAATCACTTGTAGATGCTGGTGTTCCAGATGATGCTATTGAATTTGAAGATGATGATGAAACAGATGACAGTGAAGATTCTGATGATACAGATTCAGAAGCAGATGAAAACTCAGATGAAAATACAGATACTGATGATACTGCAGATGAAACACCTAATGAGTCTTTACATTATAATAAGTTTAAGAAATTGTTAGAAGATGATGATTCTGAAAGTGATACAGCAGATGATTCTACAGATGATTCTACAGATGATAATGCAACAGATGGTGAAGATTCAGATGCAAGTTCAGATGATAATTCAGATGATTCTTCTGACAGTGAAGATAAACCTATTAAAGTTGTTTTAACAAATACTGATTATGTAAATGATCTTGCAGATGTTTTAAATAATGAATATGGTATTTCTAAAGAAGAATTTGAAGAAATGATTGGTGGTCAGATTGTTGATGATTCAGATAGTTCTGATGATTCTGATGATTCAAGTGATTCAGATGATGATAAGTCAGATGACGAGAATAAAGATGATGAACCATCAACAAACGGTGATGATGCAGTAGATGCAATGTCACAGGAAGAACTTGATAAATTATTCGGCGGAAACTAATTTAAAAAAATTATTTTTCAAACATAGATAAATAAAAAGATATAGAAAAACTAAGAAAAAACGTTTGCTCGTTTTTCAATTAGTTTTCATTTTTCTAAATTATTTAGATTAAAGAGGAACAGTACGTGATGTATAGTTCCTCTTATTTTTTATAATATTTTTTATGAATTTTTAATAATTTTAAAATAAATTTAGATAAATAATAAAAGAATATAATATTATATACATTAAAATGCAAGTATTAAAGATTAAATATCAAACAGATGATTAGTCATTATGTATTATACAGGATTATATGAAACAATATAGTTCTGTATAGCATTTTGTATATAATAGAATTTAGGATAGTAAATTATAGAAAGATATAAAACAATAGATTAAGTTATTAAATAATGTAGATTT
>OASE01000409.1_pt1 | contig 11524 bp, 13 predicted proteins | sample 1494851 | NCBI WGS metagenome assembly OASE01 (sample SAMEA3360680, study PRJEB22359) | human gut metagenome | biome: ENVO:urban biome; feature: ENVO:human-associated habitat; material: ENVO:feces | place: Bangladesh | collected 2011 | reverse complement strand
GACCGTCAGCAACAGCTAGATAACGCCCAAAAGCAGTTAGAGGATTTAGAAAAAAGCCTTGACACATCCACCAAAGAAGTAACCGCCACCCAGTACGAAAATCAGATGCAGAAACTTGACACAGAAATAGAAGATAAGAAGAAAGAGATTAAAAACATTAAAGAAGTTTCTGATGACATAGATACGTCTAAAGCCGAAAAAATGCTTGAAACGTATAAAAATGCCAAGATTGATGAAATTAACAAAGAATGGGCTGAATCTTTAGAAAAAGTTAAAGAGAAAACAACACAGGTTACTGCCGAAGCCACAAGCGATTACAAGACACTGGCACAAATCCAGTACGAAAACACGGTCAAGCAAGCAGAAAGAGACGAAGAAGAGCAAATTAAGAAACTGTCCCGTTACAAAGATGACGTGGAAGCAAAAAAAGTCGCAGAAGATGAAAAGACCGCCAAAGTGCTTGCGGCAACCAAGGAAAGAGAACAGGCGATTAGAGATGCCTTTGAAAGAACAGCAAATGCAAGAATTAACGATGGTGATGAACAGGCATTAACTGAATTGCTTAATTCGCAAGATGGAAAAGATTACTTCGATTGGCAGTCCAAGAAATCGGAAATGCAGGAGTATTACGACGAATGGAAAAAGTCTCATTTAAGTGTCGAGGATATCATCACTCAAACGTCTAAGACGATGCAGTCAAGCCTTGATACCTTCTTCCAAGATGCTTTCATTGGCACAAAGTCGCTTATGGATTCTGTCTATAGCCTAGTATCTAATCTTTTTAAGTCTATCCTTTCACAGTTTACGCAAAAATGGTCGGCGCAGATTACAACGTCTATACTGGGCGGATTAACTGGAAAGAACGGGAAAAGTACCAATGGCAAGAATACCATTGGTTCAACCGTAACAAATGCAGTTGGTTCTAAGGCAGTCAGTGCAGGTGTCAATGCAATCGGCGGATTGTTTGGTGGCGGCAAGAATGCACAAGGATTAGATTTCAAATCAGCGACAAAATCACTCAATGCATTCGATAAAGCCACTAAGAGAATTACAGATTCCTTTAAGATTGGCGATACGGGCGTTAAGAGCTTAACCGATACCATGAGCATAGGCACGGAAGTAAAGACCGTGGAAAACACGGTAACAAGTGTCATGGGTGCAACCACAAAGCCAGCAGAAGCGGGTACAACAGAGGCGGCAACCAGTGCTATGAGCCAATTAACCAGTGCGGCGATTAGCGCGTCCATTGCTTTAAATTCAATCAAAGCGTTCGGTTATGCGTCCGGCGGTGCGATAAGCGGAATTGGAACGTCCACCAGTGATTCCATTCCGGCGATGCTTTCTGATGGCGAGTTTGTGTTAAGAGCAGAGGCAGTCAACAGAATAGGCGTGCCAACATTGAACGCATTAAATGAGGGCAGGATAAAGCACTTTTCAGCGGGCGGCGTGGTAAGTTCTGTAAGTTCAGTTGGCGGTACAATCGGCGGCGCGGTATCTATCAATATTTCAGCGATTGACGGAAATTCAGTTCGTTCCTTCCTGAAACGCGGTGGGCTGAAAGAAATCAAGCAAGGATTATTCAGCGATACAAGAAATTTCGCCACAAAAGCGGGGGTATGGTGATGAGAACATTTCCTGATATACGTAAATTTGCATGGAAGTCAACAAAGGAAACGGCATGGCAGACCACTATCGCCACAGCAGGTAGCGGTCGATGCCGTACATTGACTAATCGGAAATATCCAAAATGGACAATCGTGACCAAGTTTCAAACACTCACGGACGACGAGAAGAATACCATGTTCGGGTTTATCAATCAGATAAAGGGTGCGTATGAACCATTCTTTTTCCTAGACCCGGAAGATAACAAAGAAACCAACATACCGCTTCCTTCTTTAGGGACAAACCAGTATCAATGCGTCATGAAAATGGGCGACTATGTGCAACCTGTTTATAAAGTAACGGATTTACATGTATTTGTGGATGGCGTGGAATTGCCAAAAACCGATTATATTGAATCGGGCGGCGTCATCCAGTTAAGGGTGGCGCAAATCGGGAAAATAACCGCGTCTTATACATATTATTGGAAAGTCATCATGAAGAACGATGGGTTTAAGATAACCGCCATTTTCAAGAACATCAATCAGTCGGATAATCTGACATTGGAGACAGTGGAATGAAGAACGTAACCAGCGCATTAGAAAATTATCTTCTAACGCAGAGAAACATACAGGCATGTGACATATACGAATTGGTATTGCATAACGGACACCATTACTACTATGCAGATATGGATGCAGACATAACGTATAACTCGAAAGTATACCGCCATGACGGGCTGATGTTTGAGCGGGAACAGGTACAGCTGAACTCAACCGTTGTGGTGGATACGATGAGCATTACCATAAAAGGCGGAAAGAATGATAACCTTGAGGGCATGTCATTTGTCAAGGCAGTACACACTGGCGTTCTTGACAGGGCGAAATTGTATTTGCGAAGATGCTTTTTTAGGGATAGCCAAATCATCGGGTGCATTGACCTTTTCGGCGGATTGACGGAAGTTACAAGCGCAGGCGGCTTAGTTGTATCTCTTGATGTAAAGGCGGAAACAAGCGGACTGAATATGGAATTTCCAATACGGAAATATTACCCGCAAGGTTCATTCTCTACCGACAAGGACGGTATTGTTACCATTAAAGACAGTGATGATATAGCCGTCGTTGCGCCTTTTAAACCGCAGAAAGAAGTCTTATTGTGACAAATGGAGAAAAGATAGCGAAAGCCGCTTTATCATGGTTAGGAACGCCGCATGTCAACATGGCAAAGTCTAAAGGGCATGGGGTGGACTGTGGGATGCTCCTTATAGGTTCGTTGGAAGATGCCGGACTGATGCAGAAAGATTCCTATCATATTGAACCGTATTCAAATGAATGGGCGTTGCACAGAAGCGATGAATGGTTTTTAAACTATGTGAAAGCGAAATGTGACAAAGTGGAAACTATGTATACGGGCGATTTTCTGCTTTACCAGTACGGCAGATGCATTTCTCACGGCGGCATTTACATAGGCAATAATATTTTGTGTCATGCCATGGTTGATGAGGGTGTGATTTTATCTGAATTGAATGACGTTATGTTTTTAGATGCTAAAGGGAAATCACGGCTTAGAGGAATTTATAGGTTTAGGGGGTAGCCATGGGCTTTTTCAAAGGGCATAACACAACAATACGCTCTAATAAAATCAGCGATTTTAGTGTTGGCACGGCAGAATACGGCAGTCCAGTTATGGAAATTTTAGGGACAACTAGGGTAACTGGCAATGTGATTTATTATGATGACTTTACCGCACACGAACACAGGGAAACGCAGAGAAGCGGCAAGGGCGGGAGAAGTAAGACAACCACCATAACATATACCTATACCGTGGCATGCATCATGGGATTGTGCGAAGGCGAAATCAGCGGGATTGGTAAGATTTGGAAGGATAAAGATGTTTACACCTATCCTAACTCATCATTAGGATTAACAGTTTTTGTCGGTTCAGCAAATCAGAAGCCATGGGCGTACCTGACCTCTAAACATCCTGACAAGGCACTTTCTTATAATGGGCTTGCTTATATGGCTGGCGTCATTGATTTAGGCGATAGTGCGTCTTTCCCTAACTATAATTTTGAAGTCAAAGGGAAATTGCTTGATACTGGCGATGGAATTGACGTAAACCCTGCCGATTATATCCGATTCGTATTGGATAAAGTCGGCTTAGGGAATGTACCGATTGATGGATTAGACAATTATAGGAGCTATTGCCGCAATGCTGATATGCTGATTTCAACGCCATCCGATGAAACAAATGCAAAAAGTGCGCGCGAAATCATCAACGAAATCGCAACCATCACTAATGCCTATATGTTTTGGTCGAATGACAGATTCAAGATTGTTCCTTTGGAAGATAGACCTGTCGGCGGGTGGATGCCAAATAAGACAATCACATATGATTTAACAAGCGATGACTTTTTGCCGCAGGATGACGGTGCATTAGTCACCTATGCGAGAAAAGATTCCAGTGAAGTATATAATCAATTTCCAGTGGAGTTCTTTTCTAGGGATAATGCTTACGAGACGGAAACCGTCGCTTACGAATTGACGGATGACATTAAGAAATATGGGCTTAGACAATCAGACACAATACAAGCACATTATCTTTATAAGAAATCACGCGCGGTTAGATTAGCGGAACAGCTTGCCCGAAATGCAAAGTACGGAAGGAACCAGTATACATTTAAACTTGACTGGGCTTTTTGCCGACTGGAGGTTGGCGATTTAGTTACCCTGACAGATGAAACCTGCGGATTAGACCATCAACCAGCTATTATAAATAGTGTAACCGAGGATGCCGATGGGCTTTTAGAATTGACTGCTATCTCCCGTCCGCCGATGGATGTGACCGAAGCAAAGTATAATGTACACGAAACAGAAAGACCGTTCGTGGACTTTAATGTGGAAGCACCTAACACGTTGCCTGTTATCTTTCAGCCGCCTGTAGATATAACAACAACTGGGAATGAGGTTTGGATTGCGGGTAAAGGTGCGAACACGTCATGGGGTGGATGTTATATTTATGCCAGTGATGATAATATAAACTATAGGCGTGTCGGGCAGTTGACAAATTCAAGCCGTTTAGGAAAACTCATAAGCGATATATCGGCAGATGATACCACCATTACAGTATCTTGCAATGACCAGCTTATCAGCGGCACAAAAGAGGATGCCGAGAACGGGAATACTCTTTGTTGGATTGACGGCGAATGTTTCAGCTATCAGACAGCACAGATGGATAGTAACGGGAATTACACGTTAAGCGGATGTATCAGAGGGCAGTATAACACCTCTAAGAGAAGCCATACGAGTGGTTCAGATTTTGTCAGATGCGATACATATTTAGCAAAGTTGCCTTTCCAAAAAGAAGATATCGGGAAAAAGGTGTATTTCAAATTCTGCTCATATAACATTTTTGGCGCGAATGTGCAAGACCTCGCAGATGTGCAAGCGTACCAATATACAATTCAGCAATACTACCTGCCACCAGTTACAGGGGTAATGGCTAGAAACCGATACCGAAAGCAACAGGACGGCATAGCGCGTTATGACATTGTTGTTAATTGGACACCGCCTGAATTAGATGCTTATGATAGTGCCGATGTTTGGTATAAAACCAATTACGGACAGGCGGATGACCTAACGTTTAAGGAAGGCGTGCCAGCCGATGAGATGGGATTTAATGGCGAATGGATATACGGCGGAAACGGGAAAACAGAGGTGGTAATACCGCAGGCTATCGTGGGGGATACCTATCAGATTGCGGCATGTACCAAAGACAAGTATAGCGTTTCTACCAGCCCTGATTTATCACCACAGACTAAAATTACAGTGGCGTTAAAAACCGAGATTCCTAACGTTCCTGATGATTTTCAAATCAGTTTTGGAAACAAATGCACGGTAACATGGAAAGAAGTGACCAATGCCGATATAGCTTATTATGAAGTCCGCGATGACACTGACGTTGGCGTGGAAGATGTTGGCTTATTAGCTAGAACAAGCGGCACAAGTGCGACAATAGAGCTTGAAAACAGGAAAGGAACGCTTTATTTATATGCACGTTCAGCGGTCGGGAAATACTCAAATGCCGCAGAATTACAATACAATAAAACGATTCCTAAGACGCCGAAAGCACCGAGAGTATCTTCTAAGCTGGGCGGCATGGCGATAAGCGCAGAACCAATTCCTGATGGATGCAACGGAATGAACGTGTACGTTTCCGGCGGTTCAGAAGAGAAATCATTCAAGTCAACGAACAACGTGACTAGCTACCTTTGCGATGCAGGTATATATGACGTAAAAGTTGCGTTTACGGATATATTCGGCGAGGGTGAGAAATCGCCAGCCACAAGATGCGTTGTCAAGGTGGAAATAGACGGCGACATGATAAAAGATGGCGCCATTTCCATGGGGAAGTTTGATAGCGCTATTCAAGGGAATATCAACCATATTAAGGATATTGATAATTCAGTATCATCTCTTAATACAGAGCTTTCAAGAGTTGATAATTCAGTGTCGTCTCTTAACAAAGACCTCTCAAGAGTTGATAATTCAGTGTCGTCTCTTAACAAAGAGCTTTCGAAAGTACAAGGTAATATAACCAGTTTACAAGCAAAAGACGGGGAAATAGAAGGATTAGTAAAAGATGAGGACGCTAAATTAGCATCACAGATTAAACAGACAGCGGATAGCGTTCAAACAATAGTTACTAACTTAAATAGTCTCGATAATGCGAAACAAAATTATTCAGCATTCAAACAATTAAGTACATCAATAGAAACATTAGTAAAAGACGGCGACGCTAATTTGGCGTCGCAGATTAAACAGACAGCGGATAGTGTACAAACAATAGTTACTAACTTAAATAGCCTTGATAATGCAACACAGAACTATTCAGCGTTCAGGCAGTTAAACACATCCATACAGACAGTAGTGAATGACAGCTTAAAGAATATCCAGTCACAAGTAACACAGAATGCGGACAATATCACATCTATCGTTGGTGAGCTTAACAGTGACAATCCGTCATACTCCGCTATTTCACAATTAAAGGATGCAGTGAATCTTAGGGTCAAATCAACCGACTTTAATGGGAAAAACATAATCAGCCAAATTAACCTCGACAAGAGCGGTGCGACCATAGACGGTAAATATCTGCATGTAACAGGTGATGCGAAGTTTGATAAAGGCGTCATAGCGCAGAATATAGACGCAGGGTCTATCACTGCTGAAAAGCTGGCGGCAAAATCGTTAAGTGCGATGGGGATGAACATAGGTCAGCTTGGCGGAACAACAGGAGCGCGAATGACTATCAGCGACCAGCTTATATGCGTGTACGATGAAAATGGCACGTTAAGAGTAAGAATGGGAATTTGGAATGATTGAGATAAGTATTTTTTATACTGACTTACATCTTATTTACAAAAATATTAGCGGGGAAACCCGCTTTTATTTTGCTTAAAAACATGTCTATTTTTCGATTACAGGCGTTTTTGAACTAGCATCTAGTAAAGTTATATTTGAATGTATACGCACGCTTAGAAACTAAATTGCAGAATACAGAAAGCCAACTATAAAAAAGTATTGACAATAAACTAATAAGGTGATAGAATTATATTCAGATGGCAGGAAGAAAACCTCTTAGTGATGAAAGGAAGGAAAACAAATGAGATTAAACAGTATGCAGAAAAACGCGGTAAACGCATTTAAATATTATGAAGATATGGAAAATGCTTATTTCAATGTTTTGGTAAGAATTGGAAAACTTTTCTTTAATGGAATCATTAGCAAATCGAAAGCCGATGAGCTGATGAGAAAATATGGGAATAAATACGAAAGCTATCGTGAACGAAAAGAGCTTGCTATAGCAGATTTGAAAAGAGATGGAATCATTGTTCACACAAGCAAGGTGATGAATGATTATTCCAAGGAAGTTTACGAAATGGCAGAAAGAAATCTCTTGAATGAGATTTATTAAAAAAAGAAAGGAAAGGCGGTGATAGGTTCACCGCTTTAGGACTAGAAAATGGACAAAAGTATTATTCACGGCTTTCATTATTTTGAGGCGATGACAAATGCATATAAACGCATTTGTGAAAAAATCGAAGAAATGCAGAAAAATGGAATCGTGAAATTCAGTGAGATTGCACATACTAAGAAAAAATATATCTCGCTTTATACGGAATACAAAGCTAGAAAAGATTGGTTCTATGATATGTTGAGCGCGTCGGGAATCACAGTTACGGAAGAAAATTGCATGAGCGATTTTTCAGCAAAAATTTACAACAAAGAAGAGCAAGACGTCTTGAGAATAGTATCATTTATAGAAAAAGAAAGAGCGAGAAATCATAAATAAGATTGCAAAAAGTATTGACAATAAACCGATAAAATCGGTATTATAATATCAACGGATGATATTTATTGAAAGAAAGAGGGCAAAAATGACAGTCAGTGAAGTTTTGAAAAACGTGCATAAAGGTCTTGTGCATTTCGTTATTATTGAATCAACTAATCCAACTGAATCTATGTATGAAAATATTGACGCGATAAAAAAATACGGAAAGATTGTTCATCCTAAATTTTCATATACATTAGAAGAATTAAAAAATAGGGAAGTGTGCGAAATTTATCCCGATTACTGCCCGGAGTTTTGCCGATATGATGAAACAATAAGTGACATTGATGTTGAGGATACCATTGAATCGGTGTTGGTGATTGTTGTGAAAGGGAAAGCCAAATGACAGTTGGGGATTTTTTGAAAATCTGCGATAAACTTGGAACACATTATTAAGAAAGGCAGGAATTGTTATATGATTTCATTTAAGAATGAATCACCATACATTTATACACTGTATTTTAAAAAAGATGGTATTGAATATGGGATTATCCATTCAAGCGAAATCTTTTTAGACCGCAAAGCATTAGAAGAGCTAAGAAGGATGACGGGTGCAGGGCAGGTGAAAGAAGTCACATATGCAGAATACATGGCAAAAAGGATATAAACTTTATTATTTGATGGAAAGAGATAGGGGGGGATATGGTGTTATTGAATCAGATAAGCCATTTATTAGCGACGAAGAAATTGCGAGGATAAAGGAAAAGCTGGGCGCGAAATGGGTGTTACAAATAGCACGCGCATAAGGTTTGTAGTAAGGTGTAGTCCTGAATGTATTAAAATATAGGTAAGTTATACAAAGGGGGTACACTATGCGACCACAAGCATATAAAACACCTGAAATAAAAAATGAGAATGATAGAATCATTCGGGAGGAAGAAATAGACGCACTATTTGAATAAATATGGGGTGGAAAATGTTTAAGATTATTGGGACGAAAATCTTTTTGACACGGGGCGACACTGCCTTTATTGATATAAAAATTCTAAGAATGGATGGGACGGAATATCAGCTGAAAGCTGGCGACCAAGTATTATTCACTGTCAAAAAGAATGCAAGAGATGAAACCGTCCTATTTCAAAAAACTCCCGTTGATGGAATTATCAAAATATCGCCAGCAGATACAGACCATTTAAGATTTGGAGATTATGTGTATGACTGCCAATTAAGAACTTATGACGGCATTGTTCAAACGTTTATACCGCCGTCTCTTTTTAGGGTAACGGAAGAGGTGACTTATTGATGCATGCGAAACGAGACAGACCCAGCGGGGAAGATGACATGCAGAAAATTATTATCTTAAAGCCACTGCTTCAATTAACCGGCGTACTATCGTCTGTTGGAGAGCCAGGAGAGCCATCTGACTATTTAATCGCAACGGATGAAGATATTGATAATTTATTTATAAATAAGGACGGTAAAAATGGCTGATAAATTTGTAAAACTTGCACAATTAGGAACATTTCTTAAAAATCTGAAAAACATCTTTGTACAGAAAGATGGTTCGAAAGTGCTTTCTGACAATAATTACACTACTGCGGAAAAGAATAAGTTAGCTGGTATTTCGCCTAATGCGAACGCATATACTTTGCCGACTGCAAGCACATCTGTACTTGGTGGCGTAAAAATTGGGACTAACGTGGCAATTAGTGATGGAACTATTTCTGTCGATTTGTCAGGTAAGGTGGATAAAATAAGTGGGAAGGGACTTTCTTCAAATGATTACACCACATCAGAAAAGACAAAACTCGCAGGATTATCTAATTATACACTTCCCATTGCGAGTGCGTCCGCATTAGGCGGTATCAAGATTGGCTCAAACCTTTCCATTTCGGCTGATGGCGTACTTTCTGCCACTCAAGGAGCGGTAGACCTTTCAGCGTATGCTAAAAAAGCGACAACGCTTGCTGGTTATGGAATTGCCGACGCAAAAATTTCAAACGGAACAATCACACTGGGGGCGGCATCTATTAAGCCATTGACCGCGCATCAGTCTTTGGCTGATTACGCTAAAACTGTAGATATTGCCAGTACGTATGCAACAAAAGCGTCTGTGCCGACAAAGACAAGTCAGATTACTAATGACAGCAATTTTGTTTCATCCGATACTCTTAAAAATTATGCTTTAAAGTCGGATGTGGCTAGTGCCGTCATTTACAAAGGTTCTGTAGATAATTATTCTGATTTACCGAGTACGGGCGTGCAGGTTGGATGGATGTATAACATTGTGAATGCAGATTCTTCGCATGGAATTAACGCGGGTGACAATGTGGTATACAACGGGAACGCATGGGACAATTACAACGGGCTTATTATCATTGATTCCGCGACAGATGCTGAAATTAACGAGCTTTTTAACGTATAAGGGGGTTATATGAGTTGGATTTCTACAAATAATTTACGTAGATTTGCTGACAACTTGTTCCATGGTAAGTTATCTTTTAGCGGAAATGTAACACACAATGGAGCTGTTGAATTTAATGGCGGAGTAAAGGTCAATACAGTCAAGGCAGAGTTTACTGCTCCAGTTTCTTTCACTGGCACGGCTACGTATAAAAATAATGAAATTGCCACTAAAGCTGATATTGTAGCTGGCGGTGGTATAACGGTAGATGATGCATTGTCCAGCACTAGTACAAACCCAGTACAGAACAAGGTAATTAAAGGGGCATTAGACAACGTACTAAGTATATCGTCTCCAAATGGCAGCTCTCATGTTGTATGGGATGACTCTAATAGATTAACTGTAACGAATATGACGGACACTAATTTAGGTTCAAGTGTCGTAATTGACAGTGACTCTATTTCATGTCTTGGTAACGCTGGTAAAATAATTGGTGTAATTTCTAACGGTTCAAGTAATGGCGTGACATCATACGATTCAGACACCAACAAAATTCATATTCTCAGCCTTAATGAAAAGTTACAATATGGAGAATTGTCAAATAATACACCAGATAATATCGCCACAGAAGCCTACGTTAAAGCAAATTACGTCCAACTATCTAATGGACACATCAGTATTAACGGAAGCGAGTTGTGGGTAGAGTAGGAGGACGTAATGGGTACACTTACAAAGAAGTTGCACATTCTAAAAGCAGGAGGAACAGAAGAAATCTGTAGCATTTACACAACACCAGAAGAAGTGGGCGGTAGCCCTTATCTAGCTCTTAACGTCGATGGACAGAAGGGTTATGTAAAGTTAGGGAATGCAATAGATGCTAGGGCAACTCATTTAAGAGTAAAAAAAGATAATATAACATATGCTGCATGGGCTAACTCTATTGTACTTAAACATCAAGTATATGTGGCTCACGGCAGTAGTCCATGGTTTTCTAGCGAGTGGCCCAATAAAGAACACGTGGTTCATACAGACGAATCTATCTCTGGCCAAGCTACAGTTACATGTGATGGCGAAGTAACCAATATGGATAAGATGTTTCAAAGATGTTCTGACCTTACTTCAATCGACTTATCGAACTTTGATACTTCTAATGTAACTGGTATGGGATTTATGTTCCAAGGCTGGACTAGC
>OASE01000408.1_pt1 | contig 11547 bp, 11 predicted proteins | sample 1494851 | NCBI WGS metagenome assembly OASE01 (sample SAMEA3360680, study PRJEB22359) | human gut metagenome | biome: ENVO:urban biome; feature: ENVO:human-associated habitat; material: ENVO:feces | place: Bangladesh | collected 2011 | reverse complement strand
TGCTGCCATATACTCAACGACAGCCAAGCCGAATCCTTCCCATCTCGACAAAAGCATCGCCACATCAAATACTTTCAAGTAACTATATGGCTCATCAGTCCAACCTGTCACTATAAGATTCAAACCATTCTCTTTGGCAAAGGCCTTGACTTCTTCCTCTTCTTCACCACTTCCCACAATGATGAAAGCAGAGTTAGGAATTTCATCATGTATCAACTTGGCTGCACGGATAAACACATCTGGCGCCTTCTGTGGAGAAAGTCTTCCTATCATACCTACCACAAAGGCATCTTCCGCAATGCCAAGTTCACTTCTAGACATTGCCGAGGCATTCCTCACAGCACTCACATCAATACCATTTGGAATCAAAGCAAGCTTATCATCCTTAGCTATATGTTCACGTTTAGCCGAAGCCTTCTCTGCCTTAGAGATACAAACTATCTTGTCCGTACAAGGAGCCAAGATTTTCTCCAGGCACAGATATATCATACTTTTCAGTTTCATAGCAACCTCTTTTTACTTGATGTTAAAAGCCCAACCATGAGGATTGTAAACAACCTTACAGTGCAACCCTATGGCAGCCATGCGTCCTCTAAGCCACCTGCAAAACTGCTATGGCAATACAAGATGTCAGGATTAACCTTTTTGATTTCCTGGCGAATAGCTCTAACTTTGGCTATCACTTTCAAAGGTGAAAAAGATTGTGTAAGATCCATTTGTATCACACCATCCACAATCTTGTTATACAAACTTTCATCATAATTTCGAGAACAGATGAAATACTGCTTTATACCTTTTTTCTCCAATCGTGGCAGGAGCATCTGGAGATAACGCTCTACGCCACCTGCACATTCTGCTAAATGTAATATCTTCATTGGAATTTGATTATATCTTATTATTTTGTGAATTTAATATTGCTTTAAGAAATGGAACTTTAAGGAAATTCATATCTCCTTCTATATTCTTCTCCCTCAGCTGTATCATCCTGTCTAAGGAAAAATTACGTTCTAAAGCCTCTCGTCTTACGCACAAATAAAATTTGTAAGCATTATCATTACCTACCCAAGCTCGATAACGTTTCTTTATACCATAAAGCCGTTCCCAATTATCAACTTTTTCCTGCTGTCCATCACAACTAAGCGTAATTTCAATATCCTCTTTTGGTATTTCTGCCTTATAAGGAGAAGAAAATTTAACTCCAACTACTATCAAATATGATACTCCCGAAAATGGATAAAAGCAGGTCAGCTGATTTTTTCGTTTATACAACTGCTGTACTTCTTCAAACAACGGATCCTTAGCTTTCTTATATTTCTCGTTACAATTGTCACATGTAGGCACAAGATTCCTCATATTCACAGAGTTAAATGGATAAAGTGCCCTTGGCAGGTAATGGTCAAAAGCACTCATCGTATCATCCAGTTCCGTATCTATGACATCTAGAAAACCACACATAATACAATTGGAATTTCGAGCAACAAGCTTTTTATAATAGTCTCTTATGTTTTCATATTCGTCTATAAACGGTTTCCTCTTCAAACAATGATCATACAATTCATAGCAGAAAGTCTTTATCGCAGAAACAACTTTCTTGTTATCTGCACCAAGAACAGCCTCTAGTTCAGAGTAATGTACAGGTTTTACTTTTCCTTCACACAAATCTTCTATTCTGTTATTGGAATAAACAGCCCTCCTCAATACTTTCAACTGGTAAGGCTTTAAAGTTTTACAACCCTTAAACATCACTTTCAATGGATTGAGTAAGTATTCCTTATTTACTCCTTCTATCAAAGTTCTATACCGAGGGATAACCATATTCGCAGAAAACTGCTTTCTTTTGCTTTTATGAGCCTTTAATATCACCTCCAGCATAATATAGTTCACGAAACACTGGACACGATACAGTTCTGTCTTGATTGGACGATATGATAATTGTACCATAGTTACTCCAAAGATTCTATTGCCAATAATTTTTCAACTGAATCCCCAAAACTTTCATTCAGTCTTCTCTTGATTTCCTCCTTTGTTCCACCCTGCTCTATCACCTTTCGGATACCAGTATCGGAAAGTTTTCCTATACTAGCATTACTTTTGAATATCTCAGACATCAACAAACCGATAGAAGTACCATAAGTTTTAATACCCAACTCAGAAGCTCGCTTTGCAAAAGGCTCATCATTTTCATTTCTATCCAAAACAATCACATTTTCAGATTGACAATCAGATATGATAAAAGGCGAATGTGAGGTAATCAAGATATCTTTATGAAAATTCCATACTCCCTTATCTACATGTTCATTGTCGCATGCAGCATTCAATGTATCATTCAATATACTTACAAAACGAGAACGCCAGCTTGGATTAAAATGAGTTTCAGGCTCATCCAACAACAAAAGAGAATCTTCTCTTTTTAATAACAAGCAGATAGCCATAGTATGAATAAACTGATGTTCACCATCAGACAACTGTCTCAGTAGCATTTCTTCATGATTTCCATTTCTGTCAATTTGTTTATCTATATAAAAATCAAGAAAATGGAATATATCATCATCGACACCAGGCAATCCAATTTTCCCATCTGTATAAATACCTGTTGAATGTATGATTTCTTTAACCTTAGTATCTCCTACAAAGTGATAATTAAGTTCATAAAGTAACCGAAACACCTGGAAACATTCCATACTGGAAGAAAAATGATATTTGAAAGCCTGTTTTGTGGCCTCATTCACAAAAAAGTCAAAATAATAAACCTCATTAGAATCATCATACCAAGACATTGTACAACATTTTTGAAGTTTAGGGAATAAATCTCTTTCCAACAAATAAAGAAAAGAATATTCCTTATTCATTTTTTGAACTCTAAAGAAACGTTTCTTTATACTCATTCTAAATCGGGTGACCTTCAATATACCAGTATTATCATACGAAGCCAAGGAAGCCAATGTTTCTTTTTCCTCAAAGAGCAAGCAACATAATAATATGGCTTGGCTCATATTGGTATCAATATAAATCAGGTTGTTCTCAGGATTAACATAATCCTTATAACTACCTACAGTTGCTTGTTTAAACTCATCAAGATGAAGCAACCGACTCTTTATAAAAGGTATGTTCAATATTTCGTTTTCTCCAGAAGAATAGGCAACAATATATTTTGGTAAAAAAGCTCTTAAGAAATCACTTTTACCATCACTTCCTCCATCCAAATCAACAACAAAATTAGATAGAGTTGTTGATTCGGGAAAGCAGACTGTCAGTTTGGGAGCTTCACCTTCATTTTTGGAAATCCTTATTAATCTAGTTGAATCTTTTTGAGATATCTTATCCTTATCCTGGTCAACCAAGATAAGATAATCTAAGACAAATGCATCTATCACGCATTTTTTAGGTGAAAACACACATGCGTCCAAAACATAATCAGGCAAGTGTTTACTAACACATAGTTCAACATGATAGAAAATATATGCTAAAGCCTCCAATACATTCGACTTGCCACACCCATTAAGTCCAACTAGGCAAAATGGATGAAACTTCCTCATCTCATCTAAATTATTAGAATGATGGAAATATATTTCAAATCCTTTCCGAAGGCTTCTAAACCCTTTTTCAGAATCTATTTTTAAATGTAACAATTTCATTTTCTTTTCAAACAGACTGATTGAGTAACAGAATCAAAATATTGAATGACTTCATCATTATTCAATTCTTTATACAACTCCGCTCTAATGGCATTAAAGGTTTGCAAAGTATTTATTATGGTAGGATTCTCGTAAGAGTATTTACCAGAATCTTTATTTGTATTTGAAGAAAATGTTCTCCCAAAATTTTTACGATATAGAAAATTATAAAGATAGAAATCTTCAATAAGATTTATCTGCTCTACAAATTCTTTCATATAGCTTTTAATCTCATCCACTTTTCTATAAATTTCTTCGAAGTGCAACTGCTCTTTTTTAGAAGGTAACTTAATCGTTAAATTTCTCATTTGCAAAAGAGGAATTTTGCTGGCTATAGTAGAAGACCTCAACATTCTAAAAAGTTTCCTAGTAGGCAAAGCACAAGCCAAAAAATAAGAATTGCTTTTTTCAGACTTCATTCTCAATATAACCTTACTTTTACCACAAAATTCTATTGTTTCCGAATTTACCTTAACATTCAAAAATAAACTCTCTTTGTTACCTTTTCCTTGACGAATATCCACTAATTTACTTAATTTCATCTCATTTTTCCACAAGAATCCAGAAGCTTTTTCCATTCTTTGATAGTAAGAATAAGGAAAGTTTGTCAAATTTCCATAAGCCCCAAATTGCCAGCCCTTAATCTTATGAATCAAATCAAGTTTCTGTACAATTTCATACTGCTCAGAAACAGTAGGATACTTGATGGTTAATCGGGAAAACACAAATGGTGTCAACCTTCTTACACTTTTGAGAATTCTATATATCCAATCTTTATTAGCCAACAGATAGTAATAAGCATACTTCGCTAGCAACTCTTCCTGATCTTTTTTCTCCAAAAACAGGATTGCCCCTGTGTACACATACTCATCTAAACAATAATCTAAATACAAAATTCCATCAAAGCCAACAATTATACCCTCCTTATTTAGATATGATTTGGTTGAAGGACTTTTTAACAATTTGACCTCAAAAAAATCAGTTATAGCTTTTTCCTGATAATTCATACCCATTACAAATAGCGTTTCAATTCATCTATACCACCTTTAATTTTATATTGCAAATCATCCAGATGACTGACAATTAGATCCAAATCTATTTCTTCCATAATATCATCACAAATATCAACATATTGGGCAACAAGAAGAGATGCGTCATTATCCAACACTTCTTCTAAAGAAACAAGTTCGCAATCAAACCAGTCATTGCGAATTTCTTCCTTTTTCAGAAATGATTGTACCAAATTAGGCAATGGCGTATCTATATTCTTGATACGTTTCATATCATTGCTATAGCCATCATTCTTCAAGTCACAAAACCAAATTTTATGATTAGTAGAAGTTCGTCTTTTTGAAATGACAATAATAGCTGTTCTAATCGCAGATTGTGGCGCAAACTCATGCTCAGGCAATGAGATAACAGCTTCTACACAAAACTGCTCAAGTAATTTTATACGAACATTCGAATAGCGTTTACTAGAATTATATAAGAATTGCAAAGGTACAACTAAGACAGCAATACCATCTTGACCTAACTTCATGATGCTATCATCTATGATTTTTGGCAATGGTCTATGCGGCTTCATTATACTTATAACTCTGTCAAAGCGCTGAATCCGCATCAATCCTGCCATCACCCCTCTTTTAAATTGAGGCTGCTGTAGGTTAATATGATGGAAATAAAAGTTCATTTGAGCCAAGAACAAATATCCCATATCGCCTTCGTCACCTTCCAAAATCTTTTCATTATCCCAATATCCAGAAACAGAAGTTATCTCATTCTTTTTAAACTCAGGAAATCCATCTTGATTATCAATTAATTTATCTCTAGAAGAACGTTTAATAAGCATCTGTTTATTAGCTTCTACCAACAAATTTCCAATTCCCATTGCCGGGTCATAGACTGTTTCATCACCTTGAAACTGTGCTAATTCACATAGCAGTTGACGCAGATTTTTCGGTGCAAAAAGTATATGACTTTCAGCAAAATTTCCATCAAGATAAGTCAACAAGCATTCAAAAATATCTCCATATATACTGATATTATCTTTGGCTATATCAGCACCTTCTAGAATATCAGCAAAAATGTTGCCAACTTCTGTCAATATTTGATAGAACCCATATTCTGATATACGAATGGGCATTATATGACAGAAAGAATCAAAACCTATACCTAATGGTTGCAGACACAGAAAAGGAAAAATTTTATCAACATAATATGGATAGGCTTCAAACATATCCATATCGATTAGCGAAGACCATTTATTCTTTTCGCAATCAACAAAAACAGATTCTTCACCGATTCTATTTTCGACATCGACACTCTCCATATCTTCAAGGCTTTTTAGATAAAGAAGAGAGGTAATTAGATAGATACCATCATACCTTTTTACGATACCTCCTTGCCAAAGTAAATCAAAGATTTTATCGAAGTGTATCTTTATTTTCTCCATAATAAATCACAAAAATATTCTTTATTCATATGCTCACCAAAACTTCACTTTCTTTTGAATGTTTCAGAAACAAACAAAAAACTTAACCACGAAAGTATTACAAGCCTTATCCTATCAAAAGATTACATATACTGTTCTCTACATTATACAATACCTTTTTGATATTAGCTATACTTTCTGGTACAACTTTTCTATGATTCCCTACAACACCTTTAGTCACCAAGTTATGTATGGTATCATATTTTATCATATATATATCATCTTGTATTCGCAAGTAAAAGAACCTTTCCTCATTAACTGCACAATAGAAAGGCATTGCAAGCTCTGCTAATTGCAAATCAGTAAATCCATGAATCATTGCCTCCATGATAGAACTTATGGGCTTATCTGGCATAAAAAAACGATAACAAACAAGTATTCTTACCCAAGTACTATCAGTTGGTATAGAATATTCACCATTCAACCATTTTTTACGAAACAGCGAATTGACATCTAAATCAAGGAATTCTTTACATCTTCTAACAGAAGAGTTATTAAGTGCAAGCTGAAAAGAAATTCTATCTTTCGGATCATTAGAAAGTTTTTGGTCTAAACTTAAAAATACACCAGTCTTGCAGATATCAAGAATCTTTTGCCTGACTTGCCTATGCGCCTCTTCTTTTATAGAATATGAATAGGGCAGGGTATTCAGAAACTTATTCATATAACCCTCATAATTAGCCTCTTTACCATAGAAATGGTGGAAGAGATGACGAGCTATCTCGTAATCCATTACAAGGATTATCTTATCAAAGCCAAACTTGTTGCCATGAGGAACGTGCGAATAATAGGGATTATCAACCTGAGAGGATAAGACATTCATGATGCGGAATAGATGAGCAGGATCTATTCTGTCCAAATCTTCAATAATCAAAACAGACTTTGCCATCATCTGATCCAAAGACTTCTGGATAAGATAAGTAAAAGCATCACATTCGCTGATACTACCCGACTTCCCATAAAATCCATTGAGGTAGTCATCTACTACATGAAGAACATCTTGTTCTTTACGTTTTTCTTCAATCGTAGAAACAAGACCCTTCAGAGCCTTATACCCTTCTTTCAAACCTTTTACAGGAATGATAGAAACTGCAAAGTCTGCCAGCTTAAACAAAGACTCAACATTGCATACCGCATCGAATATCTTATCATACCCCTCTTTAAAGTCATATATACGATTATCCTTTATGAGTTGAAACAGAATATCACGCTTGATATACTCAATGACATCCCGATTCTCCTCAACCACGTAGTTTACAGGATGGAGAGTGATGAAATAGTAATCATTCTTCTTTTCATCATAGCTCTTCATGAACTCATTCAGAAAGTAAGACTTACCATCTCCAAACCTAGCAGAGAAAATGATTCTACTTTTTTTTCAAACACCTGCTTGAAGTCCTGGATTTTTTGAGATATATCAATTGCATTCATAAATCTTTATCTTTTCACTCCTACATCGACACTCTCTTTCAAGGCTCTTCAGATAAAGAAGGGAGGTAAATAGATAGATACCATCATACCTTTTTACGAAACCTTCTTGCCAAAGCAAATCAATGTTTTTATCGAAGTGTACATTTATGTTGTCCATAATTATCTTACTTAAAAACTTATCTATGTCAACAACAAATCTTTTGCACTAGAAAAGATATGGAGAGTAGTATTAGATATATGAAATATACGCATTACTTTCCAAACTCCTTAATCCTCTGTTCCTCTTTCAAAGAACAAACAAGCAATTGCCCATTCTTCTCGGCTACAATATAGCCATCCAATCCTTGAACTACCACCTTGCTTTCATCGGCTGCATGAACCACGCAGTTCTTGCATTCATACAAGCGGATGTCCTTGCCTACCTTGGCATTGCCATCCTCATCTTGCGGAAGCAAGGTACGGAGGCTGCCCCAACTGCCTAAGTCGCTCCAGCCGAACTCGGCTGGCAAGGTATAGATTTCCTTCGACTTCTCCATTACGGCATAGTCAATGCTTATCTTCTCGCAGGTTGGGAAGAGTTTGCCTACTACCTCTTTCTCCTTTTCGGTATAAAAAGAAGGAGCCATCTTGTCCATGATGCTGGCGAGATTTGGCCGGAAAGTTCTGATAACATTGCTGATGATATCGATGTTCCATACGAAGATTCAGGCATACCGATGGTTACAATAGCGTTCTTAACGGCCCGCACCCATCACATCGATGGATAGCCCTTTTATCCGAATACCCTTTCAGCTATGAAGCTTGCAGGAAACAGCAAACCTGCCATCACATAACGCTTACGGGTATGCGGCTCCTTCCACATTCTATATAGAAAGCGGAGATTCGGCTTATCCACGCATGCAGGATAATAACCAACATCATTCTACCCCTTGCAATTCGCTATAACATTTTTCCATTTCCTCTACCATTTTTGGAATAGTAAAGTTATCACGCACCCTCTTCATGCCATTCTCTGCATAGCGCTTGCTTAATTCCTTATCGCCAATCAATTTATCGATAGCTCCAGCGAACGACTTATCATCACCATTAGGTACTTCGATACCAGTCTCACCATTCAGCGAAACCCAATTCACACCACTGCCAGGAATTGTGAATGTAACAGCAGGAGTGCCACAATACATAGCCTCAGCCAAGGCTACACCGAAAGCTTCATTCTTGGTGACAGATGGGAAAGCAAAAACAGATGCTGCATAATGATGTAGCTTCAAGTCCTCATCAGACAAACGACCTACAAAATGAACTCTTGATGACTTACATTGTGCTTTCAACTCATCGGTCAGAGGACCAGAGCCAGCAATAACAAATTCGCAATCAGACTTCACGTATTTCTCTGCCTCAATCAAATGTGGAAGACCTTTATACTGGATATGACGACCGATAAAAAACACAATCGGCTTATTGCCATACTTTGCTTTTACCGCATTGATCTTCTCCACATCACCATCACGCAAGATGAAGTTATCCTCATCCATTGCGTTCTGAACGATTCTTACCTTATCCTTAAATGGCTGCAATGGCAACGAGCCATCACGATATTGCGGGCTTGTTACACAAACCATATCTGCACGTTTAAGCAACGCAGTTTCTACCGGCTTGATAAACGGATAGATATGTTTCTGCTTGATAATATCCATGTGCCAATGAATGATTAGCTTTACATTCTTTGGAATGACACATAACAAAACCCAAGCAGGAAAAGGATTAGCCCAATGAAACTGAATAACATCAGGCTTAAATTCCTTGATTGCTTTTTTCAACACCCAGAAGTATGAAAGGGATAAAGCTTGTCGAGCCACATTAATCCAAGTAGCAACTCGATAGACCTTATGTCCATTCACCTCTTCTATAACATCCTTACATTTATCATTGAAGCATACCACAGCAGTTTCATGCTTTACGGCACCCTCCACAAGATATTTGCAGATGTTCTCTACGCCTCCCAAATAGGGAGAATAGTATTTTGAGATATGTAATATACGCATCTTTAAAATTTGATTATGGATTTTTCTTGCTTCTTATTTGACCATCAACTACATTGAATGTATTTGTCTCCCTAATAAAAGAGATGAGTCTTCATATTTCAGATATTTGCTTCAATTATATAATTTGCCAATCGCCTCTGTTGTTGCTCACCGCCACCAGGAAAGTCCTTCCCCGTTAATTCTACGTTTTCCTTTTCAAGATGTTTTTTTGCTTTTTCAAAACACTGTATGAAGAACTCTTTTTTCAAGGTCTTTTGATTAATTCCCAAATTAACCAAGGCATTAAGCGACTTAACTACGCCACCAAATCCTGTGGACTTCCAAAGAATATTTTTGTCTGGCATTTTCCAATAATTTGGAAATACTTCTTTTAAAGCCGTGAAGCAATTCAATATAACCCTTAATATTATATCATCTCTTTTCTGTATATAGAATCTTCGGAAAGGCATACTATTTATCGGTTCTAAATCAAAGCCCTCTAACATAGGTCTCTGCCTTATCTCGCTCTTTACACAAATTAGAGAAAGTATACTCATAACAAAAGTACCTTGTGATAGCGTAGCATTCTCCTGATTTTCATTTTTCTTTCCAAGCATTCTTAAACGCATATAGAACGGAGAGTCCTCACGCATATTAAGAGTTCTAGCAATTTCATGAGCTGTACGCTGAGGGCTTCTAACAGAAGATAAGCCAAACAAATCAAAAATCAAACTAGGTGTTACAGTAGTTTGCTTGCTATTAATCACAGAAAAGACATAAGCTTCTTCTTCCAACGTTAAATCAAACATGAAAACTACAGGCAACTCAAAGCGACCAGCCTTTCCTGATTTCATCAATCCAGCCAATCGATGCTGTCCATCAATGACATTCCCTATATAATCTCCGTCTTCTACTATAAACTCTTTTTTTTCCTCATCAATTTTGATTTTACTATTATGTGATATACTTACAATAATTGCTGTTGGAAAAGTCGCATCAGTTTCATTTGCAAACTTTGCTATTTCATTAACCCTTATTGATGATAAATCCCTTTGTACACCTTCATTAGAGACACTTCTTGGTATTACTTTTACAATGTTTACCAAATCACTAGCTTTTATAGATGTCATATAAAAAGTGCCTATCGGTTGCATAATTGTCAAAAAAGGTATTCTCATACTTCAATATCTCCCAAACCTTTATCTGCATCAGCAGCTTGATTCATACTTTTCAATCCTGATTGTTCCCTATCTAAATAGCTATCTCTTATCTCTTCAAATTCCGATGGATTTGCATTCATATACTGTAAACAAAAGGCATATATCGAAATCGCCAGAGCTATCAAAAAGAGAACCAACTGCTTTTTATCCACGATGATTTGTACATCGGTTGAATAAGTATTCTTTGGATATGCTTTTCCTGATTGCTCAAGAAAGGATACCTTGAGTTCTTCTTTTTGTTTTTGTGTAAAACTCGAATAGAAGATGCCTCCAAAGAAAAGTGGGAAAATACAAAGAGCCATAAAATACAATTTCATTTTCTTAAAACTATCAGATGAATCAAGTAAATTCAAGAACAACGAGCCTATTGCTGAAGCTATCAATACGATAGAGAATGTATAAAAAGTACCAGCTCTGCTATCCTCAAAAATAGAGAGAGAAATTGGCAAATCATTAAATCCAAAATTATTAGCTATATTTATAATTGGCCCCAAAAGACCAGCTATGATTGTAAACAAGAGCCAAAGGAAAAAGGTTCCCTTCTTTAATTTAATTACTTTTAATGGAAGTATTATCCTATACAAGAATAGCTTCATATATTAATTACAACTTTAATTACCAAATTTATATTTTACTTTCCAAACTCCTTAATCCTCTGTTCTTCCTTCAATGAGCAGACAAGCAGTTGTCCGTGCTTCTCGGCTACGATA
>OASE01000404.1_pt1 | contig 11636 bp, 10 predicted proteins | sample 1494851 | NCBI WGS metagenome assembly OASE01 (sample SAMEA3360680, study PRJEB22359) | human gut metagenome | biome: ENVO:urban biome; feature: ENVO:human-associated habitat; material: ENVO:feces | place: Bangladesh | collected 2011 | reverse complement strand
TATTCCTTTACTTTACTACGACAAAAGTAATAGAAAAAGCTTCTAACTACAAAGTTCTATTTAACAATGTTTGCAGGTTAGCGGCTGCGCCGCTTAACTGCTGCAAACTTAGAGCGACGCGTCCCGCGTCGGGAAAATAAGGCAATGTTCATACACTAAATAAAGGCTCACAGACAGCAGTATTTGCACTTCTGTCTGTGAGCCTTTGCCTTCAATCCCGACGCGGGACGCGTCGCCCCCATTAGTGGTAGCGTTTGGAGCTTGCGACTTGTTTGTGCTTGAGATTAGCACATTGTCATATTAACATATTCCCAACTGCGCTGCCACGTCGCACAGCTCGTCGTACCACGCCTGTCCGAAACGGCGAATGAGCGGGTCCTTAAGGAACTGGTATATGCGCAGATTGAGCTCGCGACCCTTCTTTACAGCCGCATGGCACACGCTCCAGCGGTGGTAGTGCAAGCCACTCGTACCGTTGCTGAAACGCTTTTCGCGTATGGGGTAAAGGGCGCACGATATGGGTTTGCACCATGCGGTGCGCCCCTCGCGATAAGCCTTGTCGGTGGCACAATAACAGCAGCCGTCGGCACCATAGCAGGTGAACACACAGTCGCGGCCATTGACAATGCTCGTAACGAGGTCACCCTCGCCGTCGGTGTAGGCCACACCTTGATGGTCGATGGTGGCTTGTGCCTTGGCGCTGAGCTGCGGCCATACGTCGTCGAGCACGCTCTCAAGCTGGCCCACCTCGTCGAGGGTGAGCGGAGCACCACTGTCGCCCTCTACACAGCACTGGCCCTTGCAGGCGTCGAGGTCGCAGCAAAAGCATTCGGTTAATATGTCGGACGACAGCAGTACGTCGCCCACTTGTATGATTGGTGGTATACGTTGATCCATAAATTGTGTGTGTGTTTGGTTGACGGGGTAACAAGTAAGTATGCCATACACTGCTTGTTATGTTAAGCTGAATGGTGGGAAGTCTGAAAAAGCTATGCAAACTTACTTTTCAACTTGTAAACTTTTCAACTTGTCAACTCATGTATGTTACCAGTTAATAGGCGATATGCCATGTTTGATAAGGTAGTCGTTGCACAGAGTGAAGTGGTGATTGCCAAAAAAGCCGTGGTAGGCCGACAGGGGCGATGGGTGTGCAGAGCAGAGCACAAGGTGGCGCGAGCGGTCGATTACCTGGCCTTTCTTTTGTGCATAGCTGCCCCAAAGTATGAATACGAGGTGTTCGCGCTGGGCTGAGAGCTGGCGTATGACGGCATCGGTAAATGTCTCCCAGCCGTGGCCGGCATGCGAGGCGGCCTGGTGCTCGCGCACGGTGAGGGTGGCGTTGAGCAGCAGCACGCCCTGCTCGGCCCAGCGGCGCAAACTGCCTGTGGCGGGCATGGGACGGCCGGTGTCGGCCTCAATCTCCTTGAATATGTTGACCAACGACGGGGGCATGCGCACACCGTCTTTGACCGAGAAGCACAGACCTTCGGCTTGTCCGGGACCATGGTAGGGGTCTTGGCCAATGATGACAACCTTCACCTGGGAGAAGGGGCAGAGATTGAAGGCGTTGAATATCTCGTTGCCTGGGGGATAGCACGTGCCTTGGGCATATTCGTGGCGCACAAAGTCGGTGAGTTGCTTGAAGTAGGGTGCATCGAACTCGCTCTGCAGTTGTGCGGCCCACGAGGGGTGTATCTTTACATTCATAATGTGCAAAGGTAGCTATTATGACACGAAAAAGGCGCACTGCAGGTTTGGTTTCTTGCAGTGCGCCATGTGTTTTGTGCGGTTGGGTGTTTAGTTCTCGGCGGCAGCGGTGTCGTCGTCATCGCTCCAACCGGCATTGTCCCATTCCTTTTTGTTGCTCCAGCGGTCGTCGGTTGAGCCGCCAGACACGTTCATCAGTATGCTTTCGTCGAGCCCGAGCTGGTAAATCTGCATAGCGGGACGTATATATTGCTTTTTCATTATGTCGTTTTTGTGTTTAGTTTAAGTGTGTACGTGCGATTACTGTGCCATGAATTTGCGTCCGCCCTTGATGTAGAGGCTGCCCTTGACGGTGTGCTGTACGCGGCGACCGCTGAGGTCGTAGATTGGGGCGTTGTCGGCGCTCTGTGCTGAAATGGCGGTGTTGATGTTTGTCACCATGCCATTGCCAAAGTTCATGGCCACGGCATTGACGGCCTCTTGTGCGGGTTTGTCGAGGTAGGCACGGTTGGCGGGCAGCGGAGCATCGCCTGCTGCGGCGTAGAAGCCCACGTGACGGGTGACTTTGTCGCGTCCGAACACATACACTTGGCTGAGGTCGGTCATTTCGTCGTTTGTGCCTTTAAGGTCGTTGTCGATGGCATCGGCGGTGTTGACCACCTTGACGGTTACCTCGCTCACGCCCATGGCGGCTTTGAGTATGACGCCTTGATTGGCGGGCACATTGCCCTCGATTTCTTTCATGTCGAGTTCCTTGCCATCGGCGCTGAGTTTGCCGGCATAGGCTTTCACATCATCGCCCATGATGGCAAAGTTGAATGGTGCGCATGTGGTGGCAAAGGCTGCATTGTCGGTCTTAGAGTCGTGGAGGGGGAGGACATAGGTGGCTTCGATGGCCTGGAAGGCAAAGGCATCGCTGGTGTTGGGGGCACTGGCATCAATCTTTTCGAAAGAGACCTTGGAGTCGTTGAGTTTCCACGCTACGTTGGTTTTTTTCCAATCTTTTGCGTAAAGGCCAAAGGCGTTGTCGGAAATTTTGTAGATTTTCCAAGTATCATGCCCACCGCCTGCAGGTGACAACCCAAGTTCTGTTATATCAGAGAGTGCAATTTTCGACACGGCAGTTGTGCCACTCCCCACATTGTGGAACTGCAAACCGTCGTAGGGGTTGCCTGTCACATACCACAAATCGTTGCGCATGGCGGTAAGGTTGTTGGCTTGTGCCTCAGCACGCAATTCCAAACTATTGCCATTAGCATAGAGCATGGTGCGTCCTTCGGTGCCAGCACCTGCTGCCAGATAATAGTACACGCGGTTGGCATCGGTGCTGAGGGTGAAGGGGAGTGTCGAAGCCAGCTGCAAGTTGTAGCTCGTGGCCGCACCATCGTGATAAATGCCCTCGGGCTTAAGGGTGGGCGCTGCTATAAAGTCGGGCAATGAGATGGCGGTTGTAGGGGTGGGATATTCCTCACCATCAACGGCATTGACTTTGACTGACTCACGCACTTTGCCATCAAACACATAGTTGTAGGTAAGTTCGGTAAAAGCCTGCAAGGGGTAGAACTCTACGCGGGCTATCTCACTTTGGCTCTCTATTTTACTATCATCATAACCGCCATAGTAGCCTATTTGTGAGTTGTTGTTGTTGACTACGTAGATGGTTGGTGTGCTATTTACCTTATTACCGAAAAGATTAGTAACAGACGTGGTTGACTTCAATGCAAAGCAGCCATCACTCAAAGCTATCAGTTCAAACGCATTGGCACTTGAACCTGTGGTGATGTGAGCAGGATAGTAATCTTTTTCATAATATCCCTTTGCCGTAGGCCAATAAGTCTTTTGAGCCACACTCTGTATAGTTATCTTGCCATCGCTTTGTTTTTCTACGTGCCAGATGTAGGCACTGTTCTCAATCTTTGAACCGGCATAGGCCGTGGTGCCAAGCGAAGCGGCGTCGGTGCTGACACGATTTTTATTAGAAGTAGAAGTATTGATGTAAGCCCAACTACCATCGGCGGCAGTTTTGCCGGAATGTACAAGCAGCAGGTAATCGCCCGTCTGCACATCAGTTACGGGTGTGGTTGCCACTCTTTGTGCCAGCGCACCAAATACGCAGCACGCGAGCATTGCCACCAGTGTGGCCAGTTTCTTAGTCATAGCGTTTAGTTTAGTTATTGTTGTTCTGTTCTTTCGTTTCTGTGATTTGCTGTTGTAGTCAATCCCTCTGAGGGGCTGCCAAAACTCGGTGCAAAATTGCAGTTTTTGCGCAAAACTGCCTAAGGTAGCCCAAGTTTTTTGCGGTAATACCAATATTACCGCCACATTACCGCACAAAAGTGCATGCGCAAATAGCAAATAGCCGTTTTGTGTTGTACAGCATATTTTCGGGCGCAAGCCATACCGCTTGAGGCCTCCGCGGCCCTATGGGGTACCAAAAATCCGGCAGCGGACTGCTTTTGCTCGTCCACTGCCGGATTGGTGTGTGTGTGATGTGTGTGCTTAATGTATGTATCTTTCGTGAGACACCATCATAGCTTTAAGGCTTTGAGCGTCTTACTTTTTAAGATAGTCATCGAAGTAGCGTGTGATGCGCTCGTGCAGGTGTACCATGTCGTGGCCCATCATGTTGTGGCCGTCGCCGGGATAGACAAAGTAGTCGGGCTGGGTGCCGGCGTCCTCGCAGGCGCGGAGGAATGACAGGCTGTGCTGCATGACGCAGGTGGGGTCGTTGTAGCCTACAATTATCTGGAGACGGCCCTTGAGGTTCTTGGCCTTGTTGAGGAGCGACGACGAGGCGTAGCCCTCGGGGTTCTCTTGCGGGGTGTCCATGTAGCGCTCGCCATACATCACCTCGTATAACTTCCAGTCGATGACGGGGCCACCAGCCACACCTACCTTGAACACGTCGGGGTAAGAACACATGAGGTTGGTGGTCATGAAACCGCCAAACGACCAGCCGTGTACGCCAATGCGGTCGGCATCAACGTAGGGGAGCGACTTGAGGAACTTGACGCCCTCGAGCTGGTCCTGCATCTCGATGTCGCCAAGGTGGCGGTGGGTGCAGCTTTCAAACTCGAAGCCGCGATTTTCGGAACCGCGGTTGTCAACCACAAAGATGACGTAGCCGCGCTGTGCCATGTATATCTCCCAGGGGCGGGCCAGATAGTTCCACGCTGCCTCCACATTGTGGGCGTGCGGGCCACCATACACATAGACTACTGTGGGGTACTTTTTGGCAGGGTCGAAGCCGACGGGCTTTACAAGGCGGTAGTAGAGGTCGGTTTTGCCATCGGCAGCCTTGATTTTGCCACCGCTGATTTCGGGCACATTGTAGGCTGTCCAAGGGTCGGCATCGGCGTGCAACTTGACGGCTGCCGCGGGCTGGGTGGTGCCGAGCAGATCGTACTGGCGGAAGGTGGTGGGCGACGACCAGCGGTCGGACAGGTAGAGACCGTTCTCTGACAGGGCGGCATAGTGTGTGCCCTGGCCATTGTCGAGGCGGGCCACCTTGCCCGTGGCCACATTCACGCTATAATTGCTGTACTGTATGGGGTTGTCCTGGTTGCTTTGGTAGATGATGCTCTTGGCCTTGGTGTTGAAGCCGAGCACACTGATTACCTCGAACTGGCCCTTGGTGAGCTGCTTGAGCTGGCGGCCGTCGGCAGCGAAGAGGTAGAGGTGGTTGTAGCCGTCGCGGCGGGTTTGCATGACAAACTTTGTGGCGTCCCACGGCAGGAACTGTATGGGGTTGCACGGCTCTACGTAGCGGGCATTGCTTTCGGTGTAGAGCACGCCCTTGCGTGCGCCGGTGTGTGCGTCGTATGCCACGAGTTCGGCCTTGTCCTGTGTGCGGGGCAGCTCAAACATGTAGATGGTGCGCTCGTCGGGACTCCACGCTATGTTGGTGAAATAGCGGTCGGTGGGGTCGCCGGCCTGCAGGTAGATTGTTTTGTCGGTGGCGGGGTTGTACACGCCCACGGTTACCTTATGGCTGGTCATGCCGGCCATGGGGTACTTTTCGGGGGCGAGCTGGGCCACGCGGTGGTTGATGTCGACAAGGGGATAGTCCGTCACCATGCTTTGGTCCATGCGGTAAAAGGCGAGCAGGTGGCCCTTGGGACTCCAGAAGGTGCCCTTGCGTATGCCGAACTCGTCGCGGTGTACGCTAAGGCCGTACTGCAGCTCGCGTGAGCCGTCGGTGCTCACTTGGTGGGTTTTGCCGTCGGCGGTCTTGACATAGAGGTTCCAGTCCTTGACGAAAGCCTCGTTGTGGCTATAATGGCTCATGTCGTTGGCATAGGCGCCCGGTGTGCGCTCGGTGCTCCACACCACCTTGCGCTGCTGCCAGTTGTAGAGCAGGTTGAGCTTGCTTGTTTGCAGGTAGACCTCGGATTTGCTGCCCGAGGGGAACTGGGCGTAAAGCAGATTGTACACCTTGCCATACTTGGCGGTGTCGATGGCTGCATTGAGCTGGTCGGTGGTAAAGAGCACACGGGGCTTTTCGGCCTTGCCCTTGTTGCTGGCCAGGGTGCTTACCTCGTCAACGTCGAGCTTGAGCAGGCGGTCGCCCCAGAAGGCGGTGCCGTAATACTTGGGCATGATGTTGGCGTAGTTGTTGCCGCCCCACATCAAATCCTCGAGGGTGAAACTTTTCTTTGTCTGTGCCATGGCATTGGTACCTATGAGCAGCGCCACGGCTGCCACGATTAAGTGTTTGATTTTCATTTGTATGGTGTATGACATATTGCAAAGATGCGGCCTGTGCATTAGTGTGCCCGGGCCGCATCTTCGGTATATAGACTTTTATTTATATGTATTATCTGTCAAAGCCGGCCTTGCGCTTGAAGTCGCCTTTCTGTTTGAAACCCGGGCCTTTCTTGAAACCGCCTTCGCGCTTTTTGCCACCGAAGCCGCCTTTCTTGGAATCACCCTTTTTGAAATCGCCCTTCTTAAAGCCGTCTTTCTTGAAGCCGCCTTTTTTGAAACCGCCCTTCTTGGCATCGTCGCCCTCGCGCTTGGGTTTGCGGGGTGCGTGCAGCTGTTCAAATTCGCGGTGCTTGCGGCGCAGTATTTTGTATGCGGGGTCGAGGTCGTCGTCCTCGTCGTGGCGTTCTGCATCGTCAAAGCGCTTTTTGAATTCGTCGCGGTTGGTGCGGAAACGGCGCTGGTCGCTCATCAACCGACGCTCTACATCGGTTTTCACCTTGCCACCCTCGGCACGGAAGTCGCTAAGCTTGCCGCTGAACAACTGGTACTTGCGGAAGTCGCAGTCGAGCTTGCCGTTGAATATCTGTGTCTTGAGGCTGGGACGCAGGCCAAGGTTTTCAAACAGTTCGGCCTTTGACGAGATAATCCATGCCTCGCCACCCTGAAACTCGTTTTTGAGCACCTTACCTATGGCCTGGTACAGGCCCAAGATGTCGGGCGGGGTAAGGCGTTCGCCATAGGGCGGGTTGGTGACGATGATAGACTTTTGGGCGGGAGCAGTGAACTTGCGGAAGTCCTGCTGCTGCACGGTGACGATGTCGGCCACACCGGCGCTGCGCACATTTTTCAGTGCGCTCTCTACTGCCGGCACATTGATGTCGTAGCCGTAGATGTGGTGGCTGAAGGTGCGCTCTTGTGAGTCGTCGTCGTAAATTTCCTGCAGGAGTTCGGCGTCGAAGTCTTTCCACTTTTCAAAACCGAACGACTTGCGGAACACGCCGGGGTAGATGTTGCGGGCCATGAGGGCTGCCTCTACCAAGAATGTGCCCGAACCACAGAAGGGGTCGATAAAGTCGCAATCGTACTGCCAGCCGGTGAGCTTGATAAGGCCGGCGGCCAGCACCTCGTTGATGGGGGCCTCGACTGTGGCCACGCGGTAGCCGCGCAGGTGGAGCGAGTCGCCCGACGAGTCGAGCGAGAGGGTGCAGTCGTCCTCGGCAATGTGTATGTTGAGCTTGACATCGGGGTTGGTGATGCGTATGTTGGGGCGCTCGCCGGTTGTGTCGCGGAAATAGTCGACAATGGCGTCCTTTACCTTGTAGGCCACAAACTTAGAGTGACGGAACTCGTCGGAGAACACTACCGAGTCTACCGCAAAGGTGGTGTTGAGGTCGAGGTACTGGCTCCAGTCAATCTTTCGCACAGCCTCGTACACGTCGTCGGCTCCTTTGGCCTTGAAGTGCTTGATGGGTTTGAGCACACGTATGGCCGTGCGCAAACAAAAGTTGGCGCGGTACATCATGGCCTTGTCGCCGGTGAACGACACCATGCGGCGGCCTATCTGCACATTGTTAGCACCAAGTTCGGTGAGTTCTTGTGCCAGCACCTCTTCAAGTCCTTGAAAGGTTTTGGCTATGAGTTCAAATTCTTGCATAATCGTTTGTGGAGTTTGCCGGCAAATGCGGTTTTGACAGCTGCATTGCCAGCCTATATGCGTATGGTTTTAACAGACGTATGGGGGGAGTGTTGTGGTGGCAGCACTTGTGCGTTACACCACGTTGCCACGCTTGGTGGCTGTGTCACACCTTTTGGCCAGCGGGCACATCGTGTGTCACCCACTTGTTGGCACCTATCACGGCGTCGCGGCCAATGGTGATGCGACCCAATATGGTGGCATTGGAGTAGACTATGACGCCGTCCTCGAGTATGGGGTGACGCGGATTGTTCTTGATAGGATTGCCGTTGACATCGAGCGGAAAGCTCTTGGCTCCGAGCGTCACGCCCTGATAGAGCTTGACATGATTGCCAATGATGCAGGTGGCGCCTATCACAACGCCTGTGCCGTGGTCGATGGTGAAGTATTCGCCAATCTGTGCCCCCGGGTGAATGTCGATGCCCGTCTCGCTGTGTGCGAGTTCGCTGATGATGCGCGGAATGAGCGGCACATCGAGGCGATAAAGCTCGTGGGCTATGCGGTAACACGTCAGGGCGCGTATGGCCGGATAGCAGCTTATCACCTCGCCGTTATTCTGCGCGGCGGGGTCGCCCAGGTAGGCGGCCTCTACATCGGTGGCGAGCGTGCGGCGCACTTGTGGCAACATGCTGATAAGTGTGGCAGCTATGGCCTCGGCCTTTGTGTGGAAATCTACTCCCGTACATCGGCAGTCGTCGTCCTGCTGACCGAAACAGAGTCCGGCCTGCACTTGTGCGGTCAACAATGCAAAGAGGCGTTCAATTTCCATACCTATATGGTAGCGCACAGTGACGGCGTTGAGTGTGCTTTTTCCGTAATACCCCGGAAAGAGCACAGCGCGGCACAGCCCTATTATCTCCTCGAGCGCTGCCGAAGAGGGCAAGGGGTCGCCATGACGGTGCTGATGGAAGAGTCCTTGCATCTTGCTTGTGTCGGACAATTCCTCCACCGTCTGCCGTAACAAATTGGTGTAACTTTCGGGAGGGTTCATAGCGTATATTGCCTTTATCGGGCAAAGGTACGAAAAAATAAGCTAATACGCCAATGTGCGAATGTGACAATGTGGGAATATGGTAACGGACTGATGCCGTAGCGTGGCGTGTTAGCCGCTAACGCGGGAAACAAAAGGACATAAGAACATAAGGACATAAGGCCGCTGCGCGGCGGAAGGCCACGGACTAAAGTCCGCGTGGCCTCAAGAACATAAGGGCTGACGCCGTAGTATTACAAGTAGTAACGCTACGGCGTCAGCCCATTAGCATATTGCCGCATTAAATATAGTATTCCACAGGGTCGGCCAATCCGGCACGCAGGGCGTAGCGCACTGCCTCGTAGGCCGTTGACACGCCGAGTTTGCGGAAGAGGTTCTTCTTGTGCGTCACAATGGTATGCACCGACGAGTTGCGCCGCGCAGCTATCTCCTTGGCCGTGAGTCCCTCGGCCATTAAAGTGAGAATGGCCGTTTCGGTGGACGTGAGGCGCGGCAGGCTCTGTTGCGTTGTGGCTCGTGCACGCAACACGTCGGACACTGACGGACACACCTCGCGACCGCCATTTGAAATGCGGTAAACAGCCTGCACCACATCAGTGCGCGTGCAGTCCTTTGTAATGAAACTCACCTGAGGCTCTGCCCCGAACAAGCGCAGCAGTCCCTCGGCAAATTCGGCCGACAACAGCAACCAATGCACATGGGCAAAGCGACGCAAATAGATGAGCAACTGCTCGGGGGTGGCAAAATCGAACAGTGTGAAGTCGAGCACCACCAACGCCTCTGGCTCGGCTTGCAAAACCTCTGCCAATTCGGCTTTGTTACCTGCAAAGCGCAAAGGCTGACCAGCCAGATAGGTGGTCATCGCATCGCGTGTAAGTGGTTGATTGTCAGCAATTATAATCATACGGGATATTCCTCAAAGGCATAGAGCACAGTCGACAGGTAGCGCTCGCCCGTGTCGGGCAACAAGGCCACAATGGTCTTGCCCTCGTAGGCGGGTTTCTTGGCCAACTCGATGGCGGCGTGTAAGGCGGCGCCCGATGAGATGCCTACCAGCAGTCCCTCCTTTTTGGCCAAAAGGCGCGAGGCACGAATGGCATCATTGTCCTCGACGGGCACAATGGCCGTGGCCACCGAGGCGTCAAAGTTGCCTGGCACAAAACCTGCACCAATGCCTTGTATTTTGTGCGGACCCGAAGGCTTGCCCTCGAGCACAGCGCTCGTAGCGGGCTCAACAGCGTAGGTCTCGATGGCCGGATTGTGCTTGTGCAGGCCGCGTGCCGTGCCGCTCAGTGTGCCGCCAGTGCCTACACCGGCCACAAAGGCGTCGACCTTGCCGTCGGTGTCGCGCCATATTTCCTCGGCCGTAGTACGGGTGTGGGCGGCGGGGTTGGCAGGATTTTCAAACTGCTGCGGTATAAAGCTGCCCGGGTGCTCCTGCTGCAACTCCTTTGCGCGCTTGATGGCTCCCTTCATACCCTCGGCGCCTGGTGTCAGCACCAGTTCGGCACCGAGAGCCTTGAGCAGGTTGCGGCGCTCCAAACTCATGGTTTCGGGCATGGTGAGAATGAGGCGGTAGCCTTTTACCGATGCCACCCACGCCAGTCCGATGCCGGTATTGCCACTGGTAGGCTCGATAATCACGCCGCCGGGCTGCAATTTGCCCGTCTGTTCGGCATCCTCAATCATGGCAAGTGCCACCCGGTCCTTTACGCTGCCACCAGGGTTGTAATACTCGAGTTTGACAAGCAGACGTGCCTTGAGACCAAGCTCCTTTTCGATGTTAGACACTTCGAGCAACGGCGTGTTGCCCACGAGTTCAGTAAGTGAGTGATAAATCTGGCTCATAAGATGTAAATGTATTTGTTAAGTAGGTGTTCAAAATTAGTTGATATGAATTGGTGCAGTATTTCGTTCAGAAACATAGGTTGAAGAGGGAGCGTAGCGGGCTACGTGACCGATGAAACCTATGTTTATGGGCGAAAGAATGCGCCAAGGCATATCGACTAATTCGGAACATGATTATATAAACTAATTTTGAATACCTACTTATTAGTTTACGAGTGCAAAGTTACGGCCGTTTGCCCCCTTTAACAATACCAAACGTTTGGTATATCGTATGCCACGTGTGTAGCAACAACAAAAATCCTCTGCAAAGCGAACTCTGCAGAGGATTAAACCTTTTACCTTATGAACCAAAAACTTGTATTAGGCGAGCTTGTTGATGTGAGCCATCACACCACTCTTGATGTTAGCTGCCTTGTTCTTGTGAATAATGTTCTTCTTAGCAAGCTTGTCCAACATCTTCTGAACCTTCGGCAGAAGTTCTGTTGCAGCTGCTTTGTCAGTCGTAGCGCGGAGCTTACGTACTGCGTTACGCATAGTCTTAGCGTAATATCTGTTGTGCAGTCTGCGAGACGCCGTCTGACGAATTCTTTTTACAGATGATTTGTGGTTTGCCATTTCTTATTTTCTTATTATTAGTAGTCCCTAGGAGAGTCGAACTCCTCTTTAGAGAATGAAAATCTCTCGTCCTAA
>OASE01000403.1_pt1 | contig 11654 bp, 7 predicted proteins | sample 1494851 | NCBI WGS metagenome assembly OASE01 (sample SAMEA3360680, study PRJEB22359) | human gut metagenome | biome: ENVO:urban biome; feature: ENVO:human-associated habitat; material: ENVO:feces | place: Bangladesh | collected 2011 | reverse complement strand
TCAATCCATCAGCATCGCCGGTAGTTTTCAAACCATGGCGCTTTTCTCTTGGTGTTAGTATTCCTAAAAAAACAAAATAGTCCAAATATGCAAGATGATAGGTCAAAAAATAGGGGGAAAGCAGTTCTCCTGAGTGCTTTCCCCCGCTTTAGAACGTATGTGAAGTTTGCAGAATATTACAAATCTGTTACAAAGATTAACTGTCATGTCGGTAAAAGCTTCGTATCACAATTATAGTTGATTCGCATGGCATTGGAAAATTCCTGCAAATTAAGAGAAATATGAATAAAAAGAAAGCCTACAGTAAATAATGTAAAATACTTTCTTGGTGTCGTGTGGGTGACAAAGGTGACGCAGGATACAGAAAACTCGTGTCACAGGTGTCACCCTATAAACTGGCTCCAATAAAGGGCTCAGCAGAAAACGGTGACAGGTGACACTTTTGAAGAGTATATTTATATGACTTACCGCGCGAAAATATATAAAAGATTGATAATCAAAGGGAGACATCCAATTGGAGGGTAGTGTCTCCAATGCATAAAATAAAAGTTGAAAAATAGGTGTCACCGTCACTTTTGGGTAATTTTGTAAACTTATTTGTTTTCGAATTAATTGCTCAAAGATTTTCTGTGACTTGTTTCGATATAGCAAATAACTTGTTTGCGACTTCTAAGTGACTTGTTTGCGACCTCTAAGTGACTTATTGGCGACCCTTAAATGACTTGTTTCGATATAGCAAATAACTTGTTTGTGTATTCTTAAAGACCGAATAATGTAGACGATTTTTATTAATTTTATTTAATTATTTATTTTTTTTGGAATTTCTGCTTGATTTCTCCTAAAAAATATTACCTTTGCACTGAGAAAAATCTATTGGTCACTTTCATAAGTCAACGAGAAAATAATAACATATCAACGAGTATAATTTATTAAAGACAAGGTTCATGAGAAAAAATCACATGATGATTGCAACTTTGGCCATGCTCTCTGTTGTGGGTTCTGCGCAGTATGCCAGGGCACAGCAAACAGGAACAAACCAAAATGCAAAAGAGTTGAGTGGAGGTACAATCCTCTCTACTGTAAAAGGAGTCGTAATCTCTGCCGAAGATGGTATGCCTGTTATAGGCGCCAGCATTATGGTAGGAGGTGGACAGGCACAAGCTATAACAGATGAAAACGGATGTTTCCAGTTGTCAAACGTCCCAGCTAATAGCAAGTTGAAAATCTCTTATATCGGTTTGGTAACGGCTTTTGCAACCCCTTCTGCTAACATGAAGGTAACGCTGCAATCAGACAGTAAGCACCTTGATGATGTGGTGGTTACTGGTATGTTCAACCGTAAAAAAGAAGGTTTTACGGGTTCGGCAGTAACTATCAAGGGAGAAGATCTCAAGAAATTTAGTACAAACAATATTGCGAAGTCTATAGCAGCAATGGCTCCAGGTTTGAATATCATGGAGAATAATCTGGCTGGTTCAAATCCAAACAGTCTTCCTGATATGCGTATGCGTGGTGGTGCCAGTATGGATTTGAGTACGACATCTTCTGATGTACAGGCTGTACAGGGAGAATATGAGACTTATGCCAATCAGCCGCTTCTTATCATGGACGGATTTGAAATCTCCGTACAGACTCTTTCTGACCTCGACCCTGATCGTGTCGCATCGATTGTTGTCTTGAAAGATGCTGCTGCTACTGCTATCTATGGTTCCAGAGCAGCAAATGGAGTTATTGTAATCGAAAGTAAAACTCCTAAACCAGGTAAAATTTGGGTTACATATGGTGGTGAGATGCGCATCGAGGCACCAGACCTGACAGGCTATAATCTGATGAATGCTCGTGAGAAACTGGATGCAGAATATAAGGCTGGAGTCTATACTGATGGTGGTGAAACGATTGATAGATGGAATCTCTACCAGTCTAAACTTAAAAACGTTCTCTCTGGTGTAGATACATATTGGCTCAGCAAGCCATTGCGTACATCCGTACAGCAGCGTCATACTGTAACCTTGGAGGGTGGTGATGAGGCTTTGCGTTATCGTATGTATGTTGGTTACAATAACTCACCTGGTGTGATGAAAAATAGTGGTCGTGATGTACTTACCGGTATGCTCGACTTCCAGTATCGCATGAAGAAGGTATTGTTGAAAAACAGTATCACTCTCGAAAATTCTACTGCTAATGAGTCTAACTATGGAAGTTTTAGCGAATACACAAAATTGAATCCATATCTGACTCCATACGACGAGAATGGTAACATGAAGAAGATGCTTGATGATTTCTCTGCCACCAACTCTGCTACCGCCTCTTATCCTAACCCACTTTATAACACAACTTTCCACAGCAAGGATAAGAGCAAGAACTTCTCTGTGCGTGAATTGTTCAAAGTAGAATACAATCCTACCAATGAACTTCGTTTTGAAGGTGCTTTCTCACTCTCTAAGAGTGTGGGACATCATGACGTGTTCCGTCCTGCACAGCATACTGCTTTTGATGGAATTACAGATCCGACATTGAAAGGTGATTATCGCCGTACACAGAATGAGGCTGTAAATTGGGGCGTGGATTTGACTGCCAGTTGGAATAAGCAGATTAAGGATCATTACATTACTACCAATGCCCGCATGAGTATTCTTGAGAACAGTACTGATTCTTATGGAACTTATGTGACTGGTTTCCCAAATGATAATATGGATGACCTGCTCTTCGGTAAGAAATACAATGATAAGGTGACGGGAAGCGAGAATACAAGTCGCTCTATCGGTTGGGTGCTCAGTGCCGGTTATTCTTATCTTTATAAATATTCTGTAGATTTCAATGTCCGTCTGGATGGTTCTTCTGAGTTTGGTACCAACAATAGATGGGCACCATTCTGGTCTGCCGGTCTTCGTTATGATGTAAAGAAGGAGGCTTTCTTCAAGGATATTCCATGGCTTTCTGACTTTGTTATCCGTGGTACTTATGGTACAACTGGTGCGCAGGGCTTCTCACCATATCAGGCTCATAGCTACTATAACTATTCATTGCTTCTGCCTTATCTGTCTTCTGATGGTACAGGTGCAGACATCATGGCGATGCATAATGAGAATCTGAAGTGGCAGACAACCAAGAATACCAACCTTGCATTGGAGTTGGGTTTCCTCGATCATCGTATCACAGCAAGAATCGAACACTATAACAAGGTAACCAATAACTTGGTGACCAATGTGACATTGGCTCCATCTGTCGGTTTCACCAGTTATCCAGAAAACGTAGGTAAGATAGAGAATAAGGGATGGGAAATCAGTCTCTCAGGAATCCCATACCGTAATGCTGCTAAGCAGTCTTATTGGACAATTACCGTAAATGGTTCTCACAACAAGGATAAACTCGTAGAAATTTCAGAGGCTATGCGCCATATCAACGAGTTGAGTACCAAGAATCTGACGGACAGTCCTTTACCACGTTATGAGGAAGGTTATTCTATGTCCAGTATTTGGGTTGTTCCTTCTCTCGGTATAGACCCAGCGTCTGGCGATGAAGTTCTCGTAAAGCGTAATGGAGAATTGACAAGTGCTTCCAACTATAGTGGTGTGGATGCCGTACCAATGGGTAATACAGAGCCTACATGGCAGGGTTATATCAACTCATCCTTTACTTATATGGGATGGGGAATGGATGTAAGTTTCCATTATAAGTTTGGAGGACAGGTATATAACCAGACTTTGGTTGACAAGGTAGAGAATGCCGATTTGGTTTACAATGCCGACCGTCGTGTGACACAGTTGCGCTGGCAGAAGCCTGGTGACCATTCCCAGTTCCGTGCACTCAACCCACATGGTCAGGGTACCAAGGCAACCTCCCGTTTTGTGATGGATGAGAATGTATTCCAGGGCAGCACCCTTTCATTCTACTATCGTGCAGATACCAAGAATACCAAGTTCCTCAAAAACTGGGGGTTGACATCTGCTAAGTTGGGCTTCACCATGGAAGACCTCTTTTACCTCTCATCGGTAAAGCGTGAGCGTGGTCTCGACTATCCATTCTCCCGCCAATTTACTTTCTCATTGAACGTAGCATTCTAATCAATAAATTACGAATATAATTATGAAGAAATATTTCTATATATTGGTGTTCGCAGTCTTGATGGGAGGTTTGACTTCCTGCAATGATTGGCTTGATGTATCACCAAAGGACAGAATCCCTGCCGACAAGATGTTTGAGTCGGAGTCAGGATTCAAGGATATCCTTACGGGCGCTTACCTGAAGTTGGGTACTGCTAATCTTTATGCAGGTGACATGAAATATGGTTATCTGGATGAATTGGCAGGTCTGTACTGTGATTATCCTGGTTATAATACAAATAGCGTGTACAACCAGGCTATTGTATTCGATTATACCAACCAGTTTTTGAGTAAGAAGGATAATCTCTATCTCGAAATGTATAATGTAGTGGCAAACCTGAACAATCTGCTGCAGAATATTGAGACCCATCGAGATGTATTGAAGACCCCACATTACTATGAGTGTATCAAGGGAGAAGCATTGGGTTTGCGTGCTTTCATCTATTTTGATCTCTTGCGTCTTTTCGGTCCTATTTATAGTGAGCATCCAACAGATGCAGCTATTCCATACAAGACTACATACGATAAAGAACCGACACCGGTTTTGCCTGCTAATCAGGTGGTAGAGAAAATCTTGGAAGACCTGAAGGCTGCAGAGGCTCTCTTGAAAGATAATGATCCATGTGATTTCCATACAGCTATAGATCAGCGTACAGATTTCCTTTCAAACCGTGAGTTTCGTATGAATCTTTATGCTGTCAAGGCAATGATGGCTCGTGTATATTGCTATTCTGGTCAGAACGATCTTGCAGTCCAGTATGCTCAGGAGGTTATCGATGCCAACAAGTACTTTACTCTGTATAAGAGTCAGACAGCATCCAATTACAATTCCATCCGTTATGGTGAGCAGATTTTCGGTCTCTCTGTAAATCAGTTGAACAATACGCTTATCAGCAACAGTATGGATATGGAAAATACAAGTGTACAGCAGCGTTATGGTATGACTGCAGATATGTTTACTAAGGTGTATGAAGGTATCACTTCTGACTGGCGCCAGAATGTTGTAGCATTCAACTGGGACGAGAGCCATCAGTATGCATTCTGTCTGAAGTATAATCAGGCTCCTTTGGCCAATACATATTTATATAGCGGTGCAGATGCAATTCCATTGATTCGTTTACCGGAGATGTACTATATCATTGCTGAGTGTGCAGCAAATGCTGAAACGAGTGCTGAGGCTCTGAATACAGTCAGACTTTCACGCGGTATTCCATATAGCGATGAAATTCATACATTGGGTTATGATGATAAGGATGTTACTTCTGAAGAAAACAAACAGCAGACTCGTCGTATCAATGAAATCATGAAAGAATATCGCAAGGAGTACTATGCTGAAGGTCAGTTGTTCTTCTTCCTGAAAGCTCATCACTATACCACCTACTATGGTTGTGGTGTAGCCAATATGACCAGTAAAGAATATCAGATGCCATTGCCAGACAATGAAAAGATCTTTGGCAATAATACTACAAAATAAGAAGATTGAAAAATATGAAAAAAATATTGTTTTATATGTCGGCGCTGGCACTGTTCTTGAGTCTTACCAGTTGTTCGAAAGAAGAAATTGACATGTACAGTCAGGAAGCTCGCATCAACTTCGACTATCGTACAATTTATAGTGAATTGCGCGATAGCGACTATGTGAAGATGAAAACAGACCCTTATCGCCGTGATAGTGTACGTGTGAGAATTATGGGTGATTTGCTTACTGCCAATCGTGATTTCTGCATCAAGAAGACAGATAACAGTTCCTATGCCAATACCCTTGACATTCAGTTGGATGACACATATACTTATTCGGCTCTTGATACTGTATGCCAGTATGTATATTTCAAGGTTAAGCGTCCTGCCTATAAGACAGGTAGAAAAACCTATGGTTGTAATCTGGAATTTGATCTTACCAATCCAAACCATCAGTTTGAAAAAGGATTTGTAGAGGATAATTCGGTAGAGGTCAACTACGTTTGGGATATTACAGAGCCTGAGACATGGAGCGACTGGTATTGGTTGGGTGTAGGTGACTTCAGTCCTATCAAGTATTGCTATATGATGGACGTATGGGGAAGAACACTTGATTCTTTCATTACTCCTGATGGTTATGCATACGATGATGATGAGGCTAATGCTGCCATCCAGCAACTGGATGCAGCCTATAAGGCTTATAAAGCGGAGCATGGTCCAATACTTGATGAAAATGGTAACGATATCTTCCCAGATGAAGAAGAATAAAAAAAAGAGTAAATCATGAAAAAAATATATTTATATATTCTGGGCCTGGTGTCTATGACGCTTGTCCAGAGCTGCTATGATGACAAGGGCAATTATGATTATCATGCAGTGAATGATATGAAGGTGGAAATCCCTGAGGCAAAAATCCGCATGCCAAAGGAGAACCCTGCAACGGTTACGTTGACGCCTGAGTTGACACAAACTCTTGCCGAGAATGAGGACAATCTTACTTTTGAATGGAAAAAATTGAAGCCGGATGCTAAGATTGGTTCTATGCGTTTTGCTGACTATACGGATTATTCTATAGGAAAGATTTGTCAGGTAGTAGTAGAACCAAATAATCCAGAGAGTATTGGTATGATGCTCATTGTTACCGATAAGGCCACAGGTCAGAAATGGTATCAGTTGGGCAAGGTTGCTGTAGTCAAGCCTTTGAATCCTGCTTGGTTTGTGCTTCAGGAAGATGCCGATCAGAAGGGCATTGTAGGAGCTATTGAGGGTAATCCAGATGGCTTCTTTGCCTATGCTGATGTGTTTAAGTCAGAAACTGGTGAATCTTTTGCTCTTGAGGGTAAGCCATTGGCTATTGCTGCCAAGGGTAATTATGGTTATGGTTCTATGGGTGGAATTATGTTTGCCAACCTGACAATTGCCACGGATAAGAATATTGCAACATATTCTCCAAGTACACTCACCATGAAGTATGGTACTAATAAAATTCTGTTTGAGAATGCACTTAACAATGTACCAGTCAATTTGTCTTATTACAAAATGGACAAGAAGGGTGAGATGTTTGTGACGGACAAAAAGGCTTATTTCGCATACGATGACGGTTGGTGTGTTCCATATTCCGTATATGATAAGCAGGTTAATTCCGATGGTGAGGAAGAACAAGTAGCATTTCTACCTACATGTTCTGCTACTTTCAGTAATTATGTCCTGGCATATAATCCAGCAACTCATCGCTTCCGCATCGGTAGTGCTTTTTCTTCTATGATGGATTATTTCGGCACATCCTATCGCATCTCTAAGTATTATCGTATGGGTTCCCAATGGAAGGACAAAAAGCCATTGGTGTTCCGTGATTTGTCTGAGGATGCCGACGGCAATTATGCCTTTGATCCAAGCAATGTAGATGCGTCTCTGCAGATACTTGATATCTTGCGTGGTGGAGATAATGGTAACTATGCTTATGCAGTAATGGCAAGTGAAGGGGCTTCACAGATTACTGTTTTCCGTTTCAGCAATGCGGATGATCCGCTTTGTGCAGGAAAATATACAATCGATCTGGATCCTTCCATCGATTTGAAAACTGCCAAATTTGCAGCTTCTCAAGCATATTCAGCCCATTTTATTTTCATGGCTGCTGGTAATAGCGTGTATCGTATAGATATGGAGCGTCAGAAGATTGAGAAAATCTACAGTTATGACGCTGATGCTAATGCCAAGATTGCTTGCCTGAAATTCCGCGACCCTGAGGATGCAGAAAATGGTAATGGCATGATTCTCGGATTCGGTATCAATACTTCTGCAGGTCAGGGTTTGCTGGGCGAATTGAAACTGACTATTGCGGGTGATGTAGATAGGAGTGAAAATGCTTCTTACATTTTCCAGGATGCAAATAATAGATTTGGCAAGATTGTAGATATCTCTTATAATTATGAATAATCTCAAGATTTGTTTTGAGATCATCTTAATGACTGAGAATAATCCATGATGAAAATAAGAATATTATTATCTATAGTATTTAGTTCTGCCTGCTCGCTCATAGCGAGCGGGCAGAATCCGTTTGTTGGTACTCTTCCTGCTGATGCGAAGTTGACAAAAGGAATGTTTGATACTTTTGAGTCTGATGGTAAGATGTACTGGTCGATTCCTGATTCGCTTTTCGGTCGTGAGTACAGTGTTACTACTACCATTTTGAGTGCTCCCGAAAATCCAAACCGAAGTAGTGAAACTAAGTATGGTTATGCAGGTGACCTCATCGGTCCCCTTTTCTTTTCGCTTCGTAAGCAAGATGGGGAGGTGTATATGACGGATCCGCAGCATAAGTGGATACTGGCAGATTCTACAAGTGTTTTTTCTAAGATAGCGATGCTCACTCCGCAGGAGCGTCTCTACAAGCGTTTGCCTGTCATACAGGAAAGCAATGGGCATACGCTTATAGAGATAGGAAATACATTGAAGAACTTTACCCTCTTTGGTATGGAACCTGCTTATTACGACATGAAGATCAGTATGCGGAATAAGGAAAAAGACCGCATCCTCGATGTGAAAGGTAAGAATGATTGTATTCTGTTGCGTATGTCGCGCACCTACAGTAATTTAGCAATGCCTCTTCCTGGTAAGCCAATCCAGAATTATCAGGGCATTTGGGAAACTGGAGTCTGTATCAGTCTTATGCCTAAACAGCCTATATCTGTGAAACGTGGTGACGGAAAATCGTTTTTTGAAATCAACAAGTTTGTGCTTTCTACAGATGGTATCCGAAGTCGCCTTCCTGTCATTAAGCGTTGGCGATTGGAAATCCGTCCTGAGGATAGAGAACGGTATCGCAGGGGAGAATTGGTGGAACCGGTGCATCCTATCATCTTCTATGTAGATCGGCAGTTCCCGAAGATGTATCAGAAGTGTATCATTGAGGCGGTCCGTGAATGGCGTCCTGCGTTCGAACAGGCAGGTTTTAAAAATGCCATTGATGCCCGTTTGGCACCTACACCGAAGGAAGATCCTGATTTCTGTATGTATGATAGCAGATATCCTTATATCTCCTGGAAGATATCGGCCACGAGTAATGCTTATGGACCTACACCTTGTGAGGGAAGAAGCGGAGAAATCAATGGTTGTCATGTCGGGGTATTCAGCAGTGTGATGAATATCGTACAGAATTGGTATTTTGCTCAATGTGGTGCTGTTGATCCAGAGGCTCGTAAGATTATCTTGCCGGAGTCTTTGCAATGTGAGCTGTTGAAGATGGTGATAACCCATGAGGTGGGGCACAGTTTGGGATTAGAGCACAATCATAGTGGTAGTAGCCATGCTTCTATAGAAAATCTCCGTGATAATGATTATCTGGACAAGCATGGTATGGGTAGTTCTATTATGGACTATGTACGTTTCAACTATGCTCTTCGTCCGGGTGATCATGTAGCGCTTCGCAATCGCCGTATTCAATTGGGTGAATACGACCGTTGGGCAATAGAATGGGGGTATCGGGAGTTTGAAGGTAATACACCAGAAGAGCAAGAAAATGCCAGATGGAAATGGTATGAGCAAAAGAAAAAGGAATGTCCAGAATTAGCTTTCTATGATGCTCGGGATATCCGTTCGCAACAAGAAGACTTGGGTAATGACCATGTGGCTATCAACAGTTGTGGTATCGAAAATCTCAAATACTTATGTTCTCTTGATATCTGGAATCCGAAAACGAACTTGGAAAAGCAAGTGATGGAAGGACGGTATAAGGCTTTGATAGAGCATTATAACCTCTGGACTGGTCATGTGTTTGCACATCTGGGTGGTTATTATTATGGTGATAATCATTATGATACCCCTGAATATACACAAAAAGTCTTGAAATTCTTGCAAGATTATGTGGTAACTCCTCCCGGTTGGCTTTTTGATTCCAAAATCATGTCACATCTTCATGTAGATAGAAAGAAGGAAATCAAACATTTTAAATCAGAGCAACAACAGCATTTCGATTATGCAATGGAGCGAATAGAGAAAGCCAAGGCAAAAGAGAAGGATGAGATTCTTGTCAAAACATTGGAGACGCTATTGACTGAGGTGAAAACGATGAAGGAAAAGATGGAGACTGCTTATAAGAACTGGTAATCCTGGCGCATATTCAGTCTTCTATTTTAGACCAGAAAAAGATATAAATATCATTTAATATTGACTCATAATCAAATGATGAAACATTATAAAAGCTTTTTAATTATGTTTTTCTTATTCTCTTCTTTTAGCCTGCTACAGGTTATGGGAGAAGAAAAACAAACAGTTGTTCCTAAGCCATTTGCTGAATTCTTATCGGAAAATATGAAAAAGACGGATGGCGCTTTTCCTGTTTATCAGGAAGGTAATCGTGTTTATATGGAATTCCCAAGAAAGTGGAACGGTCGTGAGATAGAGGTAAGTGGGCAGATAGATCATGGCTTTGGTATGATCAACCGTTCTGTCAATTCATTGGGTGTAGTGCGTTTGTCCATACCAGATTCGATGACCGTTGAGTTTCTTCAACCGTTCTACACTGAGCGCATCATGGATAGGAAAAGTACATACTGGGATGCATTCAGAGCTTCTAATGTGCCTGTTGCTGGTGAGGAATATCCTGCAGTCGCTATATCCCAAGATGGCAATCCGATTATTGATATTACTGATGTTGTGAAGGGTGAAAAAGAATGGGTGAGTTATTCACAGTACCCGGATGTTCGTTCGTTGGACCCAGATATGAGTAAGTTGAATTCTGTTCAAGTTATTTCACCGCAGAAGGGGAACTCTTCTGGAAGAGAAGAAGTTGTGCTGAAGGTGGTCAGATACCATGAGGCAGAGTCAGAGCAGTATGCATTCAACAGTATGGCTATTATTTTGCCGAATGGAAGTAAACCCTTATATTTGAGTATTTGTCTCCGACTCTTACCGGAGAAGGATATGCCTATACGCTTAGCTACTGAGGGTCTGGATATTCAGACTATTCATTTCAAGGATTATTCAGAGAATCCTTATACGGTTGTTGATGATTCTCTGGTGATGAGGCTACAGCCGAAGTGTGCTTGTATGGTCTATGTTGATAGTCTGGTTCCTAATAAGTATAAAGAGGCTTTGCAGAAGGGAATTTTATCATGGAATGAATCTTTGGCTAAGGCAAAAGTTAAATTGAGAATTCATTTGAATTCCATCAACTCAGAAATCGATGCAGCCTCTGTACCTTTTTTAGTGTCTTACGACATGGGAAAGGTTGGTGTTTCCTCTCAGAAGTCAGTGCATCCACGTACTGGTGAAATATTATCTTTTCGTATAAATGTTGGGCATGATTTCAAGAAATCATTTAAGCCAGTAGAATTACAGAAATTAATCCATCAGGAATTTGGTCAAGTTTTGGGATTGAGTAAGGTCTCTGATGATGCAGCGCAGGTGAATGCTTTATCTTATCTTTATTGTGTACAGAAAAGTAAAAATGTGTATCAAGATAGGGAATTCATTACTAAAAAGTAAGTGACTATAATTCCTGACTGTAATGACAGCAAAAAAATGGTATTAAAAAAGGTAAGATGGTCATCGGTTGATGATCACCTTACCTTTTGATGGTTCTATCTGAATCAG
>OASE01000389.1_pt1 | contig 12002 bp, 18 predicted proteins | sample 1494851 | NCBI WGS metagenome assembly OASE01 (sample SAMEA3360680, study PRJEB22359) | human gut metagenome | biome: ENVO:urban biome; feature: ENVO:human-associated habitat; material: ENVO:feces | place: Bangladesh | collected 2011 | reverse complement strand
TCTTCATAGCTTTTGAAAGGTTGCCCATCTTGTAGGCTTTGTGATACGTTCTTTAAAGCTGTAGCCTCAGCATTCACCTGTTCTACAACCTTTGTGTGGGCTGTAGCCTCATCATTGGTTGCCTTTGTGCTTTCCACAATGTCGGAAAGGATGCCTTTTCTTCTTGTTGATGTCTCCGCTTCTGAAATTGTGCCTTGAAGTTCTACGTTTGCCTTTTGTGCAGCTAAAACCAAATCATTATATAGCTTTTCAAGTTCCTTCAACGAGAAAATCTTATCCGAGATTGCATGTGAAAGGCTGGCACCTGCCTCAGCATCTAGGTTTCCGCTTGATAACTTGGATTGCATCTTATCTACTTCAGAAGAAACCTCACCAATCTTGGTCTTTGTCGATTGAGCCTTGTCGTTGAAGACTTGAACCAAATTGTTTAGGAATGACAATTTATCTCCATACTTCTCAATTGCAAAGCGATAAAGACTAAGATTTTCCGTTAATTTCTTTACCGTCTCACTTTGGGCTTGATAGGCTTTTTCAAGCGATTCCACAACATCTTTAGGTGTGTCCCCTTTGATCTTCAATAGTTCTTCTCTAAGCCTTGCCAACTCTTGACGTGCCTTAACAACCTCGTCAAATCGGGCTTGAACGTTGAATGTTATTTCTGCCATAGTTTTCTATATATTTGTTAGCAAGGTGAATAAGTTGGACTTACCCACCTTGGATTATTACTCTCATTCATCATCACGCGCGCACCTGCGCGAGTCTATTTAATACAAGAAATTGCTTTTGGTTCTAACTCAACTCTACCTTTCTCATTGTATTGAATCAAGCAATCAGAACAATATATTGAATTCTTTCCTATTGCATGAGGCTGGACTCGTCCCAATTGGTTCTTTGCCAGAAACTTCTCCAACCTGCTGATGTCTGCAATAATCTTCTGAGCCATTTCCCACGCCTTCTGTCTTGGCTCTGAGTCCAACAACAAACGATGGGCATCCATAGCCTTTTCAAAATCATCCACATCTAGCATTGTACGTCCATCCTTGATAATGATGCAAGAATTATCACAATCAAGGCTTCTTGTCTGAGACTTGAACTCTTGCATCATAGGCTCTAATCGCTCTGATATGGTTGTTCTAACAACCAACTTAACTGCCACGTCTTGTGGGCAAAGCAAGTTGTGTGTCACAATCTCAAACAAATCATTTGGATTGTTCATAAATGCCATAATTTCCTTGTCAGAAAGGACACACCCCAACTGCTCTAGCAAACCATCCAACATTTCATTGATAGCACCTACTTTCTTGCAAATTGCTTGTCTTTTCTTGTTAATGTACTCGGTATTTTCATACAATATCTTATCCATAATCTTAATTTTATAAACTTGAACTATTAACGATGTCTGATGCAACCTTTTCTAAGTCGATTGCTTCCAACTCACTTTCCTCTTTCTTTGGTGGAATCGAATTGGCTTGCATAGCCTCTTTCTCTTCTTCCGATAGTTGCAGCTTAGCTTCAACCTCTTCAACCAATTGTCTAAACTCTAAATTATCCATTTGCCTCGTTTATTATAGAATAACACATTTGCTTTAAATTTGTAAATATTTTGCGCTTCACGTCTATTGAAATTAGCCTCAACGTTTGCAGCCCTTCATGTCTCCTTTTTACTTTGCTTTTCCAACAACTTTTCAATCTCCTTGCAATGCAAGACTGATGATAGTTGAAGCACCGTGTCTCGTGATAAGTCTGCTGCAATATACTTGCTTGCATCCTTCAAATCTTGAAAGACAACCTTTAATCTACGACCATTATCAAATGGTCTTAAAATGACCTTTTTGTCTTTTTGAATCTCTGTTATATCCATCGTACTCTATTTTTATTGTTGTTACCAAATTTTGTCCTTTTGAGACACTTACTATGAACACATTTTTGATAATTCAGTAATTCATTATCGTGTTACGCATGCAATCATCTAGCTCTTTTCCGTCCTCATCTGTGATTAGGAAATCAGCATTTGATGATAATTCTTTCAAGCCATTTCTCACACGGGTATAATACTTCCTATCTTTGAAAACATTCATAGCTTTTAGTTCTTCTATATAATCAGCTATCTCGTTTTTGTCTTGTCTGCTCATCATTCTTGCTATGAAAGCATTTATGGCATCCTTTGGACTTTTGATTTCATTCTTAATCTCTGTTCTCATTGTCTTGTGTTTTGAAATTGTAAAATATTCATCACCCCACATCTTCAACAACTTCTTGAAAAAAGTTTTATCCGATAGCGTTGAGGCTTTCACTTCTTCCACCCCGATTTGTCTAGCCAAACAACCATTAAGACGCAGCTCATATTTAAGGAGGTTGGCATTGCCAAACCCTGGTGGAATCTCCAAACCTTTGCTCTTTGCATCTGCCAGCTTATCATAGAATGATAGAACTTGCCTTTGAGCATACCTTCTCGTCTTGGCTGTGCCTTGGTAGTACAAAGCGTTTGGACTTCCTTGTATTCTTATCATCTTTGGCATATCACCCAACTTATCAAGATACGTTCTAACAGGTTTAATCATAGGAAATTGTGTCCCAAATTCCAAACTTGTAACATTGGCTTCAAACATATTAAGATGCAAGCTATCAGAAAGTTTCTCTATAGCGTCTTTTGTCGTGTGATGACTCAACGGCCATATATTGCTAGGATAAAAGAACCTTGACAGACTGCCACCGACTACATAACCTCCTACAAATTGAGTTACTTTCAATCCATCTATGAACCCATAAGTGCTAATTTCACCCGTGTTAGATGTCTTTTCACCTACGCTTTCTAAGTATTGGCTAATATCCGGCATATCTCTACATCTTGGTAGGAACATTCTTACTTTATCATACATACTCACCTCCTTAGCCAATTGTTACAGAATCACGTCTCAGCACATTCAGAACATCATCAAAGCCGCCAGCCGATAATTGCTTGCAATAACTTCCTGCCAAAACCCTTGCGCCTTGTAGCACAATCATTTCAATATAATCTGGTCTTTGTTGCTCGGCTGGTGTTGGTGCTTCTTTGTCTTGGTGGACTATGAACAAAAAGCCATCATTTTTGCATGAATAGAAAGGATTTGGCTTGTTCTTGCTTGAATAAGTCGGCGTGCTTGGTGGAAATCCAAAGGCGAATCCCGACAACTTGCCATTAATAAAGTAGTCTTTCAAACCTGTTAGGTTCAAACTTGCCTTTGCTTGAAGGTGCATTTGTGGGCAATCGCTTGATTGAGTTTCACGCTTTGGCAACAAATACATTGAAACCATACTATCTCTGCCCTTTAACGCATTCATAGGCGAATAGTCTCCCCACAAACGTGTTAGTGTGTATTTTGGCGATTTTCCGCTTTTAGAATCAAAATCTAAGCGACCATAAAAAACGATTGTTGGCTGTATCATAGCAATCCTCCTTTCTTGATGTTGTTTGCAATATGGCAGATTGAGCTGCACTTGTCTACTAGTGATTGAATGTCCTTTAAGGTATTCCACCAATCGGCGGCATAAGAACCACCATTATCTTTGATGGTGTCCGCCTGTTGGACACCACCTAGATTAAATCGACCATCCTTTGTAATCATCGCTGACCTCCTTCCTCTTTGATTTCCGCTACTTCATCACAGAAACAATCGTATTCATTCATAAACTCATTCATGTTAAATGACCCTTGACGGTATCTCAAAGGATTGTCACCTGAAACGATTTCATTATACAGGCAATCAATCACATCTTCCATATCAATCTTCATTTTGTCGGGCATGTCTTCAAGGAAAATTCCAAAGACACCAACAGCCACGATTACATCAAGAAACCAATCTCTATAATTGGCATCCTTGTTCTTAACCATGTTCCACCACTCGGCTTGAAACGTAAATCCACCATAATGGCGGCAAACCATTTTTTTGAAGTTTTCTCGTTTTACCTTCATATTTAAACCTCCTTTGCTTCTTTCTCCTTAAGTTCCTCAACTTCATCACAATAACACCTGTAATCGCTTATAAACTCTTCCATCTCAAACATCATTAGCTTAGATGCAAAAGGATTGTTACCATCTACAATATCCTCAAAGATAGCATCGATTACTGGTTTCATGTCCACTTTCATACTATTAGGCATGTCGGATAGAATATAACCAAGGATGCCGTAAGCCACGATTACATCACAAAACCATGCTTTGTAATCATCATCCTTATCCTTAATAATGTTCAACCACTCGGGCTTAAAAATAAAACCATCGCCACTTTCAAAAGCATTCTTCTTGCAATAGTCTGCAAATTCGTTTCTTTTCATAATACTCATATAAAAACCTCCATTACAATTTTAATGTTTTACACAATAACTAGCAGCTTGTGATTCCAATTCATACTTTGAAGCGATTCTATTAGAACCCAACCACTCATCAATATCACTTTTCAAGAAGAAAGCTAGCTTACCACAAGGTTTGCTGTATGGAAAAGCATGCTCTCTCATCTTAGCGTAAACCTGTGCCTTGGACATTCCAATATAATTACACAGGTCTTCAACATTCAAGTAATTCTTTGCTTGAAGCAATGTGTATTTCTTAATTTGCTCCAGCTTGTCAAGTACTTCCTTATCCATATTTCTCTTTATTTAAATTCAACATCAAACAATGAACGTTCTTGTTTCCGCTTGCAAAAGTACTAAAAAATATGGTATTCACTATAAGACAAAAACTGCTTACTTGTAGCAGTTAAAGCTCACAAGTAAGCAATATATTAAATTTCAGTTAGGTTTAGATGTGTAAAATGAAAGACTTTTAACTAATAAAAATTCAGATTTTGTAGAAGCAAAACATCTTTTAACGTTAGAAGTCTTCTTTGTATCGTTTTTGTAACTCGGCAATCGCTTTCCATCTATTTTGTATCATATTATAAATTCCATAGTATGCTTCAGCTTTATCTTGAATCGCCTCTAATATTTTGATATGACTAGGCTGAACCCTTTCACTACACACTTTATAATATGTGTTTCTTAAATCCGAGTTCAAACCAAATGCATCACTCCATACATCTCGGAATGTCAAATACAAATATCCATCATACCCAATAACCCGCTCCCCCTTTATATTTCTTCTAACCCCCAATCCTCCACCAATGCACATATTTGCAAAAATTGCCAACATTTGCTTTGAATCTTTCCATTTTAGATGTATATCACTAGAACATAGTGCATACTCTTCCACATCAACAGAGAAATAATCTTCACTTTTAATTTCCCTTTTAGCCTTTTCTACATCATTTCCATTATAAGTACATAAGGTTTTACCCTTGTAACGTATTTCAACATTAGAAAGTATGTCACCCTCTACCACGCCCACGCTCTTAGCTGCCAATAGCAACATAATGGTAGGAACAATCCTCTCTCTTCCGTAATAGTATTCTATTTTTTCATAAAATGTCTCATAACCGAGGAGACAACCCTTCCCGACTTTACTTGCTCTTTCACCAATGATAAAAGGCACTTTGTTTTCTTCTCCACTCATAATAGATTATTTAATAAGTCCACTGCCGATTTTTTCTTGGAATCCACCACATCGGCATAAATTTGAGTTGTTCTAAGATTTTGGTGCCCTAGAAGTTTACTCGTTGTGTAGATGTCCGCTCCTTTGGTCAGCAATGATGTAGCAAACGTGTGCCTAGCGAGATGGAAGGACACTTTCTTTTCAACACCAGCAGCCTTACCCCATTGCTGAAGGATATAATTGATACTAAAATAGTTTGGCAAATCAAATACCAAATCAGAATCTTTAGCGTCTCCTCTTGTTGGCATCCACTTTAAAGCAGTATCAGACAATGGAATTGTTACACTATGCTTTGTTTTTACCATTTGCTTAACAATAAACAGACGGTCTTCTCTACTTTCAATATCACCCCACACCAAGGAACATACATCGCTTACACGTAGTCCACAAAAGCAAGCGAACAGAAAGGCACTCTTTACCATATCATTCTTGCAAGGTGTAGCCACTAACTTCAAGACCTCTTCTCTTTCTAGGAATCCTCTAGTTTCCTTTTCTGCCCTTATTGGCTTCTTATCCTCCTTGCTCAATTTGGTTGCAGGGTTTATGCTTAGATAATTGTCCCTTACAGCTTCATTCAAAGCAGTAACAAATGTATTATAATAAAGTTGTGCCGTACTCTTCGCCATAGGCTTCTCATGATGTTCACACCATTTGGGATTATCATTTCCTATAGTCTTTGCACTTGCAAGATACAAAAGAAACTTCTGACAAAAAGCCTTATCTACATCTAACAAGTATTTTTTGCCAGCTCCAAACTTCTCTATATGTAGAATCACATTGTTAATTGTAATAGCATTGCTTTTGCTTTGTCCTAGCTTTGCTTTCTTCTCAGCAAATGCCCTTAGCCAATCTACCAGCAAAAGTTTCTTGGACTTATTTACATTCACAATGCCCAATCGTCCACAATTCAAATCATCTTCCAGCTTCTGCCTTGCAGCTTCTGCAAGATTTCTTATCTCACGATTACGCTTTCTTATTTCCGCTCTTTTTTCAACGCTACCTTTCTCGGGGTCTATATACATTCTTAGAAATTTATAGGAATGCTTATGGTTGTTATCTTCATCTGGGTTATACATATCCAAATAAAGAGAACACCCACCATTAGACCTTTTCTTCTCACGTAGGATTACGTTTCTCTTATCACTTTTATTTCTTGCCATTATTAGTGTTATTTTTGTTACCGATGCAAAGATACAACAATTTATTGAATATCAGCACTTATAAAAAGTTAAGTAACACTAAAAGTAACAATAAAAACACCAAAATAATAATATAATATATAAATATCGCTTTTTAAAAACGGCAAAAACACACATAAATAATTGATTTTCACTATACTTTATAGCATAAACCAAAAACCGTGCATATTAGTTGTTTAAGTTTGCAGGCTGCATCATTGTGAAATGGTGTAGCCTTTTTAATTATCTATATATCAATACTTTACAACTAAACTTAACAAAACAAAAACTTATTGATTTACAGGATTAGTAACACTATAGTAACAATACCCAAATAAAAAGCCCATCTTTGCACTTGTTGGTAACAAAAATACTGCATGGCAATATTGCAAAGATGGGTTTACGATGCAAAGATAATCATTTATTCTTTAACCACCAAGTTTTTAAGAGAATATTTAAAAACTGATTTCTACTTGTCGCTACCTACCGGAATACACAAAAAAAATGGTGTCCGTCTAATGGACACCACTTAGTTAAACTTAATCGGAAATTTATTATATGAATATATAAAAGAAAAAACTCTCACAAATAAGGGGTGAAACCAACTAATAGTAAACACCCCTTTTTTATGGTGAAGCATAGGAACTCACAATATGGCCAGAATTACAATTTAACTTTAAAACCCCACGCTTGGGGAAAAAACGTATATGAGAGAGAGTCCTATCACTCCACCTATATCATGAAAACCTACCTTACTTCTTCTTTCTTCCTTGGAACTGTCTTCGTATTCTTTCTGTAGGATTCTGAGCTGCTTTTGCACCCAATATCTTCATATTGTTACCAAATTGGTTTCCGTTAGCCTTGCCACCACCATAGGTTATTGAACCATCCTTATGGTATTTCACATAGCCAGCATATTCCCATCGCCCACCTATCCATCTTTGCGCCTCGCCCATAATTACTCCTTTCTTCTTTAACTGATTATTTCAAATTTGTACCTAATACCTCACCTAAAGCAAACCAAAACCAGCAAGGGCGTTCCTTTTCGTTTTTAGCTTCCTTTTCAGCCAAAGCTTCATCCCACTCATGGCAATTGTAGGTTTCTTGCAAAAACTCAATATCTCTTGGAATAAGAGCCATTATCTCATTTGCCGTGCATTCTACATCCATATACCACTTATTAGCATAGTTATGAAAGTGGATTGCCCTTACAATTCTCAAAGGCTCAACAAAGCCTTTCTCCAATGCTTGCTGCACTTCTTTATCATCCTTATGCTTATCTAGAAAATCAAGCACTTTCTTATCATAAAGTCGGCTGCTGAACTGGTGTGCACACTGTCTAAATTCCACAGTCTTCTTACCCTCAAGAATCTCTAAAGCATACTTCTTGCACATAACAAGGTCTAGAACCTCAATATCTTCAGCCGTAGGACAATCCGGATAACGCTCTAGAAACTTCATTTTTTCTTCATCCCATGTCATAATATTCATATTTTATATATTATTTTTTCAACTGCAAAGATACAACTTTTTCTTCTGATTACCAAATATTTAGCAATAAAATATTGATGAGTTTTCCACATTTTTGTTGTAAACTAGAACCTTGCTTTGCTCGCTCACTATTTTTGGTGCATGAACAAAGCTACATTCTTATAGATGCAACCTTGGAACACCCATAAAACAATACTCTCAGCCAATTTTATAGCGTGCAAATCAAAAAGTATAAAAGCAAGCCCCATCCGATAATGTGGTAAGAGCGGACAGGGCTTGTGTCACTTGCCCACTAGAGTGGAAAGATGGGCTTGTGGCAATTCTCCACGCTTGGAGAAAATGAAAAGTATAAAAACATAGTATATCTTTGGGCTTTGGGTGGTGGTCTAATGGGAGTTTATATTTCTGTCGTGTCCTTCTCACGACTTGCCACCTTATGCCCTTATATCTTTATATTACCATAGCTAGCATGTTCTTAGATTGCATCTGAATCCATTGGCAACCATTCTTTCTAAAAAAGATGTCTGAATCAAACCGCTTGCCATCCACAATGATGTGGCTACCTTTGCACTCAAACTTGTGGTTTCTTGTCAAAGGTACTAACAGGTACACCACCATATTTTCTTTGTTAAGCACCAAGGTTAAATCAGTACCTAATACATGTGAAATAGTTTCACGCTTATTGTCATCCAACACGCCAAACTTATCATTGTAGCTCACATAAAGAGCATTCATCAAATTCTTATCCATATCGTTTCTAACTTTAAATCCAAAATATAATATATGTGCAGTTTAACGTGTGCGCTCACTTATCTAACTCTTAGGCAGCAACCTTGATAAAGTTAAAGAACTTCATTTGTCGCCAAGCCTGTTTCTCAATGTCCCAATACTTAACGCAGTCCTTGCAAGCATAACCCTTACCATTTGGGGTGTAGTCTATCAAAGACTCCTGCAAAGTGCCAAATGCCTGACGGATTGAGCCATCCACCTTCTGAAAATAGAACTCAACAACCCTTTTCTTCATTGCCAGCTTCAACTTCAATACTGCCCAAGCTTGCTTCAAGCACTCTGACCAGCTCATTGTTGCTGATTTCAACTCAAAGGCTCTGTGTGCCATTGCCATCACCTCTCTCATCATATTCTTAAATGAATTAGCCATAATCAACTAAACGGTTTTACGAGTGCCACTCGGCTGCATAGCAGCATCTAATAGTTAAACTTTAAAGCCTTTATCTCTTAAAGACATTGCAAAGATAAACCAAAAGTTTTATTCCACCAAATATTTTTGCTTAAAAGTTTAAGATTTAGGCTAACTTTAACGCTCGTTAATAAAACTATTGGTTTATTTTACAGATTTTAAGTAAATAATCGGTTTATTTTTTGTACCTTTGCACCATAATCATTTAAACTAAAAATTTATGGCAACAAAAGTTAGTGAGGATATAAATTTGAACCTCAAAGATATATTAAAGGAGAAAGGGGTTATGTCTAAGGATTTGGCAGAATACTTAGATATATCAGCCGTGGCAATGAGTAAGATTATAAATAACAAGACTACACCGTCATTGGGTACGTTAGCCAAGATTGCAAAATTTCTCAATATGAAGCTATCAACACTCTTAGGTGAAGAACCTCTGATTATAAACAATGCAAATGATGATTTCATTGCCCTTATAAAACAAGGAAATGATTTGTTTTCAGCCTCATCCATCGCTGAGGCTAGGGACGTGCTGGACAAGCTGGAAAGTGTTAAGTAACGTGGGGTGTTCCTCACTAAGTTCAATAATTAAAATAATAAGAATATGAAGAAGTTTTTATTTATGTTTGCCCTAATATTCGTTTTGACGATTGGGCTAACATCATGCTCTAGCAACGATGATGATGAATATCCAAAGAAAGAGCAAGTTACTACAGAAACGCTAGATAATACTATTTGGTACAGCAAAGGAGTTAACGGCATTATTGGATTTAAGAGCAACAAAGTAGCTTACCGCACTTATAACTCTTTTGGTGGATTCAATCCAAAGCATATAGGAACGTATTCTGTAAAAGACGGAATCTTGTCCATAAAGCTAGATGGAGAAACAGAAGTTAAGACATTTGATGTTCTTTTTAATACTAAATCTGAATATTCAGAAAGACTTTTATTCATTTCATTAGATAAAGAAATATATGAAGACTTTCCTTATGGTGAATGTTATGTAGAAGATAATAACCAATGGAAATATTTATTTGAATAAAAAAAAAACGGCAACCAAAGCAGATTTGCGTCCGTTCCATAGTCCAACTTTGGTTTGTGGTTGCATCAAGTTAAGAAAGAGGACGGAGCAATTTTGCGCTGTCCTCTTCTTTCAACGAGCTAGGAAACAAGCCCGATGGTTTTCACCCAAATGGGGGGAAACTATGTAACATCTTGATTTTCAACGATAGCCGATTTTTAGGCTCTCGTACTAACTTTTTGGGGTAACGCTTGATAATCAACGAGAAAGCAATTTTGTGCCCTCGTACTAGCCCAAATCTGGACTCGTTGAAAGTGTTCCTATCAAGTTTATAACTATCTAGTTAAAAACCCCTTGTGGATAACCTGAGCGGAACAAAGTTCCTACCCTTAATCGGTTTTTGACAATTCTGTCTAAAACCTACAAAATGGGGTGTCCTCAAAATTGTGGAGACCTCTTTTAATAAACAATAAGGTGAGAGTTTTACACCTTTTTAATCGCTGAGGCTACCAAATACACCAATTTTGGGGTATTATCATTTTTGAAGACACCCCTTTTCTATCATCCTTGCAACATCTTCTTAAGTTTGCTAGCAATCAAACGTATATGTCTACTATCTTAGTAATTATTATCTTTTATTCACGCTTATTCGTCAACGCTAAAGGGTTTCCATCCTAGGAACACCTAATACAAACTTTGTTTGGGGCAGTTTTGCCAATTTTGGCAAGTCTAAGGGGTGTAGCCTGTAGCGACACCCCTGCTTACTGATAAATAATATAGACTAATAGGATTTTTATATCTTTGCCTATTTTTACCACTTTTTGGTAAATTTGATACCCTTACTATGAATACATTTTCTAGAGATTTGCCCTGCATCCATTTTTCACAACTTTAGGAAAAACCTTGTCATTTGCTTTCAATGGGTAAATGATGCTTAACCCCTCATCTAATAATTTTATTAAGCGAGCATCTTCTTACTTCTTCATTTGACAAATTTAGCAAATGAACCCTCGGGGAAATTTTTCCCTCAGCCGCTTTCAAGGTGTGAAGACTTGCATTTGGACGCATACCTGCGCTTAGTTGCATTTCTCCACACCTTTTGTATTACAATCTATCCACTTTGTCCGCTATGCGGTCTATCCTTTCAAATGCTCTCAGCATAGGCTTATGCCATCGCTCTTGTCGCTCATCAATCGACTGCAAGTACATCAAGCTTTGTGCAAGAATAGTTCTTCCCTCATCAACGGCTAACCAAATATTTCCTACATTTCCCATAATGGTATTCACGCTAGCCGTCAACAAGCTATCTCCTTTATCACCTTTCAAGGACATAAGCTGGTCCATCTTCTGATTGATTTCCTTGGCTTGCTCCAAAGTCCCCTCTGTGGCACTTTGTACGGCTGTGAATCTTCCGTTTAGTTCTTCTCCTGTGTCTTGGCTCATTGACTCAAATGAACCGGAAGACGCAGACTGAGAAAAATTGTCTTTCCACCCCAAAGCATCCTTTAAAGAATCTCTTTCATCCAAAGCATCCTTAGAGATTGCCAT
>OASE01000381.1_pt1 | contig 12190 bp, 9 predicted proteins | sample 1494851 | NCBI WGS metagenome assembly OASE01 (sample SAMEA3360680, study PRJEB22359) | human gut metagenome | biome: ENVO:urban biome; feature: ENVO:human-associated habitat; material: ENVO:feces | place: Bangladesh | collected 2011 | reverse complement strand
CCTGCTGATGGAGGACGGTATCCCGATGCCGAAGAGCAAGATAGTGGAATCTTTTGACGGTCTGGGCGACTGGGATATCTATCCATGCTGGCTGAAGCGTGGTAATGACTGTGCGCAGCAAAAGGAGGATACCTGCTATGTGGAGACCCGTGAGGAAGCTGAGAAGGTATTGAAGAACTTCGAGAAGAGAAGCATTGAGAAGGTATTGCAGAGTTTCGATAAGAGAAACATTTCTCCGGTGGTTCTCAATGAACATCTGAAGGGCGACCTCGTGAAGTTTTATGGCGTGGAAGGCACTGATTTCTTCTACTGGTTCTATCCGTCAAAGTGCGGTCATCGCAGCAAGTTCGGTCTTGAAGTAATCAACGGCGATGCGCAGGGAATTCCATTCGTGGTGGAGGATTTGAAAAAGACTGCCGACAGGGCTGCCACGGTGCTCGAGACTCCTATCTACGGCGGCGACTGCATCATAGCCGAGGATGGCAGTTTCAGAATTATCGACTTCAACGACTGGCCAAGCTTCGCTCCTTGCCGAGATACTGCTGCTTATTATATAGCCAAGCGTCTCTGCATGGAATTCGAAAAGCATCCGTTTATTAAGGGTGTAACGGATTTTGAGAAAGCAGAATAAAAAAGGGAATCCTTGAGATAATCTCTTTCTGAAGTCCTTGAGATTGTTTCTTGCGAAGGTCTCAGAGATTATCTCTTTCGAGAATCCTTGAGATAATCTCTGCTATTCTTTATTAAGGTATAGTGATAATATATAAATAGGTAGATCATATATAAATAGGTATAGTAATTCAAAAAGAAATGGCAAATCAGGAATATCAAGCTTCTCTGAAGTCTGCAGACACCGAGGAGCATATTGACATTTATTTCTATCGCCCGATAGGCTATCAGTGGGCGAGATTTTTCAGAATGCTGCACGTTACGCCGAATGTAGTAACCATCCTCTCCATCTTCCTGGGTGTGGGAGCGGGTATCTGCTTCGGTTTCAACGATTTGAAAATCAATATCGTGGGCATTCTGCTGCTCGTATGGGCGAATATGTACGACAGTTGTGATGGACAGCTGGCGCGACTCACCAATCAGAAAAGTGCGCTGGGACGTATCCTCGACGGTGCTGCCGGCGACTTGTGGTTCATCTCCATCTATGTCTGCATCTGCATCCGTCTGATGCCAGAGTGGGGCTTCTGGATATGGGGACTGGCTGTCGTGAGCGGTCTGCTCTGCCACTCCCGCCAGTGCCGTCTGGCCGACTACTATCGCCAGATACACCTCTTCTTCCTGAAGGGCAAGGAGGGGAGCGAGATGGATGATGCCATCAAGCAGGTGGCTATCTACAAGCAGATGAAGTGGAAAAGGGAGCCGCTGCAGAAGTTCTTCCAGTTCTTCTACAAGAACTATACGCTGGCGCAGGAGAAGGAGACACCATGGTTTCAGAAACTCAAGAAAACCATTCGCCACAAGTATCCTAACCAGTTGCCGGATGATCTGCGTGCCGACTTCCGCAAGGGCAGTCTGCCGCTGATGAAGTATGCCAACTTCCTGACTTTCAACTGGCGCAGCTTTACGCTCTTTGCGAGCATCTTAGTGGGTATGCCATGGATATACTTCTGTGTGGAGATTGTGGTCTTCACAGCCGTATATTTCTATATGCATTATCGCCACGAAAAGCTCTGTTGTGAGATTTTAGTTAAAATAGCTTCTTATGAATAATCGGTTCAGAAATATCTTCATGGCCTTCGGTATCATCGCCATCGTCATCATGCTCTGTACGATGGATATGGACTATACCGACATCTGGCGCTATCTGAAGCAGGCGGGCATCTACTTTCCGCTGATACTCGCCCTGTGGCTGGTGGTGTATATGGTGAACACGCTCTCTTGGTATCTCATCATCAATGACGAGGGCAAGGTGAAGGGGCTTTCCTTCTGGCGTGTGTACAAACTGACTGTGAGCGGATTTGCACTCAACTATACTACGCCCTGCGGACTGATGGGCGGCGAGCCTTACCGCATCATGGAGCTGAAGCCTTATACGGGAGTGAGCAAGGCCACCTCGTCGGTTATCCTCTATGTGATGATGCACATCTTCTCGCATTTCTGGTTCTGGTTCTTGTCGATATTCCTCTTCGTGGCAATGTATCCGGTAGGCGTTCCGATGGGCATCATGCTGGTGCTGATAGGCGCATTCTGTCTGCTGGGCATCTACTTCTTCTCTCGCGGTTATCGCACGGGCATGGCTCAGAAGGGCATCCGAATCCTTACGCATATCCCGATGGTGAAGAAATGGGCGAGAGGCTTTGCGGAATCTAAGAAGGAAACGTTGGAGCAGATAGACGACCAGATAGCGATGCTCCACGGTCAGCACAAGCGCACGTTCTATCTCTCGTTGTTTTCCGAGGTGGCAGCGCGCGTGCTTCAGAGTGTGGAAATCTATCTCATCCTGAAGGCTTTCGCTGCGGATGTGAACATTCTCGACAGTATTCTGATATTGGCATTCTCTTCGCTCTTCAGCAATCTCATCTTCTTCTCTCCGATGCAGTTGGGAGCGCGTGAGGGTGGTCTGGCTCTGGCGGTGGACGGGCTGCATCTTACGGGTGCATTAGGCGTCTATACGGGTCTCATTACCCGCCTGCGAGAGTTGTTCTGGATAGCTGTCGGCATCCTGCTTATCAAGATAGGAAATAAGGATTTGAAACAGAAAAATGATGAATAAGAAACTGGATGTAAAGGGAATTATTTTCGACTATGGCGGTACGCTCGATACCAGGGGCGACCACTGGTCGGAGGTGTTGTGGAAAGGCTACGAGCACTTCGGTATTGGCGTGAATGCTGATGAGGAGGTGGAGCCGGGTGTATCCATCGGCAAGTCTTCTTTCCGTGATGCTTACGTGTATGGTGAGCGTGTGCTGGCAGTGCATCCACTGGTGAAGGCTGAGGACCACTTCGAGGATATCCTCCGCATGAAGATACATTTCCAGTTGTCTTTCCTCGCCGGTGCACCTTTGTTGGAAACCGGTAAGGACGATGCCCTGAAGCAGCAGGCTCTTGCTGAAAGGCTCGAGTTGAGTGAGTCGGAGATAGCAGAAATCTCTGCATCGATGGCTGCCTATATCAATAGTGAGACCCAGCAGCTTTTGGCTGAAAACAAACAGGTGCTGGAGCATCTGAAGCAGGCGGGTTATCCGATGGTTCTTGTGTCCAATTTCTATGGCAATATCAATCAGGTGTTGAAGGATGCGGGCATCGACGGTTATTTCAGTCGCGTCATAGAGTCGGCGGTAGTGGGTGTTCGCAAGCCAAATCCTGCTATCTTCGCCCTGGGTGTCTGTGCTTTGGATTTGCCGGCTTCGCAGGTGCTGGTGGTGGGAGATACCTTCAGCAAGGATATTCTTCCGGCACGTCAGCTGGGTTGCCATACATTGTGGATCAAGGGATTGCAATGGGAAAAGAAGGAATATGACGAGAGTGTGCCTGACGGGATTCTGACGAAACTCTCTGATATGGAGGCTTATCTGCTGTAATACATTGCTTGAGGGGGGCTGACGGCTCTCTCTCTTGAGCTCAGTTGGTTCCTTCTCTCTCTCTTGAGTTTAGTAGGTTGCTTCTCTCCCTCTCTTGAGTTCAGTTGGTTCCTTCTCCCTCTTCTTGAGTTCAGTTGGTTCCTTCTCTCTCTCTTGAGTTCAGTTGGTTCCTTCTCCCTCTCTTGAGTTCAGTTGCAGACTTATTTTTTAAGTTGAATTTTAGATTCAGCGATGTCAATTTTAGTAATATCAGTTTTAATTTTGATATAAATCTGAAAAAATAGGCGGCAAAGCATTTAAATCTTATAAAAAACTTAAATTACTAAATAGTTTTCGCGGATTTTCAGAAGAATATTCTTAACTTTGCAGCCAGAAATAGAAAGTTGACGAAAAAAGCAGTTAGTAGTCAAAAGTTTTGTTAAGGGTAGGGCATCGCAGTTATGCCCTCCTATATATTAATAAGGTATGAAGGTTTTTAGAAAATTGTATTTTGTAGTTGCGCTGCTGCTGGTTTCTACACTCCAGCTGATGGCCCAACAAAAGATAACAGGACGAGTCATAGATGAGGATGGATTTGCCGTTTCCTATGCCAGCGTGCAATATCGCGGGCATAAGATAGCCGTGTCCAGCGACAGTCAGGGTAAGTTCTCCATCGAGAAACATCCAGGCTGGGTGCTCACAGTATCTGCCCTGAGCTACAAGTCGCAGACCATCAGCGTAAACGAGAAAATGGATTTCATAGAAGTAAAGCTGAAGGACGACAGCCATAAGCTCAACGAGGTGGTGGTGAAGACCAAGCGAGGCAAATACAGTCGTAAGGACAACCCTGCCGTGGAGCTGATGAGGCGAGTGATAGCTGCCAAGAAAAAGACCGATCTCAGCAATCATGATTACTATCAGTATGACAAGTATCAGAAGATAACGCTTGCTCTTAACGACCTGAAGAAAGAGCAGCTGGAAGGCAAGTTCTTCAGCAAGCGACAGTATCTTCTGGACCAGGTGGAGACCTCTCCCTATAACGGCAAGCTTACCCTTCCGGTGAGCATCGACGAGACGGTTTCGCAGCACATCTATCGCAAGGATCCGAAGACAGAGAAGGACATCATCAAGGGCCAGCAGAGCAATGGTATCGGACAGGTAATCCAGACCGGCGAGATACTCAACACTGCCCTCAAGGATGCCTTCACCGATGTGGATATCTACGATGACTACGTGCGCCTGCTGCAGTATCCCTTCCCTTCGCCTATCGGCAGAACGGGCATCTCCTTCTATCATTATTATATAGAAGACACGGTGTATGTAGAGCGAGACCTCTGCTATCATCTCCAGTTTATACCTGCCAATTCGCAGGACTTCGGTTTCCGTGGAGAGCTGTACGTTCTCGCAGACAGTTCGCTGCACGTGAAGAAATGCAATCTCTACATGCCTCACAATACCGATGTGAACTATGTGAAGAATATGAAGATAGAGCAGGAATACACCAGACTTGACAACGGCGAATGGGTGCTCTCGAAAGACGATATGATAGCCGAACTGCATGTGAACAGTATGCTGCAAGACCTGCTCGTGGTGAGGAACACCCGACTTACCGACTATGCCTTCGATGAACTGCCGAAGATACTCTTCAAGGGTAAGGCCAAGGTAAGGCACGATATGGATGCCATGAACCGCGACGAGGCCTACTGGAACAAATACAGGCAGGTGGACCTCACAAAGAGTGAATCGTCGATGGACAGCTTTATCCACCGCATGGAAAACTCGAAGGGATTCAAGTATATCATCTTCTTCGTGAAGGCCCTGATGGAGAACTACGTGGAGATAGGTGGCGGTACGGACGGCAAGAAGAGCAAGTTCGATCTCGGACCGGTGAACACCTATATCTCTAAGAACTTCGTGGATGGTATCCGACTGCGACTGGCCGGTAGAACCATGGCTGCCCTCAATCCGCATTTCTTCTGGGACGGATATGCAGCCTACGGTACCAAGAGCAACGACTGGTACACGGGCAATATCTTCACTTATTCGCTCAACAAGAAGAAGAACAGTCCGTTTGAATTCCCGATGCGCAACCTCACTTTCGAGGTGGCCCGAGATGTGACTTCTCCTTCAGACGAGAACCTGCTGCACAATAAGGACAACTTCTTCATGACCTTCCGTGCAGCAACTCAGGACGAGATGTTCCTCTACCACCGCCAGAAGTTGGCATTTACTTACGAGACCGACTGGGGCTTCCGATTCAATACGAGTCTCCGCTTCCAGAGCAACCGCACGGTGGGCAATCTCCACTACTATCATCTGGATGGTACCGAGGTGAAGAAAATCCGCATGACCGACCTCAACGTGGGCATCAACTATAATCCGGGTGTTACCTATGTGAATACCAAGCAGCAGCGACTGCCTATCAATCTCGACAGTCCGGAAATCGGACTTTCGCACACGATGGGCTTCAGGGGCTTCATGGGCGGTCAGTATCACAGCAACATCACCAAGTTGAGCATCTACAAGCGCCAGTGGCTCGGCAGTTGGGGTTATCTCGACTTCCATGCCATCGGACAGGCACAGTGGAACAAGGTGCCGTTCCCGATGCTCATCCTGCCTCCTATCAACCTCTCTTACTTTGAGCAGGAGACAACAATCAGTTTGATGAAAGACTGGGAATTCCTCAACGACCGCCAGGTGTTCTGGGCACTCTCTTGGGATATGAACGGCAAGCTGCTCAACCGCATTCCGCTCATCAAGAAACTCAAGTGGCGCGAGTGGTTTGCCATCAAGGGCGTGTGGGGCCATCTTACCGACAAGAACAATCCATATCTGGAGAAGAACCAGGGAGACGAAAGGCTGTTTAAGTTCCCTAAAAACTCTCATGTGATGAATGATACACCTTACTGGGAGTGCGTGGCAGGTGTGCACAACATCTTCAAGTTCTTCTCAGTAGAGTATGTGAGACGACTCACCTATCTGAATAACAACAACATCGACAAGTGGGGCATCCGTTTCGGCTTCATGATGTCGTTCTGATATACGAGAAAAATAACCCATAGGCGACTCCTCAAAGTTGCCTATGGGTCGTTTTGCATTATAGAGATATATCAATGGTATAAAAACTGAATAAATATCAGTTGGATATCGAACCAGTATCACCATCCTCCAAATCAATCGGGGAGCGATGGCTACAGTGCGCAAACAGAATATATAAGGAGAATAACAACATAATAGGCTACAGTGCGCAAACAGAATATATAAGGAGAATAACAACATAAAAAAATAGGAGAGAATATAACTATGAGAATTTTATTAGCAGACAGACAGGACATCACCCGTGCGGGCATGATATACGTGCTGCAGGGGATGGAAGGACTGGAATGGAAATATACGGATGACAAGGCCGAACTGATGCTGGCGCTGAAGGAGAACGACGATACGGTAGTGGTCTTAGACTACACCTCATTCGATATCAACGATGCCGATGAACTGCTGATACTCCAGCAGCGATTCACTCACACACGCTGGCTGCTCTTCAGCGAAGATCTGAGTGCCGAGCTGGTAAGGGTATTGATAGCCAGCAGCATGCAGTTCAGTATTCTGCTGAAGGAGTGTCCGCTTTCAGAAATTAAGGAAGCCATCAAGTTCTGCGTGCATGGCAACCGGTTCATCTGTCAGCGCATGATGGAAGTGCTTCTGGCTCCTAAGCATGAGGTAGAGGAGAAGGTTAACCTGACGAAGACGGAGACGGAGATTCTGAAGGATATCGCTCTCGGCATGACGACCAAGGAAATAGCAGACAAGCGATTCTCAAGTTTCCATACCGTGAACACCCATCGCAAGAATATCTTCCGCAAACTGAATGTGAACAATGTTCATGAGGCTACCAAGTATGCGCTGAGGGCAGGACTCGTGGATACTGCAGAATACTATATCTGATTCTCGGAAAGAAATTCAGCAAGAAAGAGTCCGGAATAAAAAATAGGCTTAAACTTGTCCTCACGACAAATCTAAGCCTTACCTGTTTCTAACTAACTTATTATCAACTATTCATTACTTTCATTTGCAAAATTAGTACATTTTTAGTGATAATCTTTCTAAATTTGTGAAAAAACACACGTAAACGTTTGCGTCTTTAGAGAAAAAATACTATCTTTGCAGAGGAAAAAGTGTACTCACTGGTTTGATAAAGTTTTTACTAAACAAAGATGCTTGTGAGGTGTAATTAAATGAACTCTTAATTGTCTATAAATCAGTAACTAAATGAAACAACGTAGAACCTCTTTGAAGGATTTGGCAGCCCAGCTTGGTGTCAGCATTGCTACCGTTTCAGGCAGCCCAGCTTGGTGTCAGCATAGCTACCGTTTCACGGGCTTTGCGCAATAGCCACGAAGTGGGCGAGGAGATGACCAAGAAGGTTAAGAATCTGGCCAAGGAACTCAATTATAGACCTAACCCGTTTGCGCAGAGCCTCCGCAAGGAAGCACCGCGCGTGATAGGTGTCATCGTCCCTAATCTGGTGACCCACTACTATGCTGCCGTTCTCGATGGTATAGAAGATTATGCAACCAAACACGGTTATTCCGTTATCAGTGCCAACAGTCATGAAGATTATGAGCGAGAGGTAATGGCACTCGACAACTTCCTCAATATGCACGTGGAAGGCATCATTGCCTGTCTGGCGCAGGATACCATAGACTATTCTCATTTCGAACAACTTCATAAGATGTCCATACCGCTTGTATTCTTCGCCCGCTGCTGTTTGGAAGACAAGTTCTCTCAGGTGGTAGGAAATGGAGATGTGGCAGCGCAGGAAGCCACGCAGCACCTCATCGAAACCGGTTCGAAACGTATCGCATTCATCGGCGGTCCTAACCATCTCGATATGGTGCGCCGCCGCAAGCACGGCTATCTGGAGGCTCTCAGAGATAATCATATTCCGATAGACAGAAACCTGGTTGTCTGTGACAAAATTGATTTCGATGTGGCCCGCAACGCAACTCTGAAACTCCTGGAGGGCGACAATCGTCCGGATGCTATCTTAGCTTTCAATGATATCGTCACCTATGCAGCCTTTGACGCCATCAAGGCCAAAGGGCTTCGCATTCCGCAGGATGTTGCCATCATCGGCTTTACGGATGGTGACTCGGCTGCCTTCGTTACTCCTCGTCTCACAGCCATCATGGACAAGGCTCACGAGCAGGGAACCAAGGCATGCGAACTCCTGATGAGAAGTATCAATGGAGATGAGAAGATATATAAAGAGGTGGTGCCGATGATTCTGAAAATCAGAGAAAGTTCTGAAAAACAGGAATCGCTATAAAACGACTGATATTCTTCTCATCTGATGCCCACATTCTTGGTACAGATAATGGATGCCAAACCTCTTTAGAGCGTTTTACCGGTCCGAAGCGTAAGGCTTTCTTTAGAAAATGCATCGTAGTTCTGAAGGGAAAAGGTACACTTAAAGCACAGGCGCCTGACTTGAAAGAAGCAATGTTGAAGTTCTGAAATAGAGATTGTTACACGCTAACAAAACTGTTTTTTTATTTTTCACAATATCTTTAAAAAATAACCAAGACAAAATTCGTTTGTCTTGGTTATTTTGCTTATCTTTGCAGGCATTATGAAGATAAAAATAGAAAATGCTACGCCTGACATGGCTTCTCATATTGCATCGCTTATCATGGAGGCGATGAATGCTGAGTGTTGTCAAAACTTTGCTGGACCTAAGCATACATTGGTTGACTTTCATCGTATGATGACCCGTTTGGTCGAGATGGAAGATAGCCAATATAGTTATCGTAATGTCTTGGCAGCCTATACCTCTGGTGGCATACATGTCTTGGCAGCCTATACCTCTGGTGGCATATTGGCTGGTATCTGTGTTGCTTATGATGGTGGTAAACTCCATCAGCTCCGTCGCCGATTCTATGAAGCAGCATTGGAAGCTTTCGGAATTGATTATACAGGCATGACTGATGAGACAGAGGATGGTGAGTTCTATATTGACAGTCTCGCCGTCTCCAGTAATTTCCGTGGAAAGGGCATTGCTTCTCAGTTGCTTCAGGCTACTATTGAGCGTGGGGCAGAACTTGGAATACCAACTGTCGGTTTGCTTGTCGATAAAGGTAATCCTAAAGCTGAGGCTCTCTATCAGCGTCTTGGTTTTGTTTATGTCAATGATTCCACATGGGGTGGACATCCGATGAGACATTTACAGTATAAGCATGACTGATATCTGATATTTTGTTGCATAATGTCTTTGGCGTGATATTCATCATGCTAACGCACTGTTGTGCAAAGAGTTGTGCAAACGTTTGCTCAAGTAAAAATGCAAAAAACTAATATAAATGCATCCAACTTATTACTTTTTGTCGTACCTTTGCAATCAGAAAAAGGTTTTAGGTTTTTCATATAGGTAAAGTATAGGTTATAGCTGAATTACTGTAGGTATTCAGTTTCTCGGTAGAAAGTAAGTTTTTAGGTTTAGGTTGAATAAAATTTTATTAGTTTTTGTTGATTTAGTAAAAAGAATTGTCCTGACTGCGTGATGTAGTCAGGACAATTCCTTTTTATATGGATGCAAGATTTTATTTCTTTGGATTGACTTCTTCCATCTGTGGTTGAATCTTTTCGATTTCTTCCAGTTCCTCTATCTCGTTTTCTTCCATATCTCTATCAAGTCTGTCTCTCCAGAGATACTTTCTGGTTTCGTGTACGATAATTCCGCTGAGGCATAGCAGGGATACCAGGTTTGGAATGGCCATGAGTGCATTCATGCAGTCTGCTATGTTCCACACGAGACCGAGGCTGATAACACTTCCTGCAAAGATACTTGCGATGTATAGCATTCGATAGCATAACATCCACTTTTTGCCCTTAAGATATTCCACGCAACGTTCTCCGTAATAGCTCCATCCCAATGTCGTACTGAAAGCAAAAGTCGCCAGTCCGAAAGTTAAAAGAGGGGCACCGATATAAGGGATTTTACTGAATGCGGCTTTGGTAAGTGCTGCACCATTATGATAGTCTATATCTGGATAGGCAATGATACTGGAGGTAATTACTAATCCTGTTAACGCACAGATGATGACAGTGTCCCAGAAAGTACCGGTTGAAGATACCAATGCCTGGCGTACAGGATTGCGGGTTTGAGCAGCAGCTGCGACTATAGGGGCAGATCCCAAACCAGACTCATTAGAAAAAAGGCCACGTGCGATACCATAACGTGCAGCCATCATCAATGTGCTACCCGCAAAGCCGCCTCCTGCAGCTTTGGTAGTAAAGGCTGACTCCAGGATAACCTTGAGGGCAGGCAACAGATAGGCATGGTTGACAAAGAGAATGTATATGCATCCGATGACATAGAAGAGTGCCATGAAAGGGACTAACATACCGCATACTTTTGAGATTGTCTTTACACCACCGAGAATTACGGCTGCACCAAGAATAGTAACGATGGCTCCCGTAATGTATGGTGATATTCCATATTGGTTTTCTACCAGAGAAGATATAGCATTAGCCTGTACGGTACTTCCTATTCCAAAAGAAGCCAATGCAGCAAAGATTGCAAAAAGAATGGCCAGCCATTTCCAGCCCAATCCTTTCTCTAATGCATACATAGGTCCACCCAGCATGCGTCCTCGTCTCGTTTTTACTCGATATTTTACTGCAAGTAATCCTTCTGCATATTTTGTGGATATACCAAATACACCTGTAAGCCAGCACCATAGTACAGCACCCGGACCACCCAGCGCAATGGCCGTGGCAACACCGATGATATTACCTGTTCCGATAGTTGCAGCAAGCGCTGTAGCCAGGGCACCAAACTGTGATACGTCTCCTGTTGCGTTCTTATCCTTCTTGAGGGAAAGCTTGATAGCTTTCAATATCTTACGTTGCGGAAAACGTAATCGGACAGTCAGGAATATATGGGTTCCTAACAGAAGGATAATCATAGGCCATCCCCAAAGGAATGAACTGAAAGCTAAGAAAAAATCGTTGATTGCATCCATAAGTCTCTCTTAATTTACCTTATTATTTTGTGTTTATATTTATGTAATTGAAGTTTTGTAAAGTGACTATTTGTCCTAACACTTATTTCTTATGTTCTTCTTCAAATCTAACTTTTACATTTGTAAATCCCATAGCCTTGAGCATCTTGTAGAATTGAATCTGAGCATTTTCTTCTGCTGTTGATATGTTTGTATTTGATAAGCATCGTATTCTCATTGCATTGTAAGCTCGCTCATAAAGTTTTTGCCTGTCTTTTCCTGTCCAGTCACCGGTTTCAAAAAAAGACTGGGTTTTTGCTTCGTCAATAAAATTATGATCCAGTAATTTGATTGGAGGTAGTGTACAGACAATCGTATCTTTCTCTGTTTCTATCCAACCTTCCTTTACTTCTTTCATATCAATGCCAAGCCGAAGTGTACCATAATAGATACGTACTAACTTGTCGTCACCGAAGAAGCCATGCCTTGTTGTATCAATGAGTTCTTCGTCACTGATTGATAGAAATTCCCATTGCCCGATGTTCTCTATAGTGCGGATTTGTGTAGGAGACAGTTGTGTCTGCCCCACGTTTTCTCCTTCCACATGAGTATCTCTTGCCAACCAATATAGACTTCCACCTATTATAATGACAAGTACTAATATAATGATGAATTCTATTC
>OASE01000373.1_pt1 | contig 12354 bp, 9 predicted proteins | sample 1494851 | NCBI WGS metagenome assembly OASE01 (sample SAMEA3360680, study PRJEB22359) | human gut metagenome | biome: ENVO:urban biome; feature: ENVO:human-associated habitat; material: ENVO:feces | place: Bangladesh | collected 2011 | reverse complement strand
CAATTGTCACTACCCCCTCAAAGTAGCGCGTCTACCAATTCCGCCACCTCTCCAGTTTGTAATTTGAATGTATAAAAGTTTGTTTCGCTCGAAATAGTCTTTCCTTACGAATGGAACGACTGTGCTTCGATTTTGAGAGCGGAAAACGAGACTCGAACTCGCGACCCCAACCTTGGCAAGGTTGTGCTCTACCAACTGAGCTATTTCCGCATTGCGTATCATTGCCTCACTGCCTTGTGGCGGTTTAGCGAGTGCAAAGATACGCACTTTTGCAATACGAGCCAAATTATTCGGCCATTTTTTACACACAAATTGCTATTTTGCCCTTTTTACCCCGTCTGCACGGCATTGGGGAGGCCGTTTTCAGTACGTTTGCTTGCTGCGTGCAAAGGCAAAGGCAGCCACATTGGCAAAACCCACCAACGGCACGATGAAAGCCACCGACATGGTGGACGCATCGGCCACCAACCCCATGAGCAGAGGGCCTACGGCACCACCCACGGGGGTCATCATGAGCAACGACGAAGCACGCTTGGTGAGCGGACCGAGCCCGCGCAGCGACAGGGCAAAGATGGTGGGAAACATGATGCTCTCGAACACATACACCAGCACAAGGGCTGCCATGGACAGCACGCCAAGGTTGAGCACTACGGCAAAGGTGGTGACAAAGGTGCCTATGGCGCACAAGCGCAACACGCGCTCGCTGCCCACATGCTGCATGACGATGCTGCCCACCACACGGCCGAGCATAAACAGGCCGAGCCCGCCAAACGACAGGGCGATGCTGGCATCGCGCGGGGTCATCCAGCCGCCATCGGCCACATAGTTGATAAAGAAGCTGTTGATGGATATCTCCGACACCTCGTAGCTGAACAGGGCAAAGAGGCCGAACATGAAGGCTTTGTTCTTGAACAAACGGGTCAGCACATGGCCTTGTGCCGCATTGGGAGCACCAGTGTCGGTGTCGGCATGACTAATTTCGGGCAGTTTTACACGTGTGAACACAACAGCCACGAGCAGGGCCACCACCGCCATCGCCACATAGGGCAGGGCTATGCGCTCGTTGCCGCCACCGTCGGAAAACAACAGGAGTCCACCAAACAGAGGGCCGCACACGCAGCCAAGGCCGTTGAACGACTGGGCCAGATTAAGGCGCGAGGGGGCAGTCTCACGGTCGCCAAGTTCGGTGACGTAGGGATTGGCTGCCGTTTCAAGAAACACCAGTCCGCAGGCTATGATGAAGAGCGAAACAAGGAAGAAGTTGAACGACATGACCTGTGCGCCGGGCCAAAACAACAGGGCGCCAAAGCCGTAGAGCAGCAAACCCGCAACCACGCCCGTGCGGTAGCCGCGGCGGTCAATCAAAATGCCCGCGGGTATGGCCATTACAAAATAGCCCAGGTAGAACATGACTTGCACCATCGACGAATGGGCATGGTTCATGCCGGGTATGACGGTCTGGAAGTGCTTGTTGAGCACATCGAGAATGGAGTGTGCCGCCCCCCACAAAAAGAAAAGGGAGGTGATGAGCACGAAGGGCAGAATATACTGCCGCTTTACTAAAGGTTTCACTAAATGATTGGTTGTTAAGTATTTTGCATTTCAAAGTTCTGCCACGTGGCGGACGCGCATTGCCGCTGACAAGGGGTGTTGCCACACGTGGCGGGAGGGCGTTTTACGGTGGCGGGAGGACGGAATTTTTGTCGGAGAAATCGGCACGCCGCCCTCCCGCAACCGGGAAAACGCCCTCCCGTAACCGTAATAATGCCCCATCGCAACAGCTTACTGCTGCTCGTAGTGCTCGAACAAAAAGTCGTTGTAAGGGTATTTCTGCACATGCAACTGCTTGACGCGTGCATAGAACAGCTCTTTGAGTTCGTCAATATTTTGTCGTTCGCGGGCTGATATAAAGATGCAGTCGTCGCCCATTTTAGCCATCCACGTGTGTTTGAGTTCGTCGAGTGACACATTCTCGCGGGTGGCGGGAGTCAGGTCGTCGGGGTCCTTTTCGGTCCAGGTGTAGGCGTCCATTTTGTTGAACACGAGCAACTGCGGCTTTTCGGCACACCCCAAATCGCGCAGGGTGTTGTTCACCACCTCAATTTGCTCCATAAAGTCGGGGTGCGACACATCTACCACGTGCACCAGCAGGTCGGCCTCGCGCACCTCGTCGAGGGTGCTCTTGAACGACTCTACCAGGTCGGTGGGCAGCTTGCGTATGAACCCTACGGTGTCGGCCAGCAAGAATGGCAGATTGTCAATAATGACCTTGCGCACAGTGGTGTCGAGCGTGGCAAACAATTTGTTCTCGGCAAACACGTCGGTCTTTGCCAGCAGATTGATAAGTGTTGATTTGCCCACATTGGTGTAGCCAACCAGCGCCACACGTATGAGGCGGCCGCGGTTTTTGCGCTGTGTGCTCTTTTGGCGGTCGATGTCGGCCAAACGCTGTTTGAGCAGTGCCATGCGGTTGAGAATGATACGGCGGTCCATTTCGAGCTGCGTTTCACCCGGTCCGCGCAAGCCTACCGAACCCTTGCCGCCACCCGAACCTGAGCCGCCGCCCTGACGCTCGAGGTGGGTCCAGAGTCGTTGCAGACGGGGCAGCATGTAGCGATACTGTGCCAGCTCCACCTGTGTTTTGGCATTGGCCGTTTGGGCACGCATGGCAAAGATGTCGAGAATGAGGTTGGTGCGGTCGAGAATTTTCACGCCCAAGGCGCGCTCAATGTTGCGCAACTGTTTGGCCGAGAGTTCATCGTCGAAAATCACCATACCTATTTCGCGTTCGACGTCCTCCTCAGCTTCGATGTAGGCGCGTATCTCCTCGAGTTTACCCTTACCCACATAGGTTACCGACGAGGGGCCGTCGAGCTTTTGCGTAAAGCGCTTGACGGTGACAGCCCCTGCCGTTTCGGCCAGAAACTGCAGTTCGTCAAGATATTCGTTGGTCTTGCGCTCATTTTGGTTTTTGGTTATCAAACCTACCAATATGGCGGTTTCGGCCTTTATTTCTTCGGTTTCAATAAATCCTTGCATAATATACTATTTCATCTAAATGAGGTGTGCAAAATTACACATTTTCAGCAAATTACGCTTTATGCCGCGCCTATTACTGTTTTATTCGCCACAAACTGCTATGCAGGCAAAGCCTCAGATTTTATCTTCTATAATGAACAAAATCACCAAATCTGAGAGTTTTGTTCAGTATAAAAGATAAAATCGCTACTTTTGCCAATAATTGTAAGTATAAAAGATAAAAGCATGAAAAGCATCGAGAGAGCACTTTACATTGCTGTACGGTAAAACGTAAGTAAACATGCTAACGGGCTCAAGCACCAAACGCTACCACTAATGGGGGCGACGCGTCTCGCGTCGGGATAATAAAAGAAAAGAATACAAACTCTACTAAATAATAGCTGCATCTTTCCCGAACACGGGACGCGTCGCCCCCATTAGTGGTAGCGTTTGGCGCTTGAGTCCGTTTGCATGACTATCAAGAGCTATCAAGCACTCACCCACTGCGCCGGCGCAACAAAATGTACACCACCACCGGCACGCCTATGAACGGGGTGATGGCCGACAAGGGGAGTGTGCCGCGCTCGCCAGGCAAATGGGTGAGCAACAATGAGAGCAATGCCACGTTGGCCCCCATAACCAAGGTGGCGGGCAACAAGCGGCGGTGGTCGGCAGTGTGCATGAGCAGGCGTACAATATGCGGCACGGCCAAGCCTATGAACGATATGGGGCCGCACAGGGCGGTGACTGCCGCAGTGAGCAGTCCGGTGAGCAGAAGCAGAATGGTGCGCACACGCTTTACGCGTATGCCAAGGTTGGTGGCATAATCGGCCCCGAGCAGCAAGGCATTGAGCGGACGGGCTGCGGCCAGCAGCATGAGCGAGGGCACTGCCACCAACGCGGCAAGCAGGGGTATGCGCTGCATAGTGAGGCCCGAAAAGTCGCCCATGCCCCACACCACATAGGAGCGCACGCCGTCGGCCGTGGCATAAAAGTTGAGCAACGAAATGACGGCCGATATGCCAAAACTGAGCATGACACCGGCCACAAGCAACGCCAATGTGCCACGCAAATAGTGGCTGCACACGCTGAGCAGCAATATGACGGCACACGCGCCTACAAACGAGGCGGCAATGGTGAGCACCACCCCCGACAGAGCGGCACCGCCCACCACCACACTGCCACCACACGCCAGCAGGGCTATGGCGGCACCAAGCGAGGCGCCGCTGTTGACACCAAGCAGCGAGGGGTCGGCCAGCGGATTGGCAAAGAGGGTTTGCATCACAAGTCCGCTCACCGCCAGGGCGGCACCTGCCAATATGGCGGTGAGCATTTGCGGCATACGCGATTCGAACACGATGTAGCGCACAGTCTCATCGCCTCCGCCACAAAGCGACTGCCACACCTGCACGGGTGTCAAACTCACACTGCCAGTGAACAGGGCGAGGAAGGATAACATGAGAAGCAAGGATATGGAGACTCTCATGGGCTATTGCTTTACAGGGGTGTAATAAACATCACTGCCCTGCGGGGTACGGCCGCCGAATATGTCGGCAAGGTTCTGCAACAGGCGCTCGGGGTGGAAGGGCACTTCTTCATAAAAAGGCACGCTGAAGGTGTTGCAGGCATAGACGCGATGCTTCTGCCACGGGGCAAACTGTGCGGCTTGCGGCATATCGCGCAGCATCTGTGCATAGCTGAGGTCGGTTTGCTGTCCATACTTTACGAGCCACACATCGGCCTTGGCTGCACGTTGGAACACGCTTTCAAAACTGAGCGATACGCTGCCATTCTCTGTGCGGTCGGCCCACAGGTTGCGGCCTCCGGCATCGGCTATAAACTGTCCCATGGTGCTGCGCCCGCTGGGTTGGTACCATGTGCCGCGCTGCATGAGGTCGCTCATCACCGTGGGACGAGAGCCACTGCCCCCTCGGGCCACACGCTTTTTGCAAGCGAGGTAAGCCTGTTCCACTACGGCAAACAGTGAGTCAGCACGCTGCCCCACCCCGAACAAGCGGCCATAAAAACGCATCCACTCGGCACGGGCCAGGGGCGACGTTTCCATGTAGTCGGCACACTCTATGAGGGGTATGCCGGCATTGTCGAGCGCGCCATGTCCGGCATTTTCGAAGGGCGACACCAGCACGGCGTCTACCTTGTTCATGCGCATACGCTCCACATTGGGCTGCATGCTCTGCCCCATGTCGGCCACATTAGGGTGGCACTGCAAATAGTCCTTTATGCGCTGGCTCACTATGTAGCCGGCATCGGTCACACCGCCCACGCCGCCCAATGCGTCGAGGTCGGCCAGCAATGCCAGATGTACGGCCGAAGTGACCACGGCGCGACGCAGCGGCGTACGCACCACAGTGCCCTGCGGCAAGTGGCTGGGCATGGGCAACGAGTCGGGCACCATGACGTAAGTGGCAAGTGTGCGGGTAGTGTCCCACGGATTTTTAACAGTCGCTACCACAAAACTGTCAGCCTCGGCCATGCCGAGCAATGTGGCATGACTGAGGCTGACAGGTTGTCCCTCACCGCTGTGGGTGGCGGGAACGCTGCACGCTGCAAGCAGCAACGCGGTTATAAGTATGTAAAGGTATTTCATCGTTGTTACGTGTTAGGACAATATGGCGCGCATTATCCGCACATTCGCACATCAGCTAACTCCACAAGCATTTGCACATCTGCGGGCGCTGCGAGCATCACACCGTTATTTCGCCTGCAATATTGGTATTCATCAGTCTGACTATCTCGTTGTGCGAATAGCCATGTCCGAGCAAGAACATGAGCTTGGTTATCATGCCCTCAACAGTAGAGTCGTAGCCGTTTATCACCCCGGCCTGCAACAGTTGCAACCCCGTTTCGTAGCGGTGCATCTCAACCGTGCCTTTGAAGCACTGCGTGATGTTGACCACTATGACGCCACGGTTGACAAGTTTGCGAATACTCTCGACAAACCACGGTTTCTGCGGTGCATTGCCCGCACCAAAGGTTTTCATCACCACCGCACGCAGTCCGCTCACGCTGAGCATGGTGTCTATCACCTCCTTGCGAATGCCGGGGAAGAGTGTGAGAATCATCACATTGTTGTCGAGCAAATAGTGCGGACGGAAGGGCGCATCGGGACGCGGACGACGAATAAGGTGCGTTTCGTACTTGATGTGAATGCCAGCATGAGCCAGCGACGGCAAGTTGAACGAGCGGAAGGCATTGAAGCCCTCAGAGTTGATTTTGGTAGTGCGGTTGCCACGCATCAGGCGGCTCTCGAAAAATATGCACACCTCAGGCACCACGGGGTGCCCCATTTGGTCACGTGCTGCAGCTATCTCGATGCTCGTCAGCAAATTTTCCTTGCCATCGGTGCGCAACTGCCCTATCGGCAACTGCGAACCGGTAATGATGACGGGCTTGCCCAGATTTTCGAGCATGTAGCTCAAGGCCGACGCGGTGTAGGCCATGGTGTCGGTGCCATGCAGCAGCACAAAACCGTCATAATGGTTGTAATGGTCGGCTATGATGTGCGCCATCTTTATCCAATAGCGCGGCTCCATATCGCTCGAGTCAATCGGCGGGTCAAAGGCCAGGGCATCGATGTGGTAATTGAACTGGCGGAGTTCAGGCACATGGAGCTTGAACTGTTCAAAATCAAAGTTCTCCAACGCACCTGTTTCGGGATTTTCAATCATACCGATGGTGCCGCCCGTGTATATAATGAGTATGTGTGGTGTGCTCGGATTATCCATAACGCTGCAAAAATACGAAAAAAACACAGAAAAGCCCCAATCATTAGCGTCAGGCGTTAAACTTTGGCTAATGATTGGGGCTTTTGCCGTTGTATGTACCAATTACTTACTTCAGTTTCTCAACAAAGTAATCACTGATGGTTTTGAACAGATGCAGGCGGGTGTTGCCGCCAAATATGCTGTGGTTGCGGTTGGTGTATATTTGCTGACGGAACATCTTGCCCTGCTGCACATAGGCTTCGCTCACCTCGGTAAAATTGCGGAAGTGCACATTGTCGTCGGCCGTGCCATGAATGAGCAACAAGTCGCCGCTCAAGTTGGCCGCACGCTCTATGGGGTTGACAGCATAACCCGTTGGGTTCTCCTTCGGGGTACGCATGTAACGTTCGGTGTACACCGTGTCGTAGTATTTCCAATTGCTTGGAGCGGCCACAGCCACACCGGCACGGAACACCTTGCGGCCTTCGCTCATCGACATCAGCGTGTTGAAGCCACCAAAGCTCCAGCCCCAGATGGCTATGCGGTCCTTGTCAACATAAGGCAGCGAGCCAAGGTAAAGTGCGGCCTCCACTTGGTCTTTCGACTCCTTGTCGCCAAGGTTGAGGTAGGTGCACTTTTCAAAATCGGCACCACGCGAGCCCGTGCCGCGTCCGTCTACACACACAAACACAAAGCCCTGGTTGGCCATGTAGCTCTCCCACTGTCCGCCGGGGTAGAAACCCATGTTCCATGAGTCGGTCACCTCCTGCGAGCCGGGCCCCGAGTACTGGTACATGATGACGGGGTACTTCTTTGAGGCATCAAAGTTGCGGGGCTTTATCATCCAGCCGTTCAGCTCCACGCCTTCCGAGGTTTTGAAGGTGAAGAACTCCTTCTGCCCCAGCAGCGGTGTCACATTATCCTTCAGTGCCTTGTTGTCAACCATAGTCGATATAACCTTGCCGTTGGCAGCATCGCGCAGGGTGGTTACAGGGGGCTGGGTGGCCGATGAATAGATGTTGAGGAAATACTTCATCGATGTGCTGAAGGTGGCATTGTTTGTGCCGACCTCGGTAGAGAGCTTGCGCTCCTTGCCACTCTTGTCTATCGAATAGACGGCGGTGCGCAACGGGCTCTCCTGGTGCGACGCGTAGTAGAAGCGGCCGTTCTGCGCATCATAACCATAAAAGGCCGACACGTCGTAGTTGCCCCTGGTCACCTGACGCTCAAGCTTGCCATTGAGGTTGTACCAGTAAATGTGCTTGTAGCCCGAGCGGTCGCTGATGTACCCAAAGTGGTCGCCATAGAACTTGAGACTGCCGTAAGCGGTCTCGGGCACATACTTGGCATTTTCCTCGCGCACAGCCAGTTTGCACTCTGTGCTGCGCGGATTGGCCATGTAGATGTCCATGCGGTTTTGATGGCGGTTGAGGGTGACCACAGCCAGTTTGGCGGGGTCGCTCGTAAAGTGTATGCGTGGCACATAACCGTCGGAGTCGAGCGGGAGTTTGAGTGTGCGGGTTACACGGTTCTTGATGTCGAAGGTCATCACCGTCACATCACTGTTTTTGGCTCCGGCCACCGGGTATTTGTAGTTGTAGGCACCGGGATATTCGTCATACTCCTGACGGGTGGGATAAGCGCCCTTAAACTCCTGAATGCTGTAAACGGGCACCTTGCTCTCGTCGTAGCGCACCCAGGCAAGCATCTGCGAGTCGCTCGAAAAGTCGAACGAACGGGCTGTGGTAAACTCCTCCTCGTTCACCCAGTCGGGCAGGCCATTTATCACCTCGTTAAATTTGCCGTCCTTCGTCACCTGGCTCTCGGCATTGCCAAAGAGCAGCTTTACAAGGAACAGGTTGTTGTCGCGCACAAAGGCTATGACATTGCCATCGGGCGAGAAAAGGGGCATTTGCTGCGGCCCGCCGTCCGACAGAGGCTCATACTTTTTGTTCTGCACATCATATATGTAATATTCGGCAGTGTATGAGCGGCGGTAAATAGGTTTAGTTTGCGTACGCAGCAATATGCGGCGTTCGTCGGGCGACATGATGTAGCCGTCAATGGCCTTCAGTTTGGCATCGCCCCGTGCCTGGTCGGCGTCAAACAGCACTTCAATTTCCTTACCCGTTTTGAAGGAACGGCGTATGATGCGTTTGCTGTCGTCAGAAAGTTGCGTATAGCTTTCGCCGTCCTTCATCGGATTTACGCCATACACATATTGCGGGTTATACTTGCCGCCTGTGATGTCCTCGAGCGTGAGCTGCTGGGCATTTTGCGCCACAGCCTTCGAGCCGCCAAGGAATATGCCACCCACAAACAGGCTGGCTATAATGAGTAGAAATCGTTTCATGGTGAATTCGTAAAATTATTAAATGTGCAGATGGCATGACGTTTACAAGCGCATTTCATCTGCACATTTATATTATTATATCAGAGCGCTAAATGAGCATCTGCACATTTACATATTAGCACATCAACGCGCTTCTGCGCCCCAAACGCCTTACTTTCCCCATTCGCTTGGGTTGGCGCGCCACTCGTGCAACATGGCCACGTGCTCCTGCTTGATATAGCCGGTGCCGAGAGCCACCTCAACCACTGCCTCGTAGTTAGTGAGCGTGGTAAGTTCCACGTTAGCTGCCTTGAAAGCCTCTTCGGCCACGGGGAAACCATAGGTGTAGCTGGCCACCATGCCAATCACCTCGCAACCATGCTGGCGCAAAGCCTCGACGGCCTTCAAACTGCTGCCGCCGGTCGAGATGAGGTCCTCTATCACAACCACCTTCATGCCCTTCTGCAGGTCACCCTCAATCAGGTTTGTCATACCGTGGTCTTTGGGTTTCGAACGCACATAGGCAAACGGCAGACCAAGCGCATCGGCCACCAATGCACCCTGGGCTATGGCACCCGTGGCCACACCCGCAATGGCATCAGCCTCAGGATACTTTTCTGCCACGATGCGGCTCAACTCCAACTTGACAAAGCTGCGCAAAGCGGGGAATGCCAAAGTTTTGCGGTTGTCGCAATAGAAAGGCGACTTCCAGCCACTGGCCCAAGTGAAGGGCTGTTCGGGTTGCAACTTAATAGCCTTTACATTAAGCAGTTTCTCTGCAAAAATCTTTTCGAGCGTACTCATATCTGTATGTTTTTTAATGTCTTACTTTTGCAAAGGTACAATTTTCGGGCGTGTATGCACCCTTTATGCCTATTTATTTGTACTTTTGGGCTATACTTATTTCTGCGTCCAATTATGCTGAAACCACTTACAAGCTTGCTGGCAGCCCTCCCCTTGTGTGCCGCTGCACAGCAACTCAAACCCAATATCATTGTACTCGTGGCCGACGACCTTGGCTATGGCGACCTGTCCTGCTATGGCGCCACACGGGTGAGCACCCCCACCGTCGACAGTTTGGCCGCCAACGGAGTGCGCATGACTAACATGCACGCCTGCGCCTCCACGTCCACCCCTTCGCGCTACGCGCTGCTCACTGGCGAATACCCTTTCCGCCGCACCGGCACCGATGTGGCAGCGGGCAATGCCAGCATGATTATAAAACCTGGCCAAACCACCGTGGCCGACCTCATGCACCGCGCAGGCTACGCCACCGCCGCCATAGGCAAATGGCACTTGGGCCTGGGCAGCCGCACAGCCGCACAGGATTGGAACGGCACCATCGACCTCACACCACGCGACCTCGGCTTTGACTACCACTACATCATGGCGGCCACCGCCGACCGCGTGCCCTGCGTGTACATCGAAAACGGCCGTGTGGCAAACTACGACGCCTCGGCCCCCATCAGCGTGAGTTACCAGCACGACTTCGAGGGCGAACCCACGGGGCGCAGCAATCCCGAACTGCTCACCAAACTGCGGCCCAGCCACGGTCACGACATGAGCATCGTCAACGGCATATCGCGCATTGGCTACATGAAGGGCGGCGGCCGCGCCCTGTGGCGCGACGAGAGCATTGCCGACAGCATTGTGAGCCACGCCATTGGCTTTATCGACTCACACCGCGCCACCCCTTTCTTTATGTACTTGTGCACCAACGACGTGCATGTGCCACGTATGCCTCACGAGCGTTTCCGAGGCAAGAGTGTGATGGGGCTGCGCGGCGAGGCCATCATGCAGTTTGACTGGACGGTGCGCCAAATAACCGATGCACTGCGCCAGCGCGGCATCGACCGCAACACGCTCATCATCATCACAAGCGACAACGGCCCTGTGCTCGACGACGGCTATCAGGACCGCGCCATCGAGCTTTGCGGCACCCACAAGCCGAGCGGCCCCTACCGCAGCGGCAAATACAGTGCCTACGAGGGTGGTTCGGCTGTACCCTTCATCGTTTATTGGCCCGAGGGGGCGGCCCAAGGCATGACAAGCGACGCCCTTGGCTCGCTCATCGACATGCCGGCCTCATTGGCTTCACTGTCCGATGTTGCACTCCAGCCCGCCGAGGCACACGACAGCCAGAACCACATCTCCACCTGGTTGGGCCGCGACACCCGTCCGCGCGATTATGCCATAAGCATGGCCAGCAACCGCAGTCTGACGTTGCGCACGCAGCACTACAAATACATCTCGCCCTCCGACGGCGGTCCCATGATTACCTGGGGGCCAAAAATTGAAACGGGCTACCGCCCCACCCCGCAGCTCTACGACCTGAGCAAGAGCGCCTACGAGCAAACCGACATTGCCAAGGATCGCCCCAAACTGCTGCAACGCCTGCAGCGCCTGCTTGGCGAGGTGAGAGGGGGGAAATAAAGCGCGCATAAGAATGGTGAAGTATGGATATTATTATTGCCTGGTAAAACTCCAAAGCACATAGTATAGTAATGCTTTTGCCCTTACAGGCAGAGCGTTCAAAATAGACCTTTTGGCGAGACCATTTTGAGGCATTTTTAAGTTGCTTAAAAACGCGCTGCCAAAAAACGCAAACACTAATGGGGGCGACGCGTCCCGCGGAATAGAGAATGTAGGGAAATACGAATTCTACTAATAAATAATAGCTGTATATTTTTCCGACGCGGGACGCGTCGCCCCCATTAGAGGTAGCGTTTTGAGCTTGAGTCTCAGCGTTTTTAGTTTGTAGTTCCACGCTATGCGCGATAGCGTCTATCAGTTTGTCAACGCCACGTTTCACAATGGCATCGGCATAGCACAGCATTCTGTTAAGCATTCGTTTCATGGTAGTCTATAAGTAGGTGTTCAAAATTATTTTATATGGTCAGTAGGTGTCATTTTCACATTGAAAGCACATTCTCGAGGCGCATCTGTTCCCTTCGGCCTCGGTCACATAGCCCGCTATGCTCCCTCACCCGAAGGAAACATCTGCACCCCGATAATGCACTTTCAATGTAAAAATAATTTTGAACACCTACTTACAATTTGATTTTGATACAAAAGTAAAGTGCTACAAAGGTAACACCGAGGCATTGTACTCAACAAAAAAAGTGTACAATTTGTACACAAATATTTGTCCACTCCCCGTCATCCCTCTTGTAAAAGAGTACATGTGTTTTTACTGCCATCTTACACTTTTTGTGCGTAACAAGTTGATATACAGAGATTTCAAGAGTGTAAGATGATTTCAAAGCATCTTACACTCCC
>OASE01000370.1_pt1 | contig 12405 bp, 4 predicted proteins | sample 1494851 | NCBI WGS metagenome assembly OASE01 (sample SAMEA3360680, study PRJEB22359) | human gut metagenome | biome: ENVO:urban biome; feature: ENVO:human-associated habitat; material: ENVO:feces | place: Bangladesh | collected 2011 | reverse complement strand
CCTGGAGAAGCTGGAGCTGCAGCTTGTCATCATCCAGAATCAGAATCTTGTGGTTGGCAAATTCCGGCTTCTTCTTTATATCAGTAACCTGATGGCTGCCGGAATTCTGTCCTTCCTTATCTTGAGCAGAATCGGGAGAAGGATCATGCTTAATTTCTGATGGTGCCATTTCCTGAGCCTCCTTCTTTGGTGCTGGCTCGATAGGGATGGTGACGATGAAGGTAGAACCTTTGCCCAGGGTAGAGTGGAGGATGATTTCTCCGCCAAGCAGCGAAACCAGTTCCTGGGTGATGGACAATCCCAAACCGGTACCCTCGATGCCCTGGGCGCTCTTCAATCTCGTAAACGCCTGGAACACCTTCTGTTTCTCCTCATCGGTCATTCCCTTTCCCGTATCCTTTACGCTCAGGGTAAGCGTAGGCTTGCCCAAGATTTCTGAAACCTGTGCCTGGATGGTAACGCTGCCCCGGTCGGTATATTTGATGGCGTTGCTTACCAGATTATCCAATATCTGACGAATGCGGAAGGCATCAGCACGGAAGAATTTCTTCTTCATTGGAGAATCCGAAGTTTCCGAAGAATCCGAAGTTCCCATCCCCTTTGTTTTGCATTCGAACGAAATCGCCAGTCCTTTCTCTTCTGCCCGCAATTTCATTCCCTCTACCGATTCAGCTACCAGTTGTGCCGGTGAGAAAGAGGTAGGATGAACCTTCATCAGTCCGTTCTCCAACTGATGATAATCGAGCAGCGAGGCAACGAGATGTGAAAGATGAGCGGCAGAGTTCTTGATGTTCTGGAGGCATTCGAGGCCCTGAGGATTGCTGACGTAATCTTTCATCAGATCGATGAAGCCCGAGATAGAGGCAGCTGGCGCCTTGATATCGTGGGTAATGGTGAGGAGCAGGCGCTCGCGCTGGTTCATGATACGCTGGATTTCCTCATTGGCAGCCTCCAGGTTTTCCCTGTAGATACGCTCCTTTCTGGCATCGCGCCAGATAAAACAGATCATAATGACGATGGCAAAGAAGGCTACGATGGCGAGCAGTTCCATCTGCCACAACAGATGCTTTCTTGCTTCCATCGCCTTCTTGATGGCTTCCTGCATGTTGTCTTTTTCACGCTGGTGTACATCGCTCAGATGTTTGGCGGAGCGCAGGGCGAGTTTGGCACTCACCATCTTCAGCTCTTCCATCTCCCTATTGATGCTCTGCTTGTGGTCTTGCGTTTCCACTTTCTCCTTCTTGTCTATCTGTTCTAGGATGTTTGCCACGTTTTCCGCCACGTTTACTGGGGTGGTAACAGAATCGATGACAGCCCGGTTGCTGTCCTGTTTTACGCTTAAGGTCTCGGCGTGCTCCTTCTTGAAGGCATCGGCGAGTCGGCGGAAGAATCCCCTTCGGGTCTTCAATACCTCTACCGTAGTCTTTTTCGCCTCGTGGGTTTGAGGTGCCTTGGAGTGAACCAGTATGGAATCCTTTCCCGTATTCAGATTCTTCACCTTATTCTGCAGATAGTTTTGGGTAGGTCTTCCTGCCATGACATCAGACAGTTGTTTCAGGTTTCTCTGCTCCTCTTTGAGCAGGGAAGAGATGGTACTATCGGCGGCACCCCTTTTCTGGATATACTCGCGCGAAGCTTCATTGATGGCATTGATGCTCTTGGTGTTGCTATACACCAGACTGATTGCCAGAATCATGATAATGGCAATGGCGCTATATCCGAGGGCTACCTTGAGAGGAATATTGTTCTTGTGCATGAGAAATCGTTTAAAATGATGAGCAGACTGATATCTTGCTCAATAGATATTTGTTTGCAAAGTTAATGCAAAAAAATGATATTAGAAAACAAAAGGGCTAAAAACAAGTCAGGAGACCAATGAATTCTATCATTAGTCTCCTGCCTGATTGAAAGCGACGCGTAATTACTAGTGTTATTCTATCTTTTCCTCAGTTAATTACTATTTTTTAAAGGTGATATTACTCTGCTACAGTAGAATCTGTTGCTGTAGAGTCTGCTGGAGTTTCAGCTGGTGTCTCTGCAGGAGTCTCTTTCTCTACTGTTGTGTCTGCTGGAGCAGCTGGTTCTGCTGGAGCTACTGTGTCAACTGGAGCAGCTGATGATACGCTTGCCATCTTGTTGCTGGCGAATACATTGCTCACTGAAACCATAACCATAGCAGCGATAGCTGCGAAAACTAACTTCTTCATAATCTTTTGTTTTTTTATTGTGAATATTATATTTATTACTTTCTTTGTGAACAAACCTTGCTTGCGTTACCGCTCATTGGCGTGTTCACTTTCTAATATCACAATCTGCGTGCCAAAAAACGAAAGAATTATCTAATTGCTTGATTATCAATTGTAATTGCTCTTTGTGCCAGAATTCTACATTGTGGAAAGTGTGGAACTAGTGTGGAATTATTCCCCAAAAAATTGGGGAATGGTCATCAGATACCGTATTTCTTCATCTTATTATAGAGCGTCTTTCTATCCACGGCGAGCAATTGTGCAGCCTTGCTCTTGTTGCCGCCTGCTGCTTTCAGCGCAGCTTCTATTCTCTGCAGTTCCGTTTCCTCATCGTGCAGGGCGGTAGGGGCTTGTGGCTGGATATGTGCCATACTCTGTTCCAGTTCGGTTACTCCGATGTATCTTCCTGTGGCGAGCAGGGTAGCTCGTTTCATCACATTGTTCAATTCTCGCAGGTTGCCCGGCCAGTTGTAGGCGGCAATTCGCTCCTTGGCTTTGCCGTCGAGTCCTTCCACATTTCTGTTCAGCTCCTTGTTGGCGTGCTTGATAAAGAGGTCGGCAAAGAGGAAGAGGTCGGCACCACGATCTTTCAGCTCCGGCATGTAGATGGTCAACTCGTTGATACGGTGGTAGAGGTCTTCACGGAAGTTGCCTTCTGCCACGCGTTGAGCCAGATTCTCATTGGTAGCGCATACCAGTCGGATATCGATATCTATTTCCTTGTTGCTTCCTACCGGACGGATTTTTCTTTCCTGGAGGGCACGGAGCAGCTGCACCTGTACTTCATAGTTCAGGTTTCCCATCTCATCGAGGAAGAGAGTTCCTCCGTTGGCAATCTCGAAAGCACCTTTTTTGTCCTGGTCAGCACCTGTAAACGATCCCTTCACATGACCGAAGAATTCTGATGCCGCCACTTCTTTAGGGATGGCACCGCAGTCGAGTGCGAAGAAAGGTTTGTTGGCTCTTGTGCTGAGTTCATGGATTCTTCTAGCCACATATTCCTTACCTGTACCGCTGGCACCCAGGATGAGTACCGACATAGGGGTAGGGGCCACCAATGAAACGAAACTGTAGAGCTTGCGTGAAGCCTCGCTTTCACCTTCCAGGTATTTGGGTACATCCCCATTGGCAGATGAAGCCTGATTTCCTGCCTGCTTGCCAGGTGCTGCGTCTGTAGGAGTTGAATTTGTGTCTGTGGAACGCAGACTATCTGCTGAGGCAGCATACGGATCCTGTTTTTTCGGAGTCTTGATAGCTTCCTTGATCTTATCCAGAAGGATTTCCGGATGGAAAGGTTTTGCCACATAATCGGTAGCGCCTGATTTCATGGCGAGCACCACATTCTGAATTTCTGCATAGCTGGTCATCACGATGAAAGGCACCTGCACGCCATGCTTTCTCATCCATTGCAGCAGGAAGATGCCGTCGTGATCGGGAAGGCGGAGATCTGATAATACCAGATTGAATCCTCTTTCTGCCTCCTCGCAAACCTGTATGGCGGCCTTGACCGAAGTAGTTTTCTCCACCTCGAATCCCTTCTTTCTGAGCCATGTCTGAATCATGGTTCCAAATGCGATGTCGTCTTCAACTATTAGAATCTTTTCCATGTCATTGCGATCTTACTGTCTTGTTGTATCTTTCTTACTTGTATCTTTGTCTTCTAAAAAGATAGTGTTGTTTCAGAGTGCAAAGTTAGCACTAATATTTGGAATCAGCAAGGAAAAAGGGCTTAATTGTTTAAATGAATCGAAAAAATTAGGAAGTAATCACATAAAAATGGAAACTAGTTGAGCTTTTTAACACTTCATCTATCTCTGAATTCAGGAAAAATATGTATTTTTGCATATTAAAACGAATCTATATAATATTTACGTACTAACAATAGTAGTTATGAAGAAACAAATACTTACATTGGCCATGCTGTCCGCTCTGGTGCTCTCAGCTCACGCCCAACAGCCAGCCAATCAGCTGTTGCCTTATCAGAACCCTAACCTTTCTGCCGAGGCAAGAGCCAATGACTTGCTTTCACGCCTGACCCTGGAGGAGAAGACGAAGCTGATGATGGATGCTTCGCCTGCCATCTCCCGATTGGGTATCCCTCAGTTTCAATGGTGGAACGAGGCGCTGCATGGTGTGGCACGCAACGGATATGCCACGGTTTTCCCTATCACCATGCACATGGCTTCTTCCTGGGATGATGCCTTGCTCTATCAGGTGTTTACTGCCGTAAGCGATGAGGCGAGAGCCAAGGCGCAGGTAGCGAAGAAGTCGGGTAATGTAAAGAGATATCAGAGTCTGAGCTTCTGGACTCCGAATGTCAATATCTTCCGTGATCCTAGATGGGGACGCGGACAGGAGACTTATGGCGAAGATCCTTATCTCACTACACGTATGGGACTCGCCGTAGTGAATGGCTTGCAGGGACAGTCGTTTGACGGCAAACCGCTGGCGGCACCTGGTGTTCCGGCTTCCGGTCAGTCTAAGGCTCCCCAGTATGTCAAGACGCTGGCTTGTGCCAAGCATTTCGCCGTGCATAGCGGTCCGGAGTGGAATCGCCACGTCTTCAATCTGGAGAATCTGCCAGCTCGGGATTTGTGGGAGACTTATCTCCCTGCCTTCAAGTCGCTGGTACAGGATGGACATGTGGCTGAGGTGATGTGTGCCTATCAGCGTATAGATGGTGCTCCTTGCTGTTCCAACGCCAAGTTTGAGCGCCAGATCCTCAGAGACGAATGGGGATTCAAGGGATTGATTACTTCCGATTGTGGAGCAGTCAACGATTTCTATATGCCGGGCTATCACGGTACAGCAAAGACTGCTACCGAGGCAACTGCCCAGGCTGTGAATGCCGGTACCGACCTGGAGTGCGGCAGCGCCTATCGCACCATTCCGCTGGCTGTGAAGGCAGGAATGGTCAATGAAGATAAGGTAAACCAGAGTCTGAAGCGCCTGCTGGTGGCTCGTTTCAAGCTCGGCGATTTCGATAAGGATGAAACCGTGTCGTGGACTCAGATTCCTGAGAACGTCATCGCCTGCAAGGCTCATAAGGATCTGGCTGAGAAGATAGCAGAAGAAGGCATCGTCCTTCTTCAGAACAGAAACCAGCTGCTGCCTTTGAACCGCAATCAGAAGATTGTGGTGATGGGACCTAATGCCAATGACTCCATCATGCTGCGAGGCAACTATTCGGGTTATCCTACCAGTTCTACCACCATCCTCCAGGGCATCCGCAACTATATGAAGGGGGCTGAGGTAAAGTATGTTCCGGCTTGTACCTTGACAAGAAACGAGGTGCAGGAGAGCCGTTTCAACCTCTTCCGTGAGGGAATGAAGGCTACCTATTGGAACAATCAGAATCAGAAGGGCGAGCCGGTGGCTACGGATGTGATGAAGACTGCCATCAATCTGAGCAATGGTGGTAATACCGTGTTTGCACCGGGTGTGAATCTCACCCATTTCTCAGCCCGCTATGAGGGAGTGTTGACTCCTGACAGGGATGAGGATCTTACCATCAATATGGGTATTGATGATGGTTGCCGCCTGATAGTGGATGGCGATACCATCGTAAACATGAGGGAGTGCTGGGGCCGCGTGGTGCCTATCATCAAACCGCTCTCTCTGAAAGCAGGCAAGCCGGTTAAGATTCAGATAGATTATACCCAGAAGGAAGATGTGGCTGTGATGCAGTTTGATATCCTGAAGACTTCGAAGCCTACCAGCGAGCAGATTCTGGCAGAGGTGGGCGATGCGGATGCCGTGGTATTCGTAGGCGGTATCTCTCCAAACCTGGAGGGCGAGCAGCTTGAGATTGAGGAACCGGGATTCAAGGGCGGCGACAGAACCGACCTGGAGTTGCCGAAGGCTCAGCGTCAGGTCATCGCCATGCTGCATCAGGCAGGCAAGCGTGTTGTCTTTGTCAACTGTTCGGGATGTGCCATCGCCATGGTTCCTGAGACAGAGAATGCCGAGGCGATTCTTCAGGCATGGTATCCTGGTGAACGGGGTGGTGAGGCTGTAGCCAAGGTTCTCTTTGGCGAGGTGAACCCATCGGGCAAGCTTCCGGTTACCTTCTATAAGAGTGTGAACGATCTTCCTGATTTCCTCGATTATACGATGAAGAATCGTACCTATCGTTATTTCAAGGGTAAGCCTTTGTTCCCATTCGGTTACGGTTTGAGTTATACCACTTTCGAGTACGGCAAGCCTACCTTGATGCAGGTGAAGAGCAGGAAGCGTGGCAGCAAGGCTGCTGATTACAAGCTGATGTTCTCCTTGCAGAATACGGGCAAGCGTGAGGGTACCGAAGTTGCGCAGGTTTATATCAAGCGCATAGATGATGTGGATGGTCCTATCAAGAGTCTCAAGGCATTCAAGCGTGTGTCTTTGAAGGCTGGCGAGCGCCAGATGGTGAGCATCGATCTTCCTCGCAAGAGTTTCGAGGGTTGGGATGCCCAGACCAACACCATCCGTGTGGTTCCTGGCACTTATCAGGTATTTGTTGGCGGCTCCAGCGCTGATGCAGCCAAGACTAAGATAGAAGTGAAGATCAAATAGCATTCTAGCTATTTGTAATAAGCCTCTTTTCATATAATGCCTCGCCTTGGCACTATATTGCCCTAGTACAGGGCAATAATATGCCAAGGCGAGGCAAGAAACGATGCGTCCTCTCGTATTGGAGGAATTGGTGCATCAGGTTTTCTTCTGATGCGTCGTATAGAATCCTAATCTCTTTTTTACTCTTCACCCTTCACCTTTGCGCCTGAAACCCCGATAAACACTGGGGTTTCGGGAGGTGAAGAGTACCCACTCACTCTTCACCACTCTTCACCTCTCTTCACCCGCCGGAAATTTTCTGATGGATGCAGTAGAAACGGAAAAATTTAATAAGGTGAAGAGGGGTGAAGAGTCAGCCTGACTCTTCACCCTACTAAAGCTTCTGTATATCAGATGGTTATAATGGGTTGGTGAAGGGTGAAGAGTGTTTTGCAATTTTTGCGCTGAAACTCTATCTGGAATATTCAAAAGGTGATAATCTTGTTGTTATGCAAAAAAGGTGTGCCATCATACAATGACACACCTTTTATAATTATTTTAGTGTTCTGCTACGATCTTGTAGTAAACATCCTTTGCCCAGAACAAAGTGCTGAAGTAGCCGAGAGGCTCCTTGTAGTACTTGCTGATGGCAGCCTGGACATTGTCCTTGTTGTAGTTCAACTCATCACTTGGATAAGGCAAACGACCCGGAGGTGTTGGATAGCTAGCCAGCTGATTGTCCTTTGCAAAGCTTACTTCTGGATAACCTGTACGGCGTGTTACATTCCAAGCCTCAAGCAAGTTTGTCCAACCAAAGTTTAACCACAACTGAGTACAAACAGCTTCTTGGGTTGGCTTCCAAGCTTTTTCAGCGTATGCAGCGATTTCTTCAGCTGTCGGCTCAATCAAATCGCGGTTAGCATTGTAGCTGTCATTACCCTTCTTGTAGAGAGAACTGTTTTTCTTCTCATTCCAGAAGTATTCAGTTGAAAGTTCAACACCCTTGATGAAGCATGCCTTAGCTTTAGCCTCATCCTTGGTAACACCATAGCCCATCAGATAAGCTTCAGACTTGCTCAAGCTTACTTCTGCAGCACCCATCCAAAGACCAAATACGTTGGAATTACCTTCGTATTCTTTCCAACCTGCTACAGCCTGTGAGTCAAGTACACAATAGTAGTTAGCTGGATAAAGCTTACGTTTCTGATAGTCCTTACCTTTTTCTGTAGCGATATCAGAAATTTGTGAGCTAGTTTTTGTAACATCGTATGAGATATACTCACCATCTGGGTTAGGATCCAACATTACCTGGATACGTGGGTCGGTATCTGCTGTTGGAATACCATTGGCTGGCACGTTCAAAGCATCAAGCATAGCCTGTGATGGAGTGTAACCTGTCCAGAGAGCTTGTGAAATGCTCTTGCCCCAGTTGAAGTCATCTGAGTTTGTACTAGGCTCAACACCCATGTTATCTGCGTTGCTTTCAATAACTGGGTACTTGGATGGATTCTCAACGATTTCCTTGATTGCGGCATGAGCTTCGCTTGTTACGCTACCATTTGTTGAAAGATGGAGAGCGATACGAAGACGAAGTGAGTTGATGTACTTCTGCCAGCGAGCAGCATTGCCTGCAGCGATGGTATAATCCTTAGCGCCCATTGCATTCTGTACGGCTGTAGAAGGACCACCTTCTGCAAAATAATCACCGGCTTCTTTAAGATCAGCCAGAATCATCTTGTAGAGGTCTGCATCATCGTCGTAAGCAGCTTTCTGCTTTGCACCGGTATAGTCGCTATTCTCCCATAAAGTGCCGGCACCCTTGAATGGAACTGCACCAAAAAGTGACAACATCTCATGGAGCTGAGACTCCAGTATAGAACGGCTAACCATCAGGTAAACCTTGTTGGCGTTCTGTTCTGACTCATCAAGCTTATTGTATGTCTTCTCCAATACGCGATATTGAGTCAGCATATCATAGAAGTTAGTCCATCGGTCGTTGAAGCGGCCTTCACCACCGCCCATAAAACGTCCTTTTCCGTTGGAAGAACCGATCATTCCACCAAAGACACCTGATGTCTGGGTCTGGCAATAATAGCGATAATATACAGGGTTCAACCAAGTATTACCTTTGAAAAGTACGGCAGTGAATACGTCTGGCACACTTACCGTATTGGTTTTTGAAGGATCTGGATATTTCTCGGTGTAGTCTGTATTAGAGCATGAACCGAGAGCAACGAGTGCCAAACCAGCCATCATGATTGAAAATATCTTCTTTTTCATATATGTTTCTTAATTAACTATGAATTACTAATTTAATTAGAAGCTAGCACGGAGTGAAACACCGAATGTACGGGCACTGGCAGTAGAACCACCTATCTGTGCCTGATAGATCCAGCTTGTACCATCAGATGCTTCTGAATCGAACAGCTTCAATGAACGATAGATATAGAATGGGTTACGTGCGAATGCAGAAATCGTCAGGTTGGTGCAAGCAAACTTCTTGGTCAAAGAGGTTGGCAATGTGTATGCCAAGCTGATTTCACGGCATTTTACGTAACTGTTCTTCTGGATAGCATCAGCATAACTCTGGTTTGCACCTGTACCCCAACCATATTGGCTGTCATTGATTTCAAACTGGGTAACGATGATGTCGTTAGGTGTACCGTCTTCCTTTACACCCTTCTGGATAACACCATTGTCCCATACCAAATGGCCATCAATCTTAGTCTCACCACGCTTGTAGTTGCTGATAGTTGAAGGATCTACTCTTACGATAGAACCCTTCTTGCTAACATCGTCTGCAGTACTATAGTAGAAGAGACCGCCAGAGGCAGCGTCACGTGCACCTACTGCATCCTTGATGTTACCTGCATCCATCATATACTGCCATGGCTGATTGAATACATCACCACCAATGCGGAAGTCGAATGACATATCAAGAGCCCAGTTCTTGTATCTTAAGCTGGTTCCGAAACCACCTGTCATCTTAGGCATGGCATTACCCACCTTGTGGCGTTCTGTTTTGTCTGCAATGCGAAGACCGTCGGCACCAATGATGTAGTTGCCCTTATCGTCGGTCTTCCAGGTATATGCATACCAGTCACCCATAGATTCACCTACATGAGACTCAAGGCTTGCTGCACCACCATCGAATGTCTGGTGAGAAAGAACATCAAGTCCATCTGCCAACTTCTTTACTGTATTCTTGTTCCAAGCCAAGTTACCACGGAGCTCCCAGTTCCAGTCTTTGTTCTGGATTGGTGTGCCATATACGCTCAACTCAATACCCTTGTTGGTCAACTCTCCGATATTCATCAACATACTGCGACCACCCATTGAGGCTGCTGCAGAAGTATGGAGAATCTGGTCCTTGATATCATTGTAATAGTAACTGAACTCCATTCCCAAACGGTTGTTCAGGAACTTGTTCTCGATACCCAACTCATACTCATGCTTCTTTTCTGGTTTGATGCCTTCGTTACCGATCTTGGTTTCAACAAATGCGTATGTATAGGTATTGTTCTTGTTCAAAGAACCCTGCTTGTAGGCCATGTTTGCCCAGTAAATCTCAGGAGCATTACCTACGATACCGTATGAAGCACGAATCTTACCATAGTTCCACCACTTTGGACACTTGTCTTTCAGAAGTTCTGTGTAGAGAACACTTGCACTAACTGATGGATACCAGAAAGAGTTGTTGCCGTCAGCCAATGTGGAAGTCTTCTCCTGGCGGATGGTTCCTTCCAGGTAAGCCCAGTTGTCGAAGCCATAGCTGGCTGTCAGGAACATACCTGTGCGGAGCAGGTCTTGCTTGTTCATATCTGCACTCTTTGTACCAACGGAAGCATTCAAATGGAACCAGTTTTCCTGTGACAGACCATTTGTTGTGCTGACACTTGACTGATAATATGACTCATGACGTCCATTCCAACCGAAATTGGCGGTAATGTTATGCTTCTCAGCAAAAGTCTTGTCGAACATCAACATGACATCACCATATACGATAGAATACTGGTCGTTGCTCAAACCGTATGAATCAGAGAACTGACCTGTAGTAGAGAACAAGTGTGGAGTTTCTGCACGATTCTTATTCTCAATCTTATTGGTTGTGATATCTGTAGCGATACGGGCACTCAGCTTCAATCCAGGGATGATGTCCCATGTAGGGTTTACAGAACCGATAAAGCGAGTGTGATTCTCTTCCTGTGTCTTACCCAGGATATTCCAGAAGTACTCTGACATCAAAGAAGTAGAACCCATTGGAGTGTAAAGGAACTGCTCGTCTGGAGTCAAGGTCTGGTCAGTTCCGCCATTGGCACGGTAGATACTGTTCTGGTATCCCTGACTGGTAAGTGTGTGCTCACGGATATATTTAACATCTGTGAAACCACCGAACATACCAGTATAGTTACATACCAAACGGCTGATACGATAAGGACGGTTCTTGATATATTGTGATGTGAATGTTGCAGCATAGTTCAACTTGATGGTCTTGGTAACATCAAATGTACCATTTAAGTTGAAGTTGTGCTTATTGTTGTTAGAGTTATACTGCATTGCCTGTACATCATTGTATGTATAGGAGAAACGCAGGCTATTGCGGTCTGTGCTGTTGGTCAATGCAAGATTATAAGTCTGGTTTATACCTGTACGGAAGATATCTTCCCATTGGTTGTGATCAATAGGAGTAAATGAACGTTCTGTACCGTCAAAGTAGGTAACCTTTTTGCTGGAATCATAGCGGGCACCATAGGTATAGATGGTTTCGCGGTTCGGAGTAACAATGTTGTTGCCATTGCGGTCGAAGCGGGTGTTACGGAAACCTGTAGCTGCTTCCTGTGTGTCGCCAAGTGCCCAGTTATCATAACCAGGACCGAATTCCTTCTGGATTTCAGGCATATAGGCCACCTTGTCGAAGCTTACGTTTGCGCTGAAGTCAACATGTGTTCCGGTTCCTTTCTGTCCCTTTTTGGTAGTAATCATTACAACACCATTAGCTGCCTCTGAACCATAAAGAGCTGAAGCTGCTGCACCCTTCAAGATAGAGATATTCTCGATATCCTCAGGGTTGATATCTACGAGACCGTTTGAGTTGATTCGCTGATTGCTCCAATAGTCATTATTGTTGGTGTTACCATTATGGATTGGCACGCCATCAAGAATCAATAAAGGCTGGGTATTTCCATTGATAGAAGAAAGACCACGAACAGAGATAGATACAGCTGATGTACCGCCACCTGGTGCAGACTGAATACGAACACCTGATGCCTTGCCATAAAGACCTGATGCCAGATTCGCACCACCTGTTCTGTTCAAATCTTCTGCATTGATAGAGCTGACTGCATAACCCAACTTCTTGGCATCCTTCTTGATGCCAAGAGCAGTTACTACGACTTCTTCAAGTGCTTTTGAATCGTCTTTTAAAGTGATTTCGAGAGGTTTGCCATTGTAAGTAACCTCTTTAGTTTCAAATCCTACGTAAGAAATGCGGAGAATAGTTCCCTTTTTCACACCCTTGAGTGAAAAGTTACCATCAATGTCTGTCACAGTTCCGTTGCTTGTTCCCTTGATGAGAACAGAAGCACCAATGACTGTTTCGCCAGTAGCATCCTTGACGATACCTGTA
>OASE01000368.1_pt1 | contig 12447 bp, 9 predicted proteins | sample 1494851 | NCBI WGS metagenome assembly OASE01 (sample SAMEA3360680, study PRJEB22359) | human gut metagenome | biome: ENVO:urban biome; feature: ENVO:human-associated habitat; material: ENVO:feces | place: Bangladesh | collected 2011 | reverse complement strand
AAAGCTTTCAAATACCTGGCAATATACAAAGCTTTTGCCCTTACAGGGCGCCTTGTTGATTGCCATTATACCCAGGGCGATGCCCTGGGCTAGGAGCTTTTGGGCCTTCAGCCCGTACTTGAACCACTTGCGAAACTTCAATAACCTAATTGAACTTTGGCAAGTTCAATAACCTAAAATCCACATTCAGCTTGTGGGATAGCCTCATTATGGTCGTTGAGGTAGAGCAGGGGAGCTGGCTTATATTGCAAGCTTGCCAATGACATGTGTGCTTGCAGATAACGCGTACTGATGCCCCCGATATTGAGCATGGTGTGGAAGGCGGAACGGCTGCTCTGTGCCTGCTTGTGGCGGTTGGCGGAGAGGGCTTGTGCCACGGCTGGCTCCTGATGCTGGAAGCTCTGCGATGTCCATACCAGGAAGGGCACATGCAACTCGTACTCCGAAGCTCGGGGCGAAGCATGAAGGAAGAGCTTGTGACTGTCGTCGAAGATGTTCTCGCCATGGTCGCTCGTATAGAGCATGGCGCTCATGCCTCCGTGTGCTCTCAGGCGCTCTATCACCCCACTGAGCACAAGGTCGGTGTAGCGGATGGTGTTGTCGTAGGCGTTGATGAGGTCGGGACGGTTCTCCTTCTTGGCCTCGCAATGCGTGTCGGGCTGGAAATGCGCCATCTGTCGGGGATAGCGGTCCATGTAGTTGAAGTGAGAGCCATAGGTGTGGAGCACGATGAACTCCTTCTTGCGCTTCCGGGCCAGTATCCTGTCGAGGATGGGCAGCAGGTCGGCGTCATAGTAGTTGCCGTCCTTGCCCGGGGCTTCGGCCAGCTCACGGCCAGCGGGGTTGGCATCGCCCGTCTTGAGGAAGAGCCACTGGTCGGCCTGTTCGCCCAGGAAGTCGATGAACGAGTGGTTGGGGCGCTGATTGCTCAGAAACACGGTGTGGAAGCCTGCCTCACGGAAGGCCTGCAGGATGCCTTTCTCGTGGAAGAGACGCTCGAAGTCGGAGGCCGAAGCCTGCGAGAGGAGCATGGGCACACTCTTGTGGGTGGTGTTCGACTGGGTGGTGACATCGCTGAACGTCACCAGTCCCGGGGTCTTGCTGAGCCGTGGATTGGTGTCGCGCTGATAACCATAGAGACTGAAGTTCATGGCTCGTGCCGTCTCGCCTATCACCATGACGTAGACCTCGCAGGAGTCCTCGGGATGGGACGGCCTGGCATCGAAGCGGAAACGGGCAGATGCCTCCTTGTAGTGGATGGAGGCGTTGTTGCGTTTCACGGCAAGGTAGAGGTTATAGAACACGTTGACGGGGTAGAGGTCGTTGAGCACGCTATATTGTGGGGCGTGAGCCTCGGACAGCGTCTCCGTATCATCGCAGGAGGGACGGGAGAGACAGGCCGTGGCAACAAAGATGCACCCCACGATGGCCAAGGCTGAAGCCCACAGGGCATATCGCTTTCTGAGGGCAGAGGACAGCACGGGGGCCTTCTTGCTCCGTATGGACACCACGCCCAGGATGAGCAGGGGCAGATAGAGGATGAAGACACTCGCCACGCCAGGAATGAGGTTGTCGAGCAACTCCATGGCCTCACCAGGATTGGTGGTTACGAGGTTGAGGAACATATCCACGGCTATGACGCCCTTGCCGAAGAGATAGAGCAACACGATCTGGAAAGCCGCAAAGAAGATGATGGGGAAGAGCCACCACACCATCTTGCCCGGCTTGCGACAGATGCTCATCAGAGCCATGTAGACACCAAAGGGCAGCACGGTGTTGGCAAGGGCTGCCCATGTGCTGAGGTGCTCGGTGAAGCAGAGTGCCACGTTGGGTACTGTCAGTGCCACGACGGCATAGGTGTATATCAGTTTGTTGAGAGATTTTGTCATAGTGCCCCTTTTACCTTTTTTACTTTTTTACCTTTTTACTTTTTTACCTTTAGAACGCCTCGTTGATATTGAAGAGGAATCCTCTCTGTCCGCCCTTGCCGAAACCATAGTCGAGACGCACGTTGACGTTCTTCTTGAATTCCCATCGATAGCCCAGTCCGAAGTTGGGCAGGATGTGACGGCTTCTCATCTGGCTGAACTTGGGGAAGACGGTTCCTGCACCTATCCAGGCCGTGAGCGAGTTGCGTTTCCACACGTGCTGGCGAAGTTCGACAGTGGCTTCTATCATGTGCTTGTCGCGATATCTTCCCTCGTAATATCCGCGCAGGGCATTGCTGCCTCCTGTCTGTGCCATCATGCCCCACGAGGGATTGCCAAAGTTGAGTGTGGAACGAAGGTCCTCGGCAAGTACGGCTCCTCGCCAGGGTTGCTGGTAGGCGTTGAGCTGCAGTTCGGTGGTGCTGAAGGCATAGTCGTTGCCCATGAAGCGCGGACGGAACATCTGGGTAAGGTTCACGTAATAACCCCGGTGGGGATAGGTGAGGTTGTCACGGTTGTCGAACATGAAGGTGAATCCCACGCCATAGTTGTCGGTATGTCGGTCCATTCCCGCCAAGAGCTCGGGGCGCTCGATGTCCTTGCCGATGATGTAGTCGTAGGCCACGGAAGGACCGAGGAAGAGGTTGCTGCCAAGGTTCCACAGGAAGCTTCCGTTCACGTGCACCTGCCATCGCTTCATGTCGCTCTCGTTGTCGTCGTTGTCGCCCATGTCGTATCCCATTCCCCAGAACTTGCAGGGGAAGGAATAGAAGTAGAGCGTGTAGACGGCACGGTAACGGTCGTGGGGGAAGATGTGGGTTCCGCGCACACCGAGCAGATAGAAGCCCACCGTGCTGACATCGCCAAAGAGCGACACATTGGAGGGGAGGAGGAGCGTGTCGGCTGGGTCGGAGCGATAGATGCCTGCTGCCACTAAGCCTAAGCCCAACTTGGTGTCGGTGGCATAGTGTGGGCCTCCGATAATGCTGAAGTCGAACCGCTTGTCGTTCTTCTTGTTGGCATCGTTGAAGTAGTCGAGAAAACGGGTGATGAGCGATTTCTTCTTCTCGTCCGCCTTCTTCACTTCCGTCTTCTTCTCGTCCGCCTTCGCTTCCACCTTCACTTCCACATTTTCGTCCACCTTTTTTTCTATTTTTACTTGCTCTTTTTCCATTCCGGTATGTGGCGTGAAGGTAGAGTCAGCCTCCCCTGCCATACCAAGAGTAGGCAAGAGAAGGCATGTAAGGCATGAGAGTAGAAGCTGCTTCATGTGTTATATATATAAAAATGTGTAGGGGTGTTTATATGTGATAAACAGTTAGTAAACGAGTGCCACGTTGTCTATCCAGAGCGTGTTGCCGGGCGTTCCGATATAGGCTCCGCCATGACTGGAAGAGAACTGCAGGATGAGGTGGGTAGGGGTCTCGTTGGCCGAAGCCCATCCCGTCTCCTTGATGATGACGCTCTTGCCTTTGCTATTACGAGCATAGTCACAATGACGAAGTCCCATGAGCGAGGCGTCATAGCCTGCCATGTGTCGGATGTCGCCATAGTGGATGGTGTAGGTGGCGTCGTTCACCCATCCATTGGTGCTCTTGCTGTACTTCACCACCATGGTGCCCACACGCTTGGCCGTGATGTTGCCATTGGCATCCTCGTGACGCTTCTGCAGATAGAGGATGGCGACAGCATAGTCGCGTCCTGCCACTTTCGATGCACTGCTGAAGCCGTTCTGCTTGATGCGGGTGGCTGAGTTGGGCAACAGGGTCTTATAGTCGAAACGCACCGCCTTGGGACGATGGGTGAAAGGAATGCCCCAGTTGATGGCCTTAGGACCGTCCTTGGTTCCGGTGATGGGTTCGCGCACGTCGCCCAGGAAGAGCGAGCCTGCTGCAAGCACCTTGATGTTGATGAGTCCCAATACCTTCACCTTCTCGATATGGGTGACGAGCTTGGCACAATGGCCGTTCTCGTGCTTGTCGCGATATACCGAGTTGTTGGTCTTATAGATGCCTGACACGTGGGCAAGCACATTGGAGGTTCCCCAGGGCGAGCCGCCCTTGTTGGTGTAGGGGGTATTGCCATTGATGGTCATCGACGGACCTACGGCATAAACCACCTTCTTGTTTCCGCCTATGATACCTGATTCCTTGATGTTTCTGATAACCCAATTATCCATGTTTCCATACTTGATGGGTACAATCTTTTCGGCACTTTGCGCTCCCATCGTGCAGGTGAGGCAAAGCGACATTGTCATGCTTAAAATACGATGTTTCATTTCTGTTATAATAAAAAGTGGTTGCAAAGTTAGGAAAATATTTGTATCGTTATAGTTTTCTTACTGTATAATTATAGTTATTTAAAGATTATTTTATAAAAATTAAAACTGACGGATGTGGAAAGGTGTAGAGATGTTAGAGCCAATGAGACAAAAATATGCCCAGAACCAACGATGACGAATGGTTCTGGGCATCATGTATATGGGTTTCAACTTCTCTAAACTTAGAAGCGGCGATGTCCGCCTCCTGGAGGTGGTCCCATGGGAGGTCGTCCGCCATTGAAGGGTCGTCCGCCGAAGTCGGGGCGTCCGCCATCCCTCATCGTCTCGCGTGCCTGCTTGCCTCCGATGATATTCAGTCGGTAGATGACGTGGAGCATGGCATAAGAGTTGATGCTGTTGTACTCGGTATCGGTACGGGCCATGGCAGTAAGGGCACGGCTCAAGGTGCTCTGCTGGTGCAGCAGGTCGTAGAACTGGATCATCACGGTGAGGGGTTTGCCCTTGAGGAAGCCTTGCGAGAGTTGGGCGTTCCAAACCAGTTCGTTGGTGTTCATCGACTTGTCGCTGTATCCTCGTCGGCTGCTCTGGCTCAGGTCTGTGCTCAGGCTCATGCCCCAGGGCATGGTGGCTGTGATGCTCGGTCCGTAAGAGAACTGCCAGGTGTTCATGTTGCTCGATGCCTGAAGCTTGTTGCGGGCATGGTTGTAGTTGAGGGTTCCGTTGAGGTTGACCTCAAGCCAGTTGTTGCGATAGCCCATGGCGATTCGCTCGCCCACCTGAGTCTGCTTGGTGGTGTTCTTCTGCGAGGTCTTCCCGTCGAGGCTCAGATAGCCCACGGCATTGGTATAGGCGAGGGTGGTGAAGGTGTTGATGTTCCATACGCCAGCGCTGTCGATGGCGGTATTGAACATGAAGGCGCCTCGTGCGTTCCAGTTGCCGTTGATGTTTTCGGGCTGTGTGGTTCGTCCACCGGTCTTGTCGTCGTAGGTCACCATGTCGCTGATGCTGTTGCGTGTCATCGAGAAGTTGACGAAGGTCATCAGGGCTCGCTGGTGCTTCTCTATATAGTTGTTGTAGAAGAGTCGGAAGTTGTGGGTGAACGATGGCTTCAGTCCCGGATTTCCCTTCTTGATGTTGAGCGGATTGCTGTCGTCGGTGATGTCGAGCAGGTCGGTCATGGAGGGTTGCGAGGTGGTTCCGCGATAGTTGACGCGCAGGTTGCTCACCTTGCTGAAGCGGTAACGGAAGTCGAGCGTTGGCGCAAAGTTGGTGACGTTGCGTGTCGTTTCGATGTGCTGCCCCATATAGTCGTAGATGAAGTTCGACCTCTGTGGCTGGAGCATGGCTCCGAAGCTGAGGTTGTACTTTGGTCGGATGAATCGCATCATGAGCTGCATCTCGTGAATGTAGTTCTTGTACTCGGAGAATCGGCTCTGGTCGCTGTCGAAGTACTCGTCAAGAGGCGAGCGCAGAGTGCCCAAGTAGTTGCCCCATCCACGATACTCGGGAGTGATGGAAGCCCACTGGTTTGCCTCCTCATCGCTGAAGTCGGAGAAGTTGTAGGTGGAACGGTCGGTCTTCGAGTATTTGTAGGTGAACTTATAGCTCAGTTGCAGGAAAGTGGCTTTCCAGAGTGGCTCGCTATAGGTGGCCTGCAGAGAGTAGCTGTAGTTGCGGGTAGGCGTCACGTTGTAACGATAAGTGTTGTAGTGGTCGGTCTCGTTGCCGTTGGCCACATCTACAAGGTACATGTAGGCATTGGTGAGTGAGAGGCTGTTGGCATCGGTCTTGCCGTAGCTGGCATCGGTGCGCACGGTGACGTTGCGTCCCATCGCACTGAGTCGGCGATTGTACTGCAACATGCCTTTCAGATTTTCAGACTCGCTATAGCTGATGCTGCTCGACGACTGCAGGTTGACGAGAGCTCCAGCCTGCTGCAACAGACTCTTGCTTGTGCTTACGTCCTCAAGTCCCAGCTCGGCGCGTGCTGCGTCCTCGAGCGGGTCGTTGGTGATCTGGTAAGGATCGGCATTAAACTGTGCCGACAAGCTTCGTGCCAGTGCATCGCTGCTCTTGATGGTGAACGATGGACGGAACATGATATTGGTCATCGTGTCGGGTTTCCATTCCAGGCGGAAACGTCCGTCCCAGTTGTTGCTGCGCGAGAAGTTCTTGGCACGGCTGTTCGAGAAAGACGAGTTCTGGCTCACGAAGTTCTCGGAAGCCACCGTGCTGCTGATGTCTCCATCGCTGTGGTTCCATCTCAGCGAGGCGTCCATCTTGAGCTTATCCTTGTTCTCGTAGTTGTAGTTCAGACCCAGCATCTTCGAGGCGTTGAGTCCCTGCTTGTTGGGGCCCCATCCGCCAGGGCCTCCACCTCCGGGGAATCCCATGTCGTTGGTGTTGTTGGCTGATGCGAAGAGCATGAGTCGGTTGCGGTCGTTGAAATAAGCCGCCATGCCTCTTTCGCTGTATCGTTGCTTGGTGCCTATGCTGAGGTCCATATTGGCGATGAGTCCTTTGTTCATGCCTCTCTTGATGCCGAAATCGAGCACGGTTTCCTCTTCTCCGTCGTCGATGCCCGTCACCTTAGCCAGGTCGCTCTTCTCGTCGTAGGCCTTGATCTTGTCGATGATGCTGGTGGGCAGGTTCTTCAGGGCCGTCTTGGTGTCGCCGGTCATGAACTCCTTGCCGTCTACGAGGATCTTCTTCACTTCCTTTCCGTTGATTTTGATGCTTCCGTCGTCGCTCACCTCAGCACCAGGCAGGCGCTTCACGAGCTCTTCGATGGTGGAGCCTTCGGGTGTGCGATAAGCCGCAGAGTTGTACACGAAGGTGTCTTCCTTGAGCACCACTTTCTTGGCCATGGCCGTGACGGTGGCGGCCTTGAGCATGATGGCCTCTGCGTTGATGTTTATCTTGCCCATGGCGAGGTCTTTGCCCTGGGTCATCATGATGCGCCTCACGGTGGGCTTGTATCCTACGCTGGTTATCTTGAGCAGATAACTGCCGTCTTCGGGAGCCTGAAGGCTGAAGAGTCCATTCTCGTCGCTGATGGCGCCTGAGATATAGGTGCTGTCCGCGCGTAGCAGTTGTACGGTCGATGCCTCGACAGGGTCGTTGGTTCCCTTGTCGATAATGGCACCCGTGATGAGGTGTTGCTGTGCCTGCATCATCATGGCGATGAATAGCAGGAGCAGGGTGAGTACTGATTTTCTCATTTCTGTATTTTATAGGTCTTTTTGTTCGCTTGATAGTTTAGACGCATCCTTTGTGATAAGGTTTAGTCTAAAATGTGTGAAAAGAATGCTAAAAGTGTGTTCTTTTGCATCAAAATACAGAAAAATACGTACCTTTGCACGCAAGAATTACATTATTTATAATATATTGATAAATTTATGAGTCAGAGAGTCATCATTTCTACCAATCTCGAAAGTGAGATAGCCGAAGCCTTGGCAGAGTGCGAGCACGACAAGATTTTTGTGCTTACCGACGAAACCACAGTTGTCAAGTGCTGGCCTGTTGTGAAAAATTATTTCTCGCTCAAGGATGCGAAGGTCATTACCATTGGTGCCACCGATACGCACAAAGACCTCGACATGATGGTACACGTATGGAAGTCGTTGGGTGAGGGCGGTGCATCGCGCCATTCGTGCATGATAAACCTGGGTGGTGGAATGGTTACCGACTTGGGTGGCTTTGCCGCAGCAACTTTCAAGCGTGGCATCAACTTCATCAATATCCCTACTACGCTCCTCTCGATGGTGGATGCTTCGGTGGGAGGAAAGACGGGCATCAACTTCGGTGGACTGAAGAACGAGATAGGCGTGTTCTGCGACTCCAAGTTTGTCATTCTCGATACTGAGTTCCTGCGCACGCTCGATGCCGAGAACATCTGTTCGGGCTATGCCGAGATGCTGAAGCATGGTTTGATTTCGGACGAAAAGATGTGGGCGGAGTTGGTTGGCTTCGACTTGGCTCATCCCGATTTGCAGCAGTTGCAACGCATGGTGGGCGATAGCGTGGCGGTAAAGGAGCGCATCGTAGAGCAGGATCCTCATGAGCACGGCATCCGCAAGGCGCTCAACTTGGGACATACTTTCGGTCATGCCTTTGAAAGCTGGGCACTGAAACGCAAGCCTGTTCTGCACGGCTATGCTGTGGCGTTCGGTCTGATTCCGGAACTCTATCTGAGTGTGATGAAGACGGGATTCCCAACGGAGAAGATGCGACAGACGGTGAACTTCATCAAGGAGTACTATGGCTCGCTTCCTATCACCTGCGATGACTACGACGAACTGATAGAACTGATGCGCCATGACAAGAAAAATCAGGATGGCATCATCAACTTTACCTTGTTGGGTGGAATCGGTGATATTCGCATCAACCAAAGTGCCACCATCGACGAAATCAAAGAGGCTTTCGACTTCTTCCGTGAAGGATAAAGCCAAAGCGTTATAAAGCACAATAAGTTTTGAGCTTTGAATATTGAGCATTATGAGAGTTATTTGTTTTCTCATAATGATTCAATGTTCAAAGCTCAATTTTTTTTATGCGTAATGCTCAAGCTCATGTCTTAATGCGTAAAAAATCAAAATTTTTCACGCCTTGGCTTGACAAATTTATTTGTTGCCGTACATGTTCTCGTAATATTTCTGATAGTCGCCAGAGGTTACATTGTCCATCCATTCCTGGTTGTCGAGATACCATTTCACGGTTTTCTCGATGCCCTCTTCGAACTGCAGACTTGGTTCCCAACCCAATTCGCGCTGCAATTTGCGTGAATCGATGGCGTAACGCATGTCGTGGCCCTTGCGGTCGGTGACGTAAGTGATGAGGTCGAGGTCTTCGCCCTCCTTGCGACCGAGAAGACGGTCTACGGTCTTGATAACCACCTTGATGATGTCAATGTTTTTCCACTCGTTGAATCCTCCGATATTATAGGTCTCAGCCACCTTTCCTTCGTGGAAGATGAGATCGATGGCACGGGCATGGTCTACCACGTAGAGCCAGTCGCGCACGTTCTCACCCTTGCCATAGACGGGCAGAGGCTTGCGATGGCGTATGTTGTTGATGAAGAGAGGGATGAGCTTCTCTGGGAACTGGTAAGGACCATAGTTGTTGGAGCAGTTGGTCACGATGGTAGGCATGCCGTAAGTATCGTGGAAAGCACGTACAAAGTGGTCGCTGCTGGCCTTGGAAGCCGAGTAGGGAGAATGGGGATTGTACTTGGTGGTTTCTACGAAGAACTCCTCGCCATAAGCCTCGTGGTTCTTGCCACTTGATGCCTTGGTGGAGAATGGTGCTGCCACGCCCTCGGGATGTGTCATCTGCAAGGCGCCATACACCTCGTCGGTAGAGATGTGGTAGAAGCGCTTGCCCTCATAGCCTTCGGGCAGACTCTCCCAGTAGGTCTTTGCTGCCTGCAGGAGCGAGAGTGTTCCCATCACGTTGGTCTGTGCAAAGGTGAATGGATCCTTGATAGAGCGGTCTACGTGGCTTTCTGCAGCCAGATGGATAATGCCGTCTACCTGATAGTCGTTCATCAACTTGAGCATCAGCTCGAAGTCGCAGATGTCGCCCTTCACAAAGGTGTAGTTGGGCTTGTCCTCGATGTCCTTGAGGTTGGCCAGATTGCCTGCATAAGTCAGCTTGTCGAGGTTGATGATGTGATACTCGGGATATTTGTTCACGAACAGACGGACAACGTGTGAGCCGATAAATCCGGCGCCGCCTGTGATGATGATATTTCGCTTCATTATATTTATTATTTAAAATGTTACTTAAGGAGGTTTGCAATGCACTTTTCGAGCGAGTCAATCCAGTAGGGCACTTTCACGCCGAAGGTTTCCTTGATGGTTCGCTTGTCGAGCACGGAGTAGGCAGGACGGGCCACTGGCGAAGGATATTCCGAGCTGTAGCAGGGCTGTATGTCGCACTGTGTGTGTCCGGCTATGCGGGCTATCATCTGTGTGAAGTCGTACCAGGAGCACACTCCCTCGTTAGAGAAATGATAGATGCCGGTGTATTTGCTCTTGTCGTCGGCCGACTTTGTCTTGTCTATGACAGTGAGGATGGCGTTGGCCAGGTCGAGAGCATAGGTAGGAGTTCCGCACTGGTCGAACACTACCTTCAACTGTGGCTTTGTGGCAGTGAGGTTGAGCATTGTCTTGCAGAAGTTCTTGCCAAACTCAGAGTAGAGCCATGCGGTGCGGATGATGACATACTGGCAACCGCTTGCCATGATTTTCTGTTCGCCGTGAAGCTTGGTTGTACCATATACGCCTGTAGGAGTTCCCTTCTGCTGGGGTCCGCAAGGTACATTGTATGGTTCCTTGCCAAAGACGTAGTCGGTGGAAATCTGCACGAGCAGTCCGCCAGTCTCCTTCATTGCCAAGGCAAGGTTCTCTGGAGCATCGGCATTCAGTTTCTCTGCAAGTGCTGCCAACTTCTCGTCGTTTTCGCAGGCATCCACATTGGTCCATGCCGCACAGTTGATGATGGCGTCTATGTGGTTCTCGCTCACCATCTTGCGTATGGCGTCCATGTCTGTAATGTCGAGGTAAGTGGTTTCCACGCCTTCCACCTGGTTCACGTCGGTGAAGATATAGTGGTCTGTGGTGTTCTTGCTCACGATTCTCATCTCGTTGCCGAGCTGTCCGTTGGCTCCTGTCACTAATATATTCATTTTCTTTTTTGTTTTGTTGTTGTTTTTGCTCTGCAAAAATACTACTTTCCGTTGATACAGCCAAGACTTCATTGCTAAAGTTTACTAATGCTCTCTTAATGAGCTATAAAAACAGAGCCCCCGCAGACTTTCCTTGATGTGGGGAAGAGTCTGCGGGGGCATCTCTATGAATAAGCGACAGGCTCTCTACGGTAAATGCCTGTCGTGGGGTAATCGCTAAAGCTTAGAGTTTGAACTTGTAACCCAAAGTAATCTGGAATACAGAGTTGCGGCCAGAATCACCATCCGCAATTTTTGATACACCGATATTGTAACGAGCATCGAGGCAAACGTTCATGTACTCGTAAGAAATTCCTACAGGAATAGAGAAATCAAAAGTTTTTATCTCTGCTCCTTCTGGTGCGTATTTGTCGTAGTCGATACTGATGCCGGCAACTTTTACTTTGTTGCTTACGTTGAATGCAGGCTGAATACCAGCTTTCAGTGCCAGGCCTTTTGCAACATAGGCGTTTACCAAAATAGGGATATTCACATAGTTCATCTCCAATTTGGGGTCTCCTTCTGCGTCCTTAACTGAGGCTCCTTGCATAGAATAGAGGAGACCGGCGCTGATTCCTACCATGGGTGAAACGTGGTATTCTCCTTCTACGCCACCAACAAAACCTGCTATGTATCCTGCTTCGTCTTCTGTAACGGAAGATACGTTCAAACCGACTTTAGGCTGAATAGTGATGTCGCCTGCTGAATACTGTGCGAATGCACCTACTGAAGACAGCACCATAGCTGCCATAACCAATAATTTTTTCATACTCTCTGAATTTATAAATTAATAATAATGTGTTGCACAAACTTACTAACAAGAATGTTCTGCTGTCCAATAGGATGTGTTTTAAACTTCTTATTCTTAGACGGGGGCAAAGGTATAATTATTTTTATTAAGATGCAAACAAATTTTATAGTATTTTTTATTCTATGGAAAAATAAGGTCAGTAATATAGAGATATATAATCGGTGGAGAAATTACATTAAGCTAAATGAACAGAACTAAACTTGCTTTGGAATAGCCATGGCGAGAAAAGTGTCATGAAATAAAAATTGTTACTCATAAATGAAAGCACGATAAAGGGTATAAAAAAAGTATCTTAAAATAGTTTGCAACTATCCTAAGATACTTTATCGAGTATTCAGCCCTTCTTTTGTCTCCTTGCTATGTTTTCATCTCACAGCAAGGAGCGAGAGGGTGGATGGGCTTATGAAAAGCCTGTTGTTCTAAGTTTAGAGCTTGAACTTGTAACCAACAGTAAGCTGAATAACGTTGTTGTAGCCATCGGCACCATCTGCAATCTTAGTTACTCCGATGTTGTAGCGAGCATCAAATACAAAGTTTTGATATTCGTAAGAGGCACCAACAGGGATAGATAAGTCAAATGTTTTGACACCTTCTGCCTTGTCTTTAGCTATCATGAAACCTGGCTGTACACCTGCTTTCAGAGCCAATCCGTTTACTACATAGTAGTTACAGTCAAAGGAATGTTAAGGTAACCTGGATT
>OASE01000362.1_pt1 | contig 12531 bp, 16 predicted proteins | sample 1494851 | NCBI WGS metagenome assembly OASE01 (sample SAMEA3360680, study PRJEB22359) | human gut metagenome | biome: ENVO:urban biome; feature: ENVO:human-associated habitat; material: ENVO:feces | place: Bangladesh | collected 2011 | reverse complement strand
TGTTCACAACACGGAGAAGGCTATCAGCGATGAGAAGGCTAAGCGCAATGATATCATCTCTGGTTATGCCAAGAACAACAACATCGTTCATCAGCTCATCGACCTCGCTTTGTTGCAGAATGGTATGCTGAAGGGTGCTTCTCTCGATGCTTTCCTGAAGAGAAGTGTGGATATGATCAAGTAATTGCTGCTTTATAAAAAGTATATTACTTTACGTAGTGTAACATCAAATGTTACAAATCGTATCTAGATATGTGCTAAATGTTTCAATGTAGGCATTTAGCACATTTTTTTTGTTTCTTTTCTTTGGTGATATTATCTGTTTTTTGTACCTTTGCACTACTTGATCGAAGAAACAAATAAACTATAAACAGATAAAAACCACCTGATATGAAACAAAAAGTTGAATCAGAACAGGATGTTGCATCAAAAAAATGCATCATTGCTGATTATTATGCAAATCATTATGACGAACTTAAGGAATTCGTGATTTCTCGTCTGCAAGTTGTGGATGAGGCTGAGGATATTGTGCAGGATATCTTTGTTCGACTTCTGCAGTCGGATCAGATGATATCACCGGTAACTCTGCCTTGTCTGGTCTATACGATGGCAAGGAACAAGGTCATTGATTATTGGCGTTGCAGACAGCAATATGAGAAGTATGAGCATTTTATTAGGAAAGGCTGTTGGATAAACAGTTCTTCTGAAGGGGTGGAGTCTATCTTTTCGGCTCGTGAAGTGAATGAGATTCTGGAGCGAGGGATTGCTCAGCTTACAGAGAGTCAGCGTTCGGTATATCGTCTGAATCTCTACGAAGATATGCCGGTTCGTCAGATTGCGGTAGTACTCAATCTGAAATATAAACAAGCAGAAAAGAAACTGGGTGTTGCCCGCAAGAAGGTTCGTGGTTTTGTTGAGAAGGCTTTGGCAGGATGAGGTCTTGTTTAGATGAGGCTTGATATAAGAATCAGATCTTCTGTATGAGCGTTTCTGATAAGTGGTGGTTTTATCACGAAAATAAGGCTGCATTCCCTTTGACAGGAGTGCAGCCTTGTTTTTATGTTTGTCTAATTTTACAATCTAAACTTAAATTCTTGATTTTAGTTTTTTTGAAATAGAATCAGTTCTCTTTGAAAGCGATGATTCGTGTCAAAGCTTTGTCAAGATAGAAAGTCTGGGTGAGTTCTTCTTTCTTGCCATCATGAGTAGTCAACTGGTAGGTGGCTCTCAGATACATTAAGGTGTCTGGGAAGGTGCCATCGTTATAGTCGATATTCTTTTTCATATATGGCAACTGGTTCATCTCCTGACGCATAGATTTTACTCTGTTAAAATCGATCATGGCTGTAGGAGTGAGTTGGCTGAAGCGTTTAAAGCTACAATCTTCGTTTTCCAGGTTTTCATTGAGGAAATCCTTGACGAGTGATTGAGCCTTGTGCTGGTCGCCACAGGAAGTGAGAACCAGCGCCAAGCCTAATGTCAATACGAATAGTATCTTCTTCATGATTTCATATCCTTTGTTAGGAATTCACTCAGTTCTTCTTACTTCACGCTGCGGAGGATATCCAGCAGGTGATCCCATACCATCTGAACGGTAGGAATCAGAAGTGCTTCCTCTGGTGTGTGAACATTGCGAAGGGTAGGACCGAAGCTTACCATATCAAGGTCTGGATAACGCTCTGAGAAGAGACCGCACTCCAGACCGGCGTGGATACCCTTTACCCATGGCTCCTTGCCGAAGAGTTTCTCGTAACTCTTCACGGTAATGTCGGTCAGCTTGCTGTTGGCACGCATCTTCCATGCAGGATACTTGCCTCCCACGTTTACTTCAGCACCTGCCAGAAGGAAGGCTGCCTTCACGGTGTTGGTCATGTTGTCCAGGTTGCTCATCACATTGCTGCGCTGAGAAGCCACGATGTTGATGCTATTCTCGTCGGTCATTACGCTTGCAACATTGCTGGATGTCTCTACCATCTCGGCAAGTGCCTCGTCCTGACAGGTGGTGAGTGGACCATTATCTACAGCCTGTAAAGCCATGATGAACTTATCGGCTACAGCCTTCTCGATAACAGGAGTTGCATCGGCAGAACCCATGTTGAAAAGCATAGACTGCTCAGTAACGTGGAACTCATCTTCTACCTCAGATGCGAAGATATTCCAGTCTGCACGTACCTGCTCCTTTGCCTCATTCTTGACAGCAAAGACAATCTTGCCGTCGCGAGGGATGGCGTTATGCATCTTGCCGCTGTTGAAGCTTACCAGACGAAGGGCACCATTGAGTTTCTCGTTCTCCAGGAAGAGGAAGCGGGCAAGTACCTTGATGGCATTGGCGCGCTTCTTGTTGATGTCATCACCAGAGTGACCGCCGTTGAGACCTTTCAGGGATGCCTCCATGAAGAAGTAGCCTGCTGGAGCCTCTTCGCGGGTGAAGTGGAAGGTAGCCTTGGTAGTCTGGCCGCCTGCGCAGGATACGAAAATCTGACCCTCATCCTCTGAGTCAAGGTTGATGAGCATCTTGCCGGTCATGAAACCAGCCTTCATACCTACAGCACCTGTCAAGCCGGTTTCCTCGTCACGGGTGAAGACGCACTCGATAGGACCATGCTCGATGTCATTGGCTGCGAGGATGGCAAGCTCGATGGCACATCCGATACCATCGTCAGCACCTAGGGTAGTACCTTTTGCCTTCAACCATTCTCCATCTACGTAGGTCTGGATGGCATCCTTGTGGAAGTCGAACTCTACGTCCACCAGTTTGTCGCATACCATATCCATGTGACTCTGAAGGATGATGGTATCAGCATTCTCATATCCAGGGGTAGCAGCCTTGCGAATCAATACGTTGCCAGTCTCATCAACTACAGTTTCCAGATTATGGCTCTTGCCAAATTCCTTCAAAAACTCAATCATGTTCTCCTCGTGCTTGGAAGGACGAGGTATCTCGTTGATTTTAGCGAACTGCTCGAACACAAGAGCAGGTTTTAATTCATTTTTTTCCATTGATAATGTTATTTTGTATGTATTATTCTCTTATTTTGTTATTTTTGCATCAAGAAAGTCATTTATTTATGAGATTTCTTTTGCTTTTTGCCCGAAAAATCGTACCTTTGCAACGTGAAGTGCACTAAGGCACTGCAAAGGTAATAAAAATGATAAAATTAATGTTATTAAGCGTGTTAATAATTGCTATCTGTATGGCATTATTTTGCGTAAAGTTGATTTTTAAGAAGAACGGCAAGTTCTCTTCCCAGCATGTGCATGACAATCCGGGCTTGCGCAAGCAGGGCATTCATTGTGTGGTGGATCAGGACCGTGAGGCAAGAGAAGCCAACAAGGCTTATTAGAAAATAGTAATAATATAATATGATAGAAAAAATGAGAAAGAACATTTTGGGTTCAGTGGCAATCGCAGCAGTTGCTGCCCTGTCATTGGCATCATGCAACAAATCTCAGCCTCAGGTAGAGGCTAAGTCAGAGAGCAAGGCTCCTGCTGAATTGAAAATTGCTTATGTAGAGGTAGACTCTATCATGACTCAGTATACCTTTGCTAAGGAGTATTCTTCTATCTTGGAGAAGAAGGGTCAGAACATTCAGGCTACTATTGCGCAGAAGGGCCAGCAGCTTCAGGCTGCAGCAGCCAACTTCCAGCAGAAGATTCAGCAGAATGCTTACACCCGTGAGCAGGCTGAGGCTATCCAGGCTGGTTTGCAGAAGCAGAACAATGATCTTCAGGGATTGCAGCAGCGTTTGAGCAATGAGTTTGCTGCTGAGCAGAACAAGTACAACAAGGCTCTCCACGACAGCATTGCTAACTATCTGGCTCAATATAACAAGGACAAGAAGTATAGCATCATCTTCTCTAAGAGTGGTGACAATCTGCTTTATGCTGATAAGGCATACGATATTACCCGTGAGGTTATCACTGGCTTGAACAAGGCTTACAAGGGCAAGTTGAAGGGTGCAGAGGAAACTCCTGCCAAGAAGAAGTAATATTCCGGAAAATATAAACGTATTGAAATATGCTTCGTAACGAAAGATACGATTTCATATTGAATCACTTCAGAAATGCGCTGCCGAATGTGACTACCGAGTTGCAATTCGGTAGCGCATTTCAGCTTCTTGTTGCTACCTTGCTTTCGGCTCAGTGTACCGACAAGCGTATCAATATGGTTACGCCGGCTCTCTTTGCCCGCTATCCAGATGCACGGCACATGGCGAAGGCGAGCGAGGAGGATATCTATGAGCTGATCAGTTCGGTAAGCTATCCTAATGCCAAGGCGAAACATCTGGCACAGATGTCACGGCAACTGGTTGAACTCTTTGGAGGTGAGGTGCCGGAGACTGCTGATGATCTGGTGAAACTGGCTGGAGTGGGGCGCAAGACAGCGAATGTGATCCGTGCCGTTTGGTTTGGGCATGCCACGATGGCGGTGGATACGCATGTTTATCGTGTGAGCCATCGCATGGGCTTGGTGCCTCGTACGGCTGATACGCCTCGCAAGGTGGAGGATTATCTGATGAAGCACATTCCGGCAGAAGATATTCCGAATGCGCATCACTGGATTCTGTTGCACGGCAGATATATCTGCAAAAGTGCCAAGCCGCTTTGTGATAAATGCTTCTTCAATGAATATTGTCCAAAACTCTTGAAGGACAGTAAACTTTGACCTGTGAGGAGATATTTGTTAAAAAGATAGGAGTTAAGAATTGGAAGTTGTTGTGCTTGGTAGTCAACTCCTCTATCTTAACTCCTAACTATTTTATAATCTCACCGTTTTATTCAAAAGATAATTATCCAGGATAACCATGGCTGCCATTGCCTCTACTACAGGTACGGCTCTTGGCAATACGCATGGATCGTGGCGTCCGCGAGCTGTGAGTTTGGTAGGATTTCCTTCCAAATCTACAGTATCCTGTTCCATCAGGAGGGTAGCTACTGGTTTAAAGGCTACCCGGAAGTAGATATCCTGACCATTGCTCAATCCTCCTTGGATGCCGCCGCTATGGTTGCTCTTGGTCGTGATACGAGCTGCAACATCCTGATTGATTGTGGCTTCCTGATGGTTTGCCGCATCATCAGTAGCATCCATGTTCTTAGCTTTAGGAACGAAGACGTCATTCTGTTCGCTTCCACGAGCAGTAACTCCGGCGAATCCTTCTCCATATTCAAATCCTTTGACGGCATTGATGCCGAGCATGGCTGCACCAAGTTGGGAATGGAGTTTATCGAATTCCGGTTCACCCAATCCTACAGGACATCCCTGGATGACGCAGGTGATGATGCCTCCGATGGTATCACCATCAGCCTTGACCTGGGCGATGAGTTCTTCCATCTCCTTTGCCTTTGCCTGATCTGGGCAACGAACAGGATTGTCCTCGATGGTGTTGAGATCATATAGATGGTAATCCTTCTCCAGGGCGATACTGCCAACCTGCGATGTATATGCCGTAATGCTGACGCCGAGCTGGCGGAGTGCCAACTTGGCCAGGGCACCACCTACACAGCGGGCGATGGTGATGCGTGCAGATGAACGGCCGCCACCGCGATGATCACGGATGCCATACTTCTCATTGTAAGTGAAGTCGGCATGGGATGGACGGAACAGACAGCGCATATTCTCATAATCCTGAGAATGCTGGTTCTGGTTGCGCACCTCAAAGCCGATAGGGGTTCCCGTAGATTTTCCCTCGAAAACACCACTTAGAAATTCTACCTGGTCTGCTTCCTTTCGTGCTGTGGTGATGTGACTTTGTCCAGGGCGACGACGGTTGAGCTCGTTCTGGATAAAGTCCATATCGATGTCTATGCCTGCTGGGAAACCGTCGATGACGCCTCCTACAGCTATGCCATGACTCTCGCCAAATGTTGTGAGAGTGAAAAGATTGCCAAATGTATTCCTCATTGCCAAATTCTTTAGTTGATATGAAAAACGGCTATCCCAATGGTATTGAGATAGCCGCTATCGTTTATTCTCAAATTTTACTTGTTGCAATCGCAGCCGCCCTCGCAGTTGCCATCCTTGCAGTCACCGCCGCAGTTGTCGCAACCGCCGCCGCAACCACCAGCCTCACCGCTGATGATCTGAGCCATCTTGGCGATTTCCTCTGCTGTTGCCTCACGGCTCTCAAGAACCTGACCGCAGAAGTTAAGCTTCAAACCTGCCAATGGGTGGTTGAGGTCGCAAGTTACCTTCTCGTCTGTGATATTCTTGACTACAGCATTGAAGCGGTTACCATCCTCGTTCTGCAATGGGATGATAGCACCTACCTGTACGTGCTGAGCGTCAAACTGTCCATTGATAGTGAAGATCTGCTTGTCGAGGTCGATTACGCGCTCGTCATAGTGCAAACCATAAGCCTGCTCAGGATCCAACTCGAAGTCGAACTCTTCGCCCTCTGCCAAATCAACAACCTTCTCCTCGAAAGCAGGCAAGGTTACACCCATACCGCTGATGAAGAAGAAAGGACGCTCATCTGTAGTGCGCTCAATCAGCATCTCTTCGCCGTTATCACCCTTTGTTACGTCATACAATGCGTATGATACTCTAATAAACTTGTTTTTGTTGTTTGATTCCATTTTATTTTATTTTTTTATTGTTTTCTATTTATAGTGCTATCTGTAGGTTATTTGATATATATAATGTACGCGCGTTCATTATATATATAGTTTCTTTATACCTTGCTTGCTGGTTCTTTGTCCTAGCCTGATAGTCACTCTTGTAGTTACTTCTTTCCAGTGCGCTTACGCTTCTTCATCTGTACGCTTTTCACCATTTCCATTCGCTCCAGATAGATAGGACGCCATTTGTCGATGATGTCCTGTAATCCTTTGCTCTTGCGTGAAAGGTCTGCGTATTCCTCACTGTCAGTTTCGCCGGATTTCTTGAGTTCAAGCATTCTGGCGAGGAACTGTTTCTGATTCTCTTCTGCTACTTTGAGCTGGTTTCCCAACTTTTCGAGGCTTTCGAGGAAGGCGAGTGCCTTGTCTATATGATTTTGTTCTTCCATTGTTTCTATTGTAAATCTTCTGCAAAGATACAATAAATAATTGGGATATGGAAAAGAAATAGTAGAAATATTGGGGTTTTCGGGAAAAAATATTCAGAGTGCTCTTTTTCTATGGCTGGAAAATAGCAACTTGCTAGGCTTTTTCTCATAGTAATTCTCATTTGAAACGCAAATGTTACTGATATCGCAAAACAGCTTACCTTTTGAATGTAAAAACAAGCGTTAGATAACGAAAAGTAGAAGAAAGAAGCCTTTTGATGTTGATATATATCAAAAAAGAGGCCCTTTAGAGCATTTTTCTTGTAAATTGTTTGCGTACACAACAGAAAGTTTGTATCTTTGCAGTGTCTTAAAGAAAAGACATCAGGATAATGTTTAACAAGAGTCCTTCTAGAGCCTCCTAGGTTATAAGAGAGATAGTGTAGGTTCAGAAGATGGCTCGTAAAGTAAAGAAAGGTAAAAAGATTATGAAAAAGATTATGATTTTGGCAGTAGCAATGTTCGCAATGGCAACAACTACTTTTGCAGCAGACGAGGCAACAAACGCAACAGCAGCTTACAACATGAATGTAAAGATGGGTAGCTTGGCTAATGCATTGTCACTCAATATTGATCAGGCAGAGGCTGTAGCTGATGTTCACAAGAACTTCACTGCTGATATGATGAATGCTGCAACTGCAGCAAAGGATGAGCGTGCAGCTATGATTGACAAGGCTGTCATTAAGGATCTCAAGTACATGCACAGCATCCTCAATGATTCTCAGTATCGCAAGTATGTGATGCTTCTGAATGCAACACTTATGAATCGTGGTTTGAAGTAATTCAATTCGATTGAATTCTGAAAAGAAATTATAAGAGAGAGATATGAATGGACTGCAGGTTGGACGATAAGTCTGACTTGCAGTTTTTTTGTGTCTATAGGAGAGGGGAAAATGGCAATAGCCTAAAGTGTCTGGCTCATCAGTTTTAGGTATTGTCTAAAACCCCCATTATTAGGTATTGCAAGAATAAGAAAAAAGTCGTATCTTTGCACCCGTAAACAAGAATAGATTAATCGTAGGAGTACGGTAATTGTTTGAAACTATTAGTTTGTTTGAAATATAACTTTTAGATAGAATATATTAATAAAACGAATCTTGTTCGCTAATAGAAATAATTCATAATGTTTTTGTATTAAAGGAAAAAGCTTATCCGAGAGGATAGGCTTTTCTGTTGATATACAGATAGTTAAGAGTGTGTTGGCGTTGGTTCTGAAAATTTCTAGCACCAAAATAGCACCAAATTTTCTGCTGGCACCAAAAAGAAAAATAACAAAGTTTACTGCAAAAATTAATGAGAGGCCAAGAAAGAAATTGAATTTCTCAACACCAAAGGAGTGCTTTTACAAAAACATTTCGTAATTTTGCACTTGCTTGTTGAATTCGCGCTTTCAGCTTGTGCGTTAATAATGTTAATTAATGAGGCGGAATAAAAGGATTTTGCTATCTTTGCAGCAACAAATTTCAAATTAAAAACAATAGCTTATGAAAAGATTTACTATGAAGGCAGTTCTAGTCGCTGCCATTGGTTTGTGTATGGCATCCTGCAAGAGTACATACTATCAGGTTTATGATGTGGGTTACGACAATAGTATGAAGATGCAAGATAATTCCATCGTGTATGAGAACGAGGATTGCAAGGTATTGTACAACCTATGGTCGGATGGTGGATTTGTGAAGTTTGCTATCTACAACAAGACCGACAAGGACATCTTTGTCAATCTGGCTCAGACCTTCTTTACTCTGAATGGTTTGGCAAATGAATATTATCAGGGGCGAACTTACTCTACCGCCACAAATAATCAGTTGACAACAGCTTCCGGCACAGTCAGCAGTTTCGTCAAAGGAGTAGGATATGGATCAGCCAGCGCATACTCATCAGGTAGTGGATTTTGGGGAAGTAGTATCTATTCTTGGAATGGGGATTCAAAGACTATGGCTAGCTTGACCAAGTTTGTGAAATCAACCACCAATAGTGTTACGGTAAAGGAGAAGGAGGTGGAGTGTATTCCTGCCAAGAGTTTCAAGGTGTTCGGTACTTATTCTGTTTCCCCTTCTTGGCAGAAGACTTGCGATAGTAACAAGGATTTCCCTTCTAAGTCATATCTGTATGGCACATATACAAAAGACAATACTCCATACACCTTCAACAATCGTATAGCTTATGGCTTCACCAAGAATGATGTTGCCGAAAAGCATATTGATAATGTGTTTTGGGTAACAAATATCACAAACTATTCTGAGAAAGCTGCTACAGAGAAAGTAAAGGAGAAGAGTGAGTGCTATGGAATAAAGACCTCCGACAAGTTCAAACGTTTCAAGATTGGTACACCAAGTAAGTTCTATATTACTGGCACTTATAAGGGTGGTGCTTTGTTTCAGTAAATAAAGCGTTGAAATATGGGAAAGCTAGGCAGTTATAATGTTTCTGTCTAGCCTTTCTCTGCTCTCGTAGAAACTTTTAATATGTTTGCTATGGATGGAATAACCCAAAGATTAAATGAGATAAAAAACAACTATAATTTATCAGGTGCGAGATTTGCTGATAAGGTAGGGAAGGTAAAGAATACATTTGCCAATTATCTCAATGGTTCTAGACCAATCCCAACCGATGTAATAGTTGATATTCTGAATACATTCCTAGACTTGTCGGCAGACTGGCTATTGCGTGGAAAAGGAGATATGTTCAATAAGGTAAATCCTGATGTTGAACGAATGAAAAAAGAAATCTATGATTTGAAGATGTCTCTCCTTGTTAAAGAAGGTGTCATAAAGGAGCTGAAAGACAATATCCTTTCTGTGATGAAGCAAAGATACTTTGAGAAATTTAAGAAGGAGGTGTAATGTTGTCAACTTTATCAAATGTTATTCAGAGGTTGACGATACTCATAGAAGAAATTTCAGCACTCTAGCCCAGCAAGGTCTCATCCAAGAGTTTCTGCTTAAATATGGATGTGAAAGATTCAAAGGTAAAAGTGGGGAGCTGTTCTAGCTTCCCACTCTTTTATGATAAAGTCATCGACTTATAGTTCTACTTTGATATTTTTATTGAAAGTGAATCAATGTCCGCTGTTTTACAGTTAATACCAATTAATACATCATTTCCGGTATTATTACTATATAATTCTGTAAAAAGTGCAGTTGAACTACCAGTTCCAGAAAAAGTTTCCAGCAAAGTACCTTCTGCATTCCAAGCGTAGCCCATCTTAACACCACCGTTACCTGGATATACAGTTGTGCTAAATGTTATTTTTTCACCATTCTTAATGGTGATTAAACCTAATGCAGTATAATTATTAGCATAAGTATTGGAAATAGTTTTATTCTCTGCCCAAGTACCACTTGTTTTTGCACTAATGGCATCTTCTACACGTGTATCTGTATTTATCATTTCAAATACAAGACTGGAATTTCTAAATATTACTTTCATAATCAAACTTTTTATTTTGTTAGCAACCATTTCAAAAGAGCATACACTCATAACCTGCACAAGCATGAGCAACATTATTTGGATGCAAATGTGGAGTAGAGCCTATTTCAATATGTGCAGGCTCAATTAGAGTAAAACAGGGCGTATTGAGTAATTTCAAACGTATAGTTAGATTTTTTTTGAAGAAAAAGTCTCATAGTCTCATTCTCTGTTGAAAATATCGACTTAAAGGATTGGTAGATAATAAGATAAGAAGAATGAGACTTCTCGGTTCTGATTCCAAAAAGTCTCATTAATGTATCATAGAAGTCTCATTGTTTCACTTTTTCTTTACGAGATACTTCATTCCATCTGCAAATTTCTTGTTCTTCATGATCAGCTTCATCTACTGCGCATCGAAAACAGTACACTGTCAACTATAAATTGTAAACAGTAAACTCTTATCAGTGTTGCCCAAGATTAGTTTCAATATTTGGGCACTCGTTGCCCGCCCTACGGGCACTTGTTGCCCAGCGCTTGTTCTGTGGATGCCCGCTTGGTGGGCTGTGGATGCCCATGCGACGGGCATAGTTGGACCCACTAGTGGGCACATTTTTCTGCTTCTTATTAGTTTATTCTTTTAACAAGTCGTCAAGGAATTCATCGAGGTCGTGATCCAGGTTTTCCATCAGGTCACCACCCAGAATAATGGTATCATCGTCGGCAAGATAGAGTTCGCCGAGGTTTTCCTTGTCATCATCTTCCAGCACGAAGCTATATGGCTTCAGGATTCCGAGATGATCTGCAATCTCAGAATTCTTGCGCAAGGTGTCTCGCAAAATCTTTGCCACCTCATCATAGAAGTTCTCATCCTTGTTGTCTATCCATTGCTCAACTACGCAGCGAGTAATCTCTGTGTCGTCATCGTCAAAGGCTAGGAGTTCACCACTGTCTTGGGAAACTCTTACATGGATGTCGGTCAGCACGGCGTTTTCTTCATTTGAAGGTTGTGCTGGAAACTTTTGAGCTATCTTTTTAATAAAGCGCTCAACTTGCTGAATTGTCATCTGCTCTGTTATTTCCATAATCTTAGTGTTTTCGTGCCTCGACACGCTAGGTGTTGTTGGCTTTCTTGTTTTTTGCAAAGGTACACAAAAAAATGATATAAACAAAGAAGATGGCGAGAAAATTATAAAAAACCTATTTTTATCCGTTTATTTCTGTGTTTTTCTCAGTTTTTATGGTCTAAAATGTAAAATAGAAAACGTTTACGTTTTTTTTAATTAAATAATCTGGTGATTTTGTTTGTCATTTATAAATAATATATTATCTTTGCAAACAAATTGGAATTGCTAACTCGACTTTGCAATAAGCCACCTTAAAATAGGTGCTCTTGTGTAGGAGAGGAAAGGCTAACCTTATGAACAAGATTAGGAAATGAGTAATAAAATTAAGCATAATGGAGTAGTGGATGGAGTTGAAGAGGGCTGTGTGCGCGTGCGCATCCTTCAGTCATCTGCATGCAGTGCCTGTAAGGTGGCTGCGCATTGCAATGCTTCTGAAACGAAAGAAAAGATTATCGAGGTGCAGGTTGCTGATGCTGTCAAGTATCAGCTGGGTGACTCTGTTGTTGTGGTGGCAGATACGGCTGTTGGCTTCCGCGCCAGCTTGTATGGCTATTTGCTGCCTCTGCTCCTGATGGTTGTGGCTTTGGTTGCCGTACTGAAGATCACGCAATCAGAGGGATATGCCGCTGTGTCTGCCTTGGGAATATTGATACCTTATTATATAGGGCTTTATCTCTTGAGAAACAAACTACGAAATAAATTAAGCTTTAGTCTTGAACCCTGCTGCTAGAATGATTATCCTGCTTTTCAGGCTCGATTACAGGATGTTGGCTGATATAGAAATAACTAGAAATATTAACAAAACAAATACAAATTATTATGGATTTAATTTTGAGTGCTGTCTTGGTACTCGGTGCCATTGCGCTGGTAGCAGCGCTGGTACTTTTCGGGGTATCCAAGAAGTTTGCCGTTGAAGAAGACCCTCGATTGGGACAGGTGGGTGAACTCC
>OASE01000359.1_pt1 | contig 12550 bp, 7 predicted proteins | sample 1494851 | NCBI WGS metagenome assembly OASE01 (sample SAMEA3360680, study PRJEB22359) | human gut metagenome | biome: ENVO:urban biome; feature: ENVO:human-associated habitat; material: ENVO:feces | place: Bangladesh | collected 2011 | reverse complement strand
ATCCAGGTTAATTTTTTAAGGAAATGGCAGACGCAGGAAATAAATGGTATGTGCTTAAAGCCGTAAGCGGCAAAGAAGCTAAGGTGAAAGAATACATCGAAGCTGAAATGAAGCACAATGACTTACTAGCAGCAAATGTTTCTCAGGTGTTGATACCAGTTGAGAAGCATGCAACTGTGCGTAATGGAAAGAGAGTTGTTAAAGAAAAAGTTTCTCTTCCAGGTTATGTTTTTGTGGAGGCCAAACTGAAGGGTGATGTAGCGCATACGTTGCGTTTCCTCCCTAATGTTTTGGGTTTCCTTGGAGGTTTGGATGAACCAACACCAGTTCCACAGCGCGATATCAATCGTATGCTGGGTTCTGCAGAGGAGACTGAGTTCGAGGAGAATCTTGATTGTCCTTACTTGGTTAATGATACCGTTAAGGTTATGGAAGGTCCATTCAGTGGTTTCAGCGGAATCGTTGAAGAGGTTAATGCTGAAAAGCATAAGCTGAAAGTTACGGTTAAGATCTTCGGACGTAAAACTCCGTTGGAATTAGGTTTTATGCAAGTAGAAAAGGAATAGTATTCTGTTACGAGATTGTTATTCCTTATAAGTTTCAATTTTAAATATTAACAAAGAAATGGCTAAAGAAGTTGCTGGATTAATCAAATTACAGATTAAAGGTGGCGCTGCGAATCCTTCACCTCCAGTAGGACCTGCATTGGGTTCTAAGGGTATTAATATTATGGGATTCTGCAAGGAATTCAACGCCCGTACCCAGGACAAAGCAGGTAAAGTGTTGCCAGTAGTTATTACTTATTATACTGACAAGTCTTTTGATTTTATTATCAAGACTCCACCTGCTGCAGTTCAATTGAAAGAGGCTGCCAAAATCAAGTCAGGTTCTGCTCAGCCTAATCGTCAGAAGGTTGCTTCTCTTACTTGGGATCAGGTAAAGGTAATCGCTGAGGATAAGATGAAGGACTTGAACTGCTTTACTGTAGAATCAGCTATGAAGCTCATCGCTGGTACTGCAAGAAGTATGGGTATTACTGTAAAAGGGGACTTCCCTGGTAAATAATTTAAAACTTCAATTAGAAAAATGAGTAAACTGACAAAAAATCAAAAATCAGTAGCTGATAAGGTTGAAGCAGGGAAGGCATACACTTTGAAAGAGGCTGCAGAGTTGGTTAAGGAAATTACCACAACCAAGTTTGATGCATCTCTTGATATTGATGTACGCTTAGGTGTTGATCCACGTAAGGCTAACCAGATGGTTCGTGGCGTTGTTTCATTGCCAAACGGTACCGGTAAGGTTACTCGCGTGCTCGCACTCTGTACTCCTGATCAGGAAGCTGCTGCTAAGGAAGCAGGCGCTGACTACGTAGGTCTCGACGAATATGTTGAGAAGATTAAGGGTGGTTGGACAGATATTGATGTTATCATCACTATGCCTTCTTGCATGGGTAAGATCGGTCCTTTGGGTCGTGTTCTCGGTCCTCGCGGTTTGATGCCTAACCCTAAGAGTGGCACTGTAACTATGGATGTTGCTAAGGCAGTAAAGGAAGTTAAGCAAGGTAAGATTGACTTTAAGGTTGATAAGGCTGGTATTATCCACACTTCAATCGGTAAGGTTAGCATGACAGCTGAGCAGATCTACGGAAATGCTAAGGAGTTCATCAATACAGTTATCAAGTTGAAGCCTGCTGCTGCTAAAGGTACATATATCAAGAGTATCTTTATTTCTAGCACTATGAGTAAGGGTATCAAGATTGATCCTAAATCAGTTGAATAACTCTAAAAGTTTTGTAAAATGAAGAAAGAAGTTAAAGATACTATTATCGCTGAACTTGGACAGAAGTTGCAGGAGTTTCCTCATTTCTATCTTGTAGATGTTACAGGATTGAATGCAGAGAAGACAAGCGCACTCCGTCGTAAGTGCTTCCAGAGCGAGATTAAGATGGTTGTTGTTAAGAATTCCTTGCTTCACAAGGCGTTCGAGGCTTCAGATATCGATTTCTCTGAGCTCTATGGCTACTTGAAGGGTACTACTGCTGTAATGTTTGCTAATACAGCTAATGTACCAGCTAAGTTGTTGAAGGAATATGACAAGGAAGATGTTCCAACATTGAAGGCTGCTTATGCAGAGGAAAGCTTCTACGTTGGCGCAGACAAACTTGCAGAGCTTTCAGCTCTCAAGAGCAAGAACGAAGTTATCGCAGAGATTGTTGCTTTGCTCCAGTCACCTGCAAAGAACGTTGTTTCAGCTCTTCAATCAGGAAGCAACACTATTCATGGTGTGCTTAAGACATTGGGCGAGCGTCCTGAGTAATCAATCACAATGTTATCATTAATTATAGTATAAACAAAAATAAAATTTAGAATAAAATGGCAGATATCAAAGCTATTGCAGAAGAGTTAGTAAATCTTACTGTTAAGGAAGTTAATGAGTTGGCAACAGTCCTCAAGGACGAGTATGGTATTGAGCCTGCTGCTGCAGCTGTAGCTGTAGCTGCTGGTCCTGCTGCTGGTGGTGCAGCTGCAGCTGAGGAGAAGTCTTCTTTCGACGTAGTCCTCGCTGAGGTTGGTGGCGCTAAGCTCCAGGTTGTTAAGGCTGTTAAGGAGGCTTGTGGTCTCGGTTTGAAAGAGGCTAAGGATCTCGTAGACGGTGCTCCTTCTACAATCAAGGAGGGTGTATCTAAGGACGAGGCTGAGAACCTTAAGAAGGCTATCGAAGAGGCTGGTGCTAAGGTAGAGCTCAAGTAATTAGATTAATTACATCTCTTACATAATGGTTAGGATTCTCCTAGTAGGCGAGTCCTAACCTTTTTGTGTCTTTTATTATCATGTTAATAAAACCCCATTTAATAACTTCTAATGGCTACAAAAATTGTTGATAACAGAGTAAATTTTGCCAGCGTGCATAATCCGTATCCATATCCGGATTTCCTCGATGTGCAGTTAAAGTCTTTCAAGGACTTCTTACAGTTGGATACTCCGCCTGAGGAACGCAAGAATGACGGTTTGTATAAGGTGTTCTCTGAGAACTTCCCTATCACCGATACTCGTAATAATTTCGTTCTTGAGTTCTTGGATTACTATATTGACCCTCCACGCTATTCTATTGATGAGTGCTTGGAGAGAGGTCTTACGTATAGTGTACCTTTGAAGGCTAAGATGAAACTTTACTGTACAGACCCAGATCATGAGGATTTCGGTACTTTCATCCAGGATGTATTCTTGGGTACTATTCCTTACATGACAGAGAACGGTACTTTCGTCATCAATGGTGCTGAGCGTGTTGTTGTATCGCAGTTACATCGTTCACCTGGTGTGTTCTTCGGTCAGGGCGTTCATGCCAATGGTACTGTGCTTTATTCTGCGCGTATAATCCCATTTAAGGGTAGTTGGATAGAGTTTGCTACAGATATCAACAATGTGATGTATGCTTACATCGACCGTAAGAAGAAGTTGCCTGTAACGACCTTGCTCCGTGCTATTGGTTATGAGCAGGATAAGGACATTCTTCAGATTTTCGACCTTGCTGAGGAGGTAAAGGTGAATAAGAAAAACATGAAGGCTGCCATCGGTCGTAAGTTGGCAGCTCGTGTATTGAAGAGTTGGAATGAGGACTTCGTTGATGAGGATACCGGCGAGGTGGTTTCTATCGAACGTAATGAGGTGATCATGGAGCGTGAGACAGAACTTACTGCTGAGAATATCGACGAAATCTGTGATAGTGGAGCTTCTACTGTGCTGTTGCATAAGGACGAGGAGGCTGCCAATAAGTACACTATCATCTTCAATACTTTGGCCAAGGATCCAAGTAACTCAGAGAAGGAAGCTGTTACTTATATCTATCGCCAGTTGCGCAATGCTGATCCTGCCGATGATGCAAGTGCTCGTGAGGTGTTCCAGAACCTCTTTTTCTCTGATAAGCGATATGACTTGGGTGAGGTAGGCCGTTATCGTATTAATAAGAAATTAGGTCTCGATACTGATATGGACGTTCGTGTTTTGACAAAGGACGACATTATCGAGATTATCAAATATTTGATTCAGCTGGTTAACTCTAATGCTACAGTTGACGATATTGACCACTTGTCAAATCGTCGTGTACGCACTGTAGGTGAACAGTTGGCTAACCAGTTCTCTATTGGTTTGGCTCGTATGAGCCGTACTATCCGTGAACGTATGAACGTTCGCGACAATGAGGTGTTTACCCCTACCGATTTGATCAACGCAAAGACTATCTCAAGTGTTATCAACTCATTCTTCGGTACCAACCCATTGTCTCAGTTTATGGACCAGACCAACCCTCTGGCAGAGGTTACACATAAGCGTCGTCTCTCAGCATTGGGTCCTGGCGGTTTGTCACGTGAGCGTGCGGGTTTTGAGGTTCGTGACGTTCACTATACTCATTATGGTCGTCTTTGTCCTATTGAGAGTCCTGAAGGTCCTAACATCGGTTTGATTTCTTCACTCTGTATGTATGCAAAGATTAATGACCTTGGATTTATCATCACTCCTTATCGTAAGGTAACAGACAGTAAGGTGGATATGGACAACAAGGATGTGGTATATCTCACTGCTGAGGATGAGGAGAATAAGATTATCGGTCAGGGAAATGCTCCTTTGACGGAAGATGGTACATTCATCCGTGATGTTGTAAAATGTCGTCAGGATGCCGATTATCCAGTTGTAGAGCCTTCTGAGGTTGACTTTGTTGATGTGTCTCCCCAGCAGATTGCTTCTGTTTCTGCTGGTCTGATTCCTTTCTTGGAGCATGATGATGGTCACCGTGCGCTGATGGGATGTAACATGATGCGTCAGGCTGTTCCATTGCTTCACAACGATGCTCCTATAGTAGGAACTGGTTTGGAGAAGCAGGTATGTGAGGATTCTCGTACCATGGTTACTGCTGAGGGTGAGGGTGTTATCGAATATGTAGATGCTACTACTATCCGTATCCTTTACGATCGTACAGAGGAAGAGGAATTTGTAAGCTTCGAGCCAGCTTTGAAGGAGTATCGTATTCCAAAGTTCCGCCGTACCAATCAGAATATGACTATCGACCTCCGTCCTATCTGTAATAAGGGACAGCGTGTCAAGAAGGGTGATATCCTGACAGAAGGTTATGCTACCGAGAATGGAGAGTTGGCATTGGGCCGCAACCTGCTTGTAGCTTATATTCCATGGAAGGGTTACAACTATGAGGATGCTGTCGTTATCTCAGAGCGTATGGTTCGCGAGGATGTGCTTACTTCTGTACACGTAGACGAGTATTCACTTGATGTTCGTGAGACCAAGCGTGGTATGGAGGAGTTTACCAGCGATATTCCTAACGTTAGCGAGGAAGCTACAAAGGATTTGGATGATAATGGTATCGTACGTGTTGGTGCTCGTATTGAGCCAGGTGATATCATGATTGGTAAGATTTCTCCTAAGGGTGAGAGCGATCCTTCTCCTGAAGAGAAGTTGCTCCGTGCTATCTTTGGTGACAAGGCAGGCGATGTGAAGGATTCTTCATTGAAGGCTAACCCATCACTAAGTGGTGTTGTTATTGACAAGAAACTCTTCTCTCGTGCTATTAAAACTCGAGAGTCAAAGAAGCAGGACAAGATTATTCTTGCCAAGATTGACGAGGAATACGAGGCAAAGAACGATGACTTGAAAGATATCCTTGTTGACAAGTTGCTCACATTGACCGAGGGTAAGGTTTCTCAGGGTGTGAAGGATTATACTGGTGCTGAAATCATCACCAAGGGCAGCAAGTTTACTACTGCTGCGCTGAAGAACCTGGAATATGATGGCGTTCAGTCAAACAACTGGACTGATGACGATCATACCAATGGTTTGATTCAGACTCTGATTATGAACTATATCCGCAAGTACAAGCAGCTTGATGCAGAACTGAAGCGTCGCAAGTTTGCAATTACTATTGGTGATGAACTTCCTTCTGGTATTCTTCAGATGGCTAAGGTTTACATTGCCAAGAAGCGTAAGATTCAGGTAGGTGATAAACTTGCAGGTCGTCACGGTAATAAGGGTATTGTGTCTAAGGTTGTGCGCACAGAGGATATGCCATTTATGGCAGATGGACGTCCCGTTGATATGGTGTTGAACCCATTGGGTGTGCCTTCTCGTATGAACTTGGGTCAGATCTTTGAGTGTATTCTTGGTGCTGCCGGTAAGAAGTTGGGTGTTAAGTTTGCTACTCCTATCTTCGATGGTGCTAAGCTTGATGATCTCTCAGTATGGACAGACAAGGCTGGTTTGCCACGTTTCTGCTCTACATATCTTTACGATGGTGAGACTGGTGAGCAGTTCGACCAGCCTGCTACTGTTGGTATGACTTACTTCTTGAAGTTGGGTCATATGGTAGAGGACAAGATGCACGCTCGTTCTATCGGTCCTTATTCTCTCATCACACAGCAGCCACTTGGTGGTAAAGCCCAGTTTGGTGGTCAGCGATTTGGAGAGATGGAGGTTTGGGCCATCGAGGCATTTGGTGCAAGCCACGTACTGCAGGAGATTCTGACTATCAAGTCGGATGATGTTGTAGGTCGTAGCAAGGCATATGAGGCTATCGTTAAGGGCGACCCAATGCCAACTCCTGGTATTCCTGAGTCTCTCAATGTATTGCTCCATGAGCTTCGTGGTCTTGGTCTGAGCATCAAACTTGATTAATTTTGAGAACCCCTAATTTAGATATAGAAACATGGCTTTCAAAAAAGATACAAAGGTAAAGAATAATTTTACGAAGATTACCATCGGTCTCGCTTCGCCAGAGGAGATCTTGGAAAATTCGTATGGTGAGGTTACTAAACCAGAAACCATTAATTATCGTACATATAAGCCGGAGCGTGATGGCTTGTTCTGCGAGCGTATTTTTGGTCCTACTAAGGACTATGAATGCGCCTGCGGCAAGTACAAGCGTATCCGTTATAAGGGAATCGTCTGCGACCGATGCGGTGTAGAGGTTACAGAGAAGAAAGTTCGTCGTGAACGCTCTGGTCACATTGAGCTTGTCGTACCTGTTGCTCATATTTGGTATTTCCGTTCTCTTCCAAATAAGATTGGTTACCTTTTGGGTATGCCGACTAAGAAACTTGATGCTGTCATTTACTACGAGAAGTATGTAGTTATCCAGCCTGGTATTCTTGAGGGAAAGACTGATGCTGATGGTCTTGAATTGAACGGTTCTCACAAACTTGATCTCTTGTCAGAAGATGAATATATGGCTCTTCTTGACCAGTATGATCCTAATGGTGACAATGAACTTTTGGACGATACGGATCCTAATAAGTTTATAGCAAAAATGGGTGCTGAAGCAATTTATCAGTTGCTCCAGAATGTAGACCTTGATTCTTTGTCATACGAACTCCGCGATCGTGCAAATAACGATTCAAGTCAGCAGCGTAAAACTGAGGCTTTGAAGCGTCTGCAAGTTGTAGAAGGTTTCCGCGCTAGTAAAGGTATAAATAAGCCAGAGTGGATGATCATGAAGATTATTCCTGTTACTCCACCTGAACTTCGTCCGTTGGTACCATTGGATGGTGGCCGTTTTGCAACATCAGATTTGAATGACCTCTATCGTCGTGTGATTATCCGTAACAACCGTTTGAAGAGATTGGTTGAGATCAAGGCTCCTGAGGTTATTCTCCGTAACGAGAAGCGTATGTTGCAGGAGGCTGTTGACAGCTTGTTCGACAACTCACGCAAGAGCTCTGCTGTAAAGAGTGAGAGCAATCGTCCTTTGAAATCACTCTCTGACTCATTGAAGGGTAAGCAGGGTCGTTTCCGTCAGAACTTGCTGGGTAAGCGTGTTGACTATTCTGCTCGATCGGTAATCGTTGTAGGTCCTGAGTTGAAGATGGGTGAATGTGGTCTTCCTAAGTTGATGGCTGCCGAGCTTTATAAGCCATTCATTATCCGCAAGCTCATAGAACGTGGTATTGTGAAGACTGTAAAGAGCGCCAAGAAGATTGTTGATCGTCGTGAGCCTGTAATCTGGGATATTCTCGAGAATGTGATGAAGGGTCATCCTGTTATGCTTAACCGTGCTCCTACTCTTCACCGTCTTGGTATCCAGGCTTTCCAGCCTAAGATGATCGAAGGTAAGGCTATTCAGTTGCACCCATTGGCATGTACAGCCTTCAACGCTGACTTCGATGGTGACCAGATGGCTGTTCACCTTCCTTTGAGCAATGAGGCTGTTCTCGAGGCACAGATTTTGATGCTTCAGAGTCATAACATCCTGAACCCAGCCAATGGCGCTCCTATCACCGTTCCTTCACAGGATATGGTGCTCGGTCTTTATTACATCACCAAGATTCGTCCAGGAGCCAAGGGTGAGGGCTTGTCTTTCTATGGTCCTGAAGAGGCTTTGATTGCACGTAATGAGGGGCGTTGCGACTTGCACGCGCCTGTAAAGGTTATTGTCAACGACCTCGTAGATGGCAAGTTGCAGAAGCGTATGGTTGAGACATCTGTAGGTCGTGTTATTGTAAACCAGATTATTCCCGAGGAAGTAGGCTTCTTCAATGATGTTATTTCAAAGAAGACTTTGCGCGGACTTATTTCTGATGTAATCAAGGCTGTCGGTATGGCACAGGCCTGCGAGTTCCTCGATGGTATCAAGAACCTCGGTTATCGTATGGCTTACGTTGCCGGTCTTTCGTTCAACCTTGGTGATATCATTATTCCACCAGAGAAGGAAGAAATCGTGGCTAAGGGTCATAAGGAGATTGAGGAAATCACCAATAACTATAATATGGGTTTCATTACCGATAAGGAGCGTTACAACCAGGTTATCGATACCTGGACTCATGTAAACACCAACCTCGGTAATGTGCTGATGAAGGAAATGACCGAGGCTGATCAGGGATTCAACGCTGTGTATATGATGCTTGACTCTGGAGCCCGTGGTTCTAAGGACCAGATTAAGCAGTTGTCTGGTATGCGTGGTTTGATGGCTAAGCCTCAGAAGGCAGGTGCTGAAGGTGCTCAAATTATTGAGAACCCAATTCTGTCTAACTTTAAGGAGGGTATGTCTGTGTTGGAGTACTTCATTTCTTCACACGGTGCCCGTAAGGGTCTTGCTGATACCGCTATGAAGACTGCCGATGCTGGTTACCTGACACGTCGTCTTGTCGATGTGTCCCATGATGTGATTATTTCTGAGGAGGACTGTGGTACCTTGCGTGGTTTGGTTTGTACAGCCTTGAAGAACGGTGACGAGGTGATTTCTACTTTGTATGAGCGTATCCTCGGTCGTGTATCTGTACATGATGTTATTCATCCTACAACTGGCGAGTTGATTGTACGTGCCGGTGAGGAGATAACAGAGGCTAAGGCCAAAGCTATCGAAGATTCTCCTATTGAGAGTGTTGAGATTCGCTCGGTACTTACCTGCGAGAGCAAGAAGGGTGTCTGCATGAAGTGTTATGGCCGTAATTTGGCTACTGCCCGCATGGTACAGTTGGGTGAGGCTGTAGGTGTCATCGCAGCTCAAGCTATTGGTGAGCCAGGTACACAGCTTACTCTTCGTACATTCCACGCCGGTGGTATTGCTTCTAACGCGGCTGCCAATGCCAAGATAGAGGCTAAGAACAAATCACGAATCGAGTTCGATGAGTTGAGCACAGTTCCATTTGTAGAAGAAGACGAGGAAGGCAATGACGTAAAGTGCGAGATGGTAGTAAGCCACTTGGCAGAAATCCGATTTGTCGATCCTAATACAAATATCGTTCTTTCAACATTGAACGTTCCTTATGGTTCTTCACTCTATCACAAGGAAGGTGAGGTCGTTGATAAGGGCACTGTTATTGCCAAGTGGGACCCATTCAATGCCGTTATCGTAAGCCAGTATGCTGGTACATTGAAGTTCAATGACGTTCAGGAGGGTGTTACCTACCGTGCTGAGACTGATGAAACCACCGGTCTTACCGAGAAGATTATCACCGACTCCAAGAATAAGACCATGGTTCCTTCTTGTGATGTTGTTGATGCAAACGGACAGGTATTGGGTACATACAACTTCCCAGTGGGTGGACACGTAGCCGTAGAAGATGGTCAGACTATCAAGACGGGTGAGACCTTGGTGAAGATTCCACGTGCCGTAGGTGGTGCTGGTGATATCACTGGTGGTCTTCCACGTGTAACTGAGTTGTTTGAGGCTCGTAACCCATCAAACCCTGCTGTTGTTTCAGAAATCGACGGTGAGATTACCATGGGTAAGGTAAAGCGTGGTAACCGTGAGATTATTGTTACATCCAAGACTGGCGACCAGAAAAAGTATCTCGTATCTCTTTCTAAGCAGATTCTGGTTCAGGAGCATGATGCCGTTCGTGCTGGTACACCTCTTTCTGATGGTGTCGTGACTCCAGGCGATATTCTTGCTATCAAGGGCCCTACTGCCGTACAGGAGTACATTGTCAACCAGGTTCAGGACGTTTATCGTCTTCAGGGTGTGGCTATTAACGACAAGCATTTTGAGATCATCGTTCGTCAGATGATGCGTAAGGTTCGTATTGATGATCCGGGTGATACTACATTCTTGGAGCAAGAATTGGTAGATAAACTCGATTTTGCCGAGGAGAATGATCGTATCTGGGGCAAGAAGGTTGTTACCGATGCTGGTGACAGTGAGAATCTCAAACCTGGTCAGATTATTACAGCTCGCAGACTGCGTGATGAGAATTCAGGTCTGAAGCGTCGTGATATGAAGTTGGTTCAGGTCCGTGACGCTGTAGCTGCAACATCTACTCAGATACTCCAGGGTATTACTCGTGCTGCTTTGGGTACTAAGAGCTTCATGAGTGCCGCTTCATTCCAGGAAACTACCAAGGTCTTGAATGAGGCTGCTATCCGTGGTAAGGTGGACTACCTTGAGGGTATGAAGGAGAATGTGATTTGTGGTCACTTGATTCCAGCTGGTACAGGCCTTCGTCAATGGGAGAAGATTATTGTTGGCTCTAAGGAAGAATATGAGCGCATGCAGGCTAATCGCAAGAACGTGCTTGATTATTCAGACTCCGGCATGGGAGAGTAATCTTATAGTATTTGATAAAATAAAAGGGATATGTCAGTAATGGCATATCCTTTTTTTTGTATCTATATAATTGTAGATAAAAATAGTTTTTTCTAAAGTAGCATTGTAACCTTTGTTATCATGTCAAGGTGAATGTTTCGCGTTTTCCTTGCCTGTCATATTCCGTAGTAATAGCTATTGGGTGGCAAAGTTACAATATGCATTTCTCACATGTGTCGAAGAGTGTCGTAGAATGTCGTTAACTTCATGACTCAACGAAGCGCTTTGTTGCACCTTAACGAAGCGCTTCCTTAGCACCTAATGAAGCGCTTCCTTAACACTTAATGAAGCGCTTCGTTAGACTACAATAAATACTTCGTTGGATTTTATGCTTGCGCTTCCTTTTGGAAGCATGTTTTTTGCAGGCATAAAGAATTTATTATGCACATATAGTTATGATTTCTGCTATTTTATAGTTGTTCCTTATATATAAATATGTTTGCGCGCATGCGGACGTACATTATAATAAATGTGACAACCACGATATTTTGAAGTCGTTTGTACGGGAGTGAAATTGCTGTTATTTGATGTGTATTTATTAAAAGCTGCAAAAAAGTTGCAGTTCTCAGATTTTTTATGTAAGTTTGCAACGTCAATAAAATTAATAACCTTATAAACTTAAAGAATTATGGAAGATAATAACAAGAACAATCAGAATCAGTTTCAGATGGGAATCAACCCCGAGGTAGCAGAAGGAATTTACTCAAACCTTGCGCTCATTACCCATTCCAGTTCGGACTTTATCCTCGATTTCGCCTGCGCACTCCCCGGAATGCCACAGCCGCAAATAAAGAGTCGCGTCATTATGGCACCTGAGCATGCCAAGCGTTTGTTGCAGGCTTTGCAGAGCAACATATACAATTATGAGCAGACATTTGGCAAGATCAAGATGCCTAATGAGCCAGAGCGTACAATCGCTCCATTCAATACTCCTAAGGGTGAAGCATAATTTGAAACAGAGATAATTAAAGGAGTTATGGCGTGTTCTATAGAAGTATGCAAATGAATGTGACAGTAATTAGTCCTTCGTTTCGTTTCCAAGCACACATCTGCCTTAACTCCTTTGATACCTTTAAGTTCTGAACCATTGAAAGTTTACCTCTTTTTTAGTTCAACTTCGTCTTTCTATTTGGTAAGTTGTATGTCATGAAATACTAAAATGGCTTCTAAAAAACGCAACAAATAGTTATATAAAGTTAAATGTTGCGATTTTGAAAAGCTTCCTTTTTAATTAGTTAGGTGTTTTGCGAGAAAAGTCGTATCTTTGCACCCCGAAAACGGCCAGAAATATTTGGGACGTTATGGATTTGACAATAACAAAACAAAAATAATAAATTAAAAAGTAAAATTATGCCTACTATTTCACAATTGGTAAGAAAAGGCAGACGAGTTCTCGTAGACAAGAGCAAGTCACCAGCTTTGGATTCATGTCCTCAGCGTCGTGGTGTTTGTGTTCGTGTTTACACAACAA
>OASE01000358.1_pt1 | contig 12561 bp, 18 predicted proteins | sample 1494851 | NCBI WGS metagenome assembly OASE01 (sample SAMEA3360680, study PRJEB22359) | human gut metagenome | biome: ENVO:urban biome; feature: ENVO:human-associated habitat; material: ENVO:feces | place: Bangladesh | collected 2011 | reverse complement strand
AGCATTTATTGCTGGATTGAAACCCAAGCAAGACATGAGATCATACAACAGCTCCAAAGCCAGCACAGAATTCCTATGGTAAGAAAGCGTACCGTGGGGAATACACGCATATCCATGCGCAAACTTACCAAGGAAAGAATGGGATACATCCTTGACTATGAGACGCTGCCAAAGACCACTTATCATATCATCAAGAATCTCTACTTTGACAAGAAAAGCCCTCAGGAAATCATGACACATCATCATTGGGATGAGACTACCTATAAGAAACAGGAGCAAAAAGCCATGTTCGACCTAAAGGATACGCTTCTCCGCTCAGCTGAGAACTATGATGATGTACTAAAGGATAAATTGGTTCTTAATGAGCCTGTTTCCTTGGATGAAGCTCAAGCAAACGGTAATCAGATAAGCTACAATCCAAACACTCCTATCATGGAGGAAATCTTTGGCTTGGGACTCACCCAAGATGAGGTGAATGACAAAGCCCTTCAGACCTTGCACTTGATTGCAGAAAAAGTGAAATGCAGTGAACGAGACCGTTATATTTGGGAATGCCGTTTCTATGACAACGAGTCACCAGAAAAACTCGCCAAGGAATTTGGTATGACAAGAAAGAACGTAGATCACATCTACTCCAAAGTCAATAAAGAGTTCAAGAAGGCTGCTAAGGAGTGGTACAACAAGGTAAACAGAGTAAAAAAGTCATTACTGGTCAAATCTATATAAACGAAGAATATGATACTTAGTATTCCATCACTTATCAATGGTTACGAGATAACGGAGTGTACCAGATCAGATGCTGCAGGCCTCTGTGAAACCTACATAGGCAAAAGCAATCAGCAACAGCCTGTAATCATGGTGGCATATAATATGAAGGCTATTGAAAGAAGCAGCTTCAATGCTGCTTACTTTTGGGAGCTTTCATGGCATCAACATTTATGCTCTCCGTCCTTTCTACCTCTTCTTGACCAGATAAGCATAAAGCGTAAAGGACGTAACATCCAAATGATGGTGTTTAAAGCAATACCATCCATGATAAGCTTAGAAGAAAAGCTAAGGCTTGGGAACATCAAGGGAGAAGATGCATGGAACATCATTATGGACATTGTCATCGGAATAAGGGAATGTGCATATAAACGTAAAGGCATCGCCCAATTACCTATCGATTCAAACAACATTTACGTGTATCATGACAAAAGAGGCAAGCTAAGAGGCATCATACAAAATCCTCAAACAGTAGGGCTTCCCATCAATTTATCCAGTGACAAAAGTCAGCAATACTCGCTGGCTCTTTTGGCCATAAAGATTCTGAAAGGTTCCACTCATCATCTGCTTCCATTGGATGATATAGAAGGTTCACAAAATAGCGCCAGTAAGCAAAAGGCAGATAACTGCTCACAAGGGGACTTAGCTCACTGCATTAGGAAAGCACTTAATCCGAACCCAAACAAAAGATATTTGAGCTTGGAGGAGTTTATAAAAGCATTCATACATTTCAGCCCTATCCGAATGCCCACCACATTTGAGTGTTTCGGAAAACCATAGCAAAAATACAGAATTTTGAAAAAAAGTGTGTTAGAAAGATGAAAGTTTCTACTCCTATATAAACAGATAAGAACCGTCATGAACAAAATATCAAAGCAAATAAGAGATTATCTTCTCCAAGAGAAGTATCTCATAGCGGCAAGCAATGATGAAAACATCATCATTCGCTTCCAGAATCAACTCATCAGCATCTTTCCCGATTCAGAGGAAGATAGCTATTGCAGTGTATGCCTGCCCACTTTCTTGGACTCTATGCCACTGCAAAAAGAAAAACTTCAGATGATATGCAACACCATCATGGCTAACCAAAACACCATCAAAGCCATCTTGGTGGAAACTGGCATCATCATCCGATATGACTTCATCTGGCATAACTCGGAAGAACTCCACCGCCAGCTAAAACAGGGAATCGAGCAAGTTGTGGCTACTAAAGAACAAATCGTCAATGCCGCAAGACTTGCCTATCAAACAATGTCAAACCAAAAAGAAGAAAAATATGTCAAAGAACAATGATTATTTGGATCCAATGCTTGCAGGTGCAAGCGCATCACTCTATGGATTGGAGAACCAAGAGGCAGTGAAAGAATCCTTTCCTCTTATCTACAAGAAATTGGTAGATTCTTTTGATGATCCTGAGTTCATCGCAAAACTCCACGACCTCAAAGGACGTGGACAGACTACCGTGGGTATCAACCTACCCCAAAAAAATGAGGCCTTTCGCTTTGTCAATAAGATTTGGTTTCAGGTGCAGAAATCAGATTCTGAGTATTGGGAGGTCTATTACTTGAACATCGGATTTAACTTCAACCATAGCAAGTATAATCCCTTCGAGTATCAAAAGATGATGATCAAGAAAGTAGCCTTGGGAACCATCGATAAAATCAGAGAGAGAATCTCTGCACCAGACTTTGCCAAGAGCATTGAGAAAAAGCTTTCTGACTATGTGTATGATACCCTCTTTGAAAATGCACTTGGTATCCTCACGCCTCCAAACGAAGCAGAGGATGGAGCTTCTACCAAAGAAGAAAACACGTAACTGAAACAGGAGGCAAGCACCGTCATATCCGCTTGCCTCATGTTTTAAAGCAGCTTTATTGTTGATTAACATAAAAAATGTAGCGTTTTTCAATAATTATGCTACCTTTGCACTATCTAAGCTCTCCTCTTATGTTAAGCTTTAGCATAATGAGGAGAAGCCTGAATTAGGTTCAATGGACATTCAAACACAAAATATAGCTATATGGACAGTATAATTGACCAGATAAACCAGTTGAAGGCAAAAATTCAGCTGAATGCCAGCAAGGAAGAACTCCTTGCTTATTTCCATGAGCCATCACAAAAAGAGGCTAACATAAAATGGAAAGCTCTCATCAAGGACTGGGACTATGATCATTTGCCGGAATTGACGAGAAAGATATATTATCCTTGGATTGATGTGATTGCAAGCATGTATGACAAGCCTGAGACCATTGAGACGGATGACTACTGCTGCAAGAAATGCAATCAGCCGCTCATCGTCTTTGACTTCAGCTCACCTGCTTGGACTTGGGCTAAGCTATGCGGAAGAGGAGGATACATGTGGATATGCCCTCATTGTATCTATCAGGAGAGTTTCAAGCAGACTATCATGAATTAATAACGATTTACATAACGAAATAACAAGAAGTTGCGCCCGACACGAACCAGGGTCTAAATAGATGAAAATCTCTCAAAATTTATTCAGTGGTAAACTTAGCGAAGAGTTAACTTCCATGATTGTTTCCGGCAATCAACTGATTGGCTTGGATGAAAATGACATCAAGCAGATGGTAGAAGACAGAAATGGCCATGTATTCATCTGCGAGCAAGAAAATGAAGCCCATGATGATTTCATCAAAGAGGCATTAAACCAGCTTGCAAGCAAACAAGAGGTAACTTCTTCCAAGCATATTCTTTTGAGTTTGCAAACAGAAGGCTCCGATGGTCTTTCCATGGATGACATGAACCAAGTGAACGACTTCATGGATAAGATGGGAGAAGACTTCGAGATAAAATGGGGTCTAACCCAACTGGAAGATGGTGCAAAGATTCGCATCATCTTGGTTGTCGCTTAATCCTACCCTCTCAGCAACATGAAAATCAGATGTGCCACCCTATGTAAACAAGGGAAAAGACGCAATAATGAGGATTATCTCATGGTGGTTTCCCATCCAGAGCAAAGCAGCTGGATGGGAATCATCTGCGATGGCATGGGAGGACACGCCTCAGGTGAGGTGGCAAGCAAGACCGTGGCTGAGTCCATTTCGAGGTATTGGGACAAGCATCTAAGCTACAAGGATGACAAGATAAAGGCAAGTAAAGCTTGTCAAAATGCTTTCCGCACCTTCAACCAAAAGAGCCGACACATAGAAATGGGAACCACCATGGTCATGGCAAGCATCCAAGAAAATGTTCTTACCATTGCCCATGTGGGAGATTCAAGATGCTATCTCCTTAGAAAAGAAGAAGGGTGCATCTTCAAAACTATAGACCATACAAGTTTCTCGAATGGTTGGGAGGTCATTTCCAGGAGTTTCTTTACAGACTGTCCAGAAGCAGTGAAACCAGATGTCCATCAAGAATCACTCTTGGAAGGAGACAAGATCTTGCTTTGTTCTGATGGAATCTATAAGTATATAGCTCCAGAGGCATTGATAGAAACCCTCATGAAAGAAGGCTCACCAGAAGAATACATCCAAATGCTAGACACCACCTTGGAAAAGAATGGGCATGACAACTATTCAGCCATCATAGTGGAAGTTACAAACCAATAAAAAACAAACAACATGATGAAAAGAGCCAACACCCTTTTATATATGGTAGCCATATCATCTTGCATCCTTACTTCATCATGCAAGGATAAGACTGCATCACAAAAGACACCAGCTGAAACCAAACAGGATTCCCTATCCCAAGCTTCCCAACCAAAGAAGGAGGAACTTTCCGAAGAGGAGAAGCATTTCCAAAAGCTGATGAACAGTGTCATCCATGATGACGCTGCCACCTTTGCGCACCTTACCTCTTATCCCATCATGCGCTCATATCCCATGAAATGGATTGAGGATAGCGTGGATATGATGAAGTTCTTTCCCATCATGGCAGATGACTCCCTTAAAAACGTCCTTAGAAGAACCAGTCCAAGCGATTGGGAACAAATAGGATGGCGAGGCTATACCTTTGCCAATGGCCAGTATTTCTGGGATGAGGGCTATAAACTCAGCGGTATCAACTATGTATCCAAGCATGAGTTGGCTATGAGGGAAGAACTCATCAAAAGAGACCTTTCCACCATTCACCCAAACCTAAAAGCAAAAGTAATGGCTCCGTTTAGCTGTTTCTATGACACCAAGAATGACGCTATCTATAGAGTAGATATACTTGGAGCCTTGGACTATACGGACGAGAATGTCAAGTATAGAATGGCCGTTTATCTCAAAAACACCAATCTCATGGGTAAACCAGACTATCTGCTCAACGTAGATTATCACTTAGAAGGAAGTGCAGGAGTAAGGGTATATGAGTGCTCGGATAAAAAAGGCAATAGCATTTCATTCTACCAGGACTTCTATGAGCAAAGCAATAACTTCGAGGCAGAGGTGAAACTCGGCAAGAAGAAAGAGACTCATATCATTGCCAGAGCCTATTGGCTCGATTTCTTCGATACACATCAAGTAAAGAAAAGAAAGTGAGGTCAACATGATTGTTATACATCCAAAAGATAGAACAACCCAAATGTTGGAGATACTCTACAATGATATTTCCTACCAAAAAGTGGACACTACGCTCAGTAAGAATCAGCTTAGAAGTATCCTCTACCCTATCCCATCCTCTGAGCCTATCATGCTCCTTGGACATGGTGGAGAGGAAGGACTTTATACCAGGGAAGATGACACAAAAGATGAGTTCTCCAAACTGATTGACCATAGTTTTTCCCACATACTGAAGAAACATAATGGTAGAATCTTCGCTGTCTTTTGCCATGCCAAGAACTTTGCAGAGAAAGAACACCTGCATGGTCTTTTCTCCGGCATGATTATCTCTGAAATGAGTGAGGCAGAACTTTATGGTATTCCAACTACCAGTGAGGAGCTTTCCAATGAGAACATCAAACTGGCCAAGAACCTAAGAAAGCTCTTGAACGAAGACATACCATGGTATGAGATACCAGAAAAGATGCTCTCTTTAGATGATAGCCATACTCCACTCACGGAGTTTAACTACCATAGCTTCTTCTATCTATAACGTCCCAACAAAAATATAGAAAACAATGGAAAAGCCCTATCATATCTACTTCGTCTGTACAGGCAACGCTTGCCGCTCACCGCTGGCAGAATGTATCTTGAAGCAGCTTCTAAAGCAAACAGGCCTTACTATCAACGTAAGCTCTGCTGGTACGCTCAACTGGGGAAGCAACCCTCGCGATCCTATTATGACGGAAATCGCAGGGGAAATGGGCTACCAGCTTACAGGTAGAACTCAAGCTATCACCTACCCCATGCTAAAGGATGCCGACTTAATCATAGTGTTTGACCGCATCCAAAAGGATCTTGTTACCCAGTATGTACCCTATGCCCATTGGGATAGAATCACGCTGTTTAACCAAATCGCCTTTGGCAAGGCTGATAACTTGCAAGACCCAAGACTTCAAAGCGTGGATGTCTATCGGAAAGTAGCCACTGCCATTGAGCAAGGCTGCATAATCTTGGTAGAAAAGTGGCAGGCGAATCCTCCCTATTCTATTTAATTTATCTCTACTATATACATATCTATTCCCTTGGTTATCTAAAGAAAAGATGACCAAGGGAATCTTTTTTCAAAGAAAGACACAAAAATCTTGAGAGATATTCTCTTTTCTTCCTTCTTTTATAATAACAAAACAAGAAAGGAATGAATATGAACAAGTTTCAATCTGATCAGGAATGGCTAGGTCGCATCCTAGCACCCATTCAAAGGGAAAAGAAAAGCAAGATTCCCTTGAAGGCAAGCCCATCCACAGAAGAAACAGCTACCACAGCTGAAAAAAAAGGTGGAGGACTTCAGGACATCGCTGGCATGACGGAGCTAAAACAGCTCATCACGGAAAGCTTCATCAATGTCCTAAGAAACAAGGAATGCGCAGAGAAGTTCGGCATCAAACCTCCTGGTATGCTACTCTATGGACCAGCAGGCGTAGGCAAGACATTCTTTGCAGAGAAAGTGGCTGAGGAAATCGGCATCCACTTCATGAAGGTTGTACCAGATGACCTTGCCTGCCAATACATCCATGGAACCCAGGCAAAAATTGGGGAACTATTCAAGGAAGCAGAGCAAAAAGCTCCCACCCTGCTTTTCTTCGATGAATTTGACTGTATGGTACCCCAAAGAAGTGCCAATGATGACAACTACCAAAATGGTGAGGTAAACGAGTTCCTCTGTATGCTGAACAATGCCAGCAGCAAGGGCATCTATGTAATAGCAGCTACCAATCATCCTGAGCGAATAGACAAGGCAGTACTTCGCACAGGAAGAATTGATGAACTCATCTATGTGGGAATGCCAGACGAAGCATCCAGGGAAAGCCTCTTTAAAATGTCCCTGTCCAAGCTGCCCTGCTCAAAGGAAATCAACTTTGCACAATTAGCCGATATGACAAAAGGGTTCAACTGCAGCGACATCGGCTATATTGTGCAAATAGCCTCCAGAAGGATGTTCAACGTAAGTATTCAGCAATCCGGAAAAGCTTGCCTACCTATCACGCAAGAAATTCTGGTGGACACCATCAAGCAGCGCACTCCTTCGGTCAGCAGCAAAGACCTGAGGGATTTCGAGCGCATACAAAGTGAGCTATCACCGCTGGAAAAAGGCTCTCGGCCAAGGAGGATCGGATTTCATTAAGTAACCATTTAAAAGAAGATTAGTATGAAAGAAAAGATTTTACACACCCTAAAGGAAATTGGATTCACGGTGGAGGAAATAGAAGACTTCGGCTTCTTGTTCCAGTATGAAGGCACCAACCTGGTATATGCTCCTAACTCCAAGGACGAAAATTTCTTGAACATTTGCGCTCCTGGGGTAACGGACATACAGGAAAACGACACTTCCATCAACATCTATGAGCTTGCCAACAAGCTCAACTGCGAGCTTAACTACATCAAGGCATACGTCATGGAAGGAAGACTTTGGATTGGATATGAGATGAACGCTGCCATTTCCGAAGACAACACCCAGGAAGTACTCGGCCACATAATCTCCTATCTGGATGCAGCTGTCAACTATGCCAAGGACATCATCGATAATGGCAACCTTGATAGCGATGAAGAAGAAGCCTCCATAGAAGAGGCAAGCAAGGAGCAAGCTATAGGAGATTACATGGAGGATTCCCCAAAGGATTCATCTAATGAACATCATTCACTCATTTCTAACTTTTGCGGCTTATGGAAAAGAATCAAAAGCAAATCATGAAAGTCCTCAAAGACATGGGCTATAAGCCAGAGATTGATGCAGATGGAGACATCTGCCTCTACCTGGAGATGAAACATTTCTACTTCTTTGTAGCAGAGACAGAGGAGACCAAGTACGTCAATCTTGTTCTTCCTCAGTTCGCACCCATAGAGGAGGGAGAGGAGGTGCTGGCACTTGCCACCTGTAACTTGATTACACGTGACATGAAAATCGTGAAGACTTATATAGAGAGAACACACGATAGCATCAGTGCCTCTTGCGAGTTCATCTATACAGATGAGGAATCCCTCAAACAGAACATCACTACCTGCTTGGAGGTGATGAGAGTCATCAAGACGCTATATAGAAGAAAATACAAGGAACTATCAAAATAAGAATCGCTATGGACATACTCAAAATTCTTAAAAAAATGATCAAGAAGTGTTCCAATGCCCTGATTAGCTTGGTGATGGATGAAGAAGAGCCACCCTATGATGTGAGTGATCACTTCACCATCCTTCCAAACCAAGAGGTAAAGGTACATGATTTCCCTATTTTGGGTAACATCGGAAATGGACTTTATGTAGGTGACCATGTAGCAGAGTTCGGCGATGGCAATGCCTATACCCTGGTCAACATGAAATCTGGCAAGGTGGTTCATCTGGTGGATGAAAAAAGAAACTTGCTGGTAACTGACAAAGAAATCGACTTTGAAAGTATCCATGAGAAATTCGAACATGCCAGCTATGCGGATGGCAAGTACATACAGTTCTGGCTGAAACGCATTTCTGAGTTTCAAGATGGCTTTGCAGCCATGGCTTGGACCATCTACCCTGAGGGAAGGTGGTTTGAGGACGATGATGGATTTGGGGCTGAGAAGAACTTAGAGGAAGAAACGGTCTATTGTATCATCAATTCCAGCCTGAACATTGTCATTCCGTTCCAACCCATGGAAGATGTGGCAGCAGTATTACGAACCCTCAGAGAGGAAAGACGTAAGTATATAGCTAAACAAAAAACAAAATAAAACTGTACATATATGAAAATGGTATCATTCAAAGAGTTTTGGGAAACCATCACAGCAGGCATCTATCAAGCCATCTGCTGGATTTGTAACCTTTGTGGTTATAAGGATAAAAGCTACTATGGGCTTTTCATCAAGAGAGTGTTCACGGGATGCGTAACCATCATCATGCTGGTTATCACGGTTTGTCTCGTAAAAGAGATATACAATGATTACAAAATGAGACATCCCTACCAAGGTATGGATTTCATTAACCAGCAATGGGTAAGCCGACAGGTCATGTATAATGAGACCACGAAAAAGATAGAAGATGCTCACACAGGAAAGGTTCTCATCAAAAACGTGGACTGGATTCAAAAAAGCGTAGATGGGGACAGCTTGGTATGCTTTTCTTCCAAAGGCAAAAGAGGTTACTTCAACAAGTTCACAGGAAAGGTGGTCATTAAGCCCCAATTCAGCAAGGCATGGATATTCTGCGATGGCTTGGCCTGTGTGGAAGACAAAGACACCTTGTTCTTTATCGATCACCAAGGAAAGAGAGCCATTGAAAAAGGGTTCTTCTACAACAGCAACTCCAATGGATATACTTTCCATAATGGCTACTGCTTGATGGCTATGGACAACTATCAGTATGGAGTGATCGACAAGAAAGGTGCCTGGATGCTCTCACCTATCTATGATGACATCAGATGCCAAGAGCATAACTACTGGGTTGTGAAGAAGGACAAGAAGCTTGGCCTTTATAATGATTCCACCAAGAAGATGGTCTTGCCTTTGGAATATCTCCATATCGACGTGGATAGATCAGGCATCGTGGTTCAATACCCAGACTTCACGATGAAGCGTTTGAACTTTGACCTTACAGTAAAAGACAACTTTGTCTTCAATGAGGCATATACAGTGATGTATTCATCAGGTAAATTTGATAAAAACGGAGAGGACATCATGCTGCAATCAACCTGTTTCTACTATATAACTGGCTCAGAAAAAGATGAAGGCACACAAAAGCAAGGCTTGATGTCTCCACAAGGAATTCCTCTTACTCCTCCAATGTATGATGACATCATCGGAATGGGCAAAGACCTCTATAAGGCAAGAATCGGCAGCAACTACGTCATTCTTAACAACAAAGGAAACAAGGTAAAATAAGAACAATAAATACAGCCGTATATGGAAAAGGTTCTTTTCACGCGTGAATCACAAGGAGAGTTTACTGGCATTTACGCAAAAATTGAAGGTGGCAGGCTCACCATCACAAGGCAAGACTTGGGTGAATTTGAGAAAGAGTACTCAAAAGACGGAGAAGTGGAAAGCTACCTATTTCTCGATGAAGCCAATACCAAGCGTCTTATGAATGCCTTGCAAGCCACATCTGAAGAAGAACTGCTTGTCATACTAAAGAAGCGATTCAAAAAATATGGCAGTGGCATCAACCGTGAAATCCAAAACTTTTGCGATAAGCACGGCATCAAGTACCAAACTCAAACTTATTATTGAAAAAGAGAAAAGAGCTAAACATAAAAAATAGGTGGCTTTCCATGCCAAATAGGAAAGCCACCTATTTTATTATATCATGCCTTCATCGTCATCCTTCCCATAATAGGAAGCGTAAATCCTCTGCGCTTCATCAGCAGACAAACTTATTTTCTCAGGAATCTCAGCCTGGAATTTCTGGAACTCCTCACTGTAAAGACCATACTTGTTTCTCACTGCAAGTGCAAGAGTGACGTATCCCTCAATTTTCTCATACGCCATTAGCTGCTTTTCTTTGAGCATATCCACACTCACAAAAGTCCTATGCACGATGATGCCTCTTGTATGATCATACTTTCCCAAACAAATGCCATCATCACAAGCAGTGACAAAAAAATCCTTGTCCGTATATAAACAAGTGGTAAGTAAGTGCAAAGGTAGCAAAAATCTATGACTTCTCCAAACCTAAAGGGGATTTTCCCTTCAAAATGTAGGGAAAATACACGCCCCATTTATGGTTTATCCCTTTGCCAAATGCCAATTTTGCCGTACCTTTGCCACCAGAAATCAAGAGAAAAGCTCTCCGAAGTTTCGAAAATAGAGTGAAATAACAATAGTAGTAACCATTTAAAAATATAGAGTTATGAAGAAGATGATAATGACCCTTATGATGGTCCTTTCTATGACAATAGGAGCTAACGCTCAGAGATTAGACAATACGTATACGGAGGCTCGCATCCTCACAGATTACATAGCAGACGAACTAGGCTTGAACAGTTGGCAAAGAGAGAAAGCCTACCAGATGAACCTCGACTACCTCAATGGCATCGGCTCATACCGTGACATCGACGCTCACATCTGGACGCTCCGCAACAATCAGCTGAAGAGCATCCTCAATGCTGCTCAGTGGAAGCTTTACAAGAAGGCAAGCTACTTCTATCGTCCAATCAGCTGGAAACAAGGCGCATACGTACACAATATCTACGCTAAGTACCCTGTTGCTCCAAGAGTAGTTCCAGGCAGAGACAACAGAGTAACCAAGCCTATGCCTCAGGTTAACCGCCCTGTAACTCTTCCACTCATGAACAACGAGCGACCAGTGAACGTTTCCATCAAAAGAAACCCAGGAAATATGATGGCTAAGAAAGAAGAGCCAAAGCGTTCCTTTGGTTCCATGAGAAGATAAAGAAACTCCAATAAGCAACAAAGGCAGATAGAAGATAGTAAAACTTCCATCTGCCTTTTGCTGTGTCCAATTTTTTCTCAAAACCAACTTATGAACTCTCATAATGGTCAGCATAAACTAAAAACTATAGGTAACAACAGATTACCTAAGTATGCGATAAATAGGCTGAGTGTCCTTTCTTCCATTACCCCAAAACGGTACTTCCAATAGCCGAGCCACGGTAGGAGCCACCTGTCTAGTATAAATAACCTTGCCTCCTTCCGCTTCACCCAAGTGCAGAATATTCTTGCCAAAAGCCACTAGCCAAGTCTGATTACTGCCCCTTACTTGCTTGCCATGTTCCGTCCATGAGGCATGAACATCCACCTCGCCACGATTGATGTGACTGCCCAGACTCTCACCTCTGCCATGATCACAAGTAATGATGAATGCAGTTCTCCCTCGATAGAACTCATCACTTTGACAATAGTTCCAAAGCAGACGGATAAAGCGATCATTCTCATGGGCAGCTCCCAAATACTCTTTCCACTTGCCATGGTACGCATAGTAATCAGTCTCACAAAACTCCACGAAAAGCAGACACCCTCAAATAGTTCCTACCATCTCAATCCATCAATGGCAATGACCACTACCCTACATGGCTCTTGCTTGCTCCCCCTGCCATACACTGCCAGCAGGAAGAGCACAGGTATTGAAGACAGACTTGGATATCCGTCCTGTCTATCATAAGAGCGACAATGGAATCATCAGAATCTGACTACACACATTTCTCCATCAACATATCAGAATTTGATTATACATATTTCTCCATCAGCACAAAGGTGATGAAACCCAGGAGAAGAGCGTAAGTGGCTTGCTTCTGAAAGCCATGGGCATGGGTTTCGGGAATCATCTC
>OASE01000351.1_pt1 | contig 12920 bp, 9 predicted proteins | sample 1494851 | NCBI WGS metagenome assembly OASE01 (sample SAMEA3360680, study PRJEB22359) | human gut metagenome | biome: ENVO:urban biome; feature: ENVO:human-associated habitat; material: ENVO:feces | place: Bangladesh | collected 2011 | reverse complement strand
CCTTCGGCAATGCCAACATCGAACACTCGGTCGGGCATAGCCTTCATCATGATGTCCATAGAGCATCCGGTGGGCATGGCAGGAGTTACGCCCACGATGCGCGGATTGTTTTGCGCCAGTTCGAGCAGAGTCTTGCCAAACACCTCTTGGTATTTAAGAGGGTAGGGGTCGCTTTTGTCTGTCAGGCGTTTGCCGGTATCGGGGTCGAACTTTCCAGGTGCGTGCCATATTGTGGCATGCTCTTCGGCAGGCTTGTAGCCTTTGCCCTTGATGGTGTGAAGATGCAAGAGCTTTGGTCCGCGCATGTCCTTGAGCTGTTCAAGAATGCGCACCACCTCGCCCACATTATTGCCATCGAATGGTCCGAAGTAGCGTATGTTCATGCCCTCAAATATATTCTGCTGGTGGGCAAGAGCCGATTTCAGGGCATTGTTCAAGCGTATGAGTCCCTTGCGGCGGTCGTCGTTGAGGTAGCCTTTTGCCCGCAGCCATTGTGAGGCACGGTCGCGCAGTCGGTTGTATGTGGCATTTGTGTCGAGGTTGAGCAGGTATTTCTCCATACCTCCCACGGCCCGGTCGATACTCATATCGTTGTCGTTGAGTATGATGAGCAGGTCGTTGGGCGTGCTCGATACGTTGTTGATTCCCTCGAAGGCGAGTCCTCCGCTCATGGCTCCGTCGCCTATCACTGCCACTACGTGCCTGTCGTTCTCCCCCTTCTGCTTGGCGGCCACAGCCATGCCGAGCGCCGCCGAAATCGAGTTGCTGGCGTGCCCGCAGGCAAAGGTGTCGTATTCGCTCTCTAAGGGAGTGGGGAAGGGGCGTATGCCGTGCAGCCTTCGGTTGGTGCAGAAGGCGTCGCGCCGCCCGGTCAGTATCTTGTGACCATAGGCTTGATGGCCCACGTCCCACACGATGCGGTCGTAGGGTGTATTATATATATAATGTAGGGCTACGGTGATTTCGACGACACCCAGCGAGGAGGCGAAATGTCCGGGGTTGACCGCCACCTCTTCGATGATGTCCTCGCGCAGTTCCCTGCAGAGTTCCGGCAGCTCGTCGATGCTCAGCTTGCGCAGGTCTTCGGGATACTTGATGTTGCTTAAAAGGCTAAACTTTTCTTTGTCCATGTCTTCATCTCATGAATAACCATGCAAAGGTAGTATTTTTTTTTCAGTATATGTCATTTTTGTCCGTTTTATTTCTGTTTTCCCACATTTTCTTCGTATATTTGCATCCCGACAAATCAATAATATCACAACATAATGAGAAAAAACATCTTCCTTTTAGGAGCCTTGCTGGCCGTTTCAGCCGCCACGATGGCTCAGACCAAGCAGGGAGGCATCTCGGCGCAGATGCTCTCGCAGATCGAGAAAATGCAGAAGACATCGGCTGCCGACAAGGCGCTCTTCAATGCCATCGCTGCCAACAGTATCGACGACTTGGTGAAGAACCGTGCCAATGCCGGTCCTGTTGACACTCACTTCAGCGTGGAGACTCCCGCGCAGCGCATCCACAACCAGAAGAGCTCTGGCCGTTGCTGGATGTTCAGCGGCATGAACGTACTGCGTGCCAACTTCGCCAAGGCTCATGCCGACTCCCTGGCAGTGGAGTTCTCGCAGGACTATCTCTTCTTCTACGACCAGTTGGAGAAGGCCAACCTCATGCTTCAGGGCGTCATCGACCATGCACGCAAGTCCATCGAGGACCCTCAGGTGCAGTTCTTCTTTAAGAGTCCGCTCAACGACGGCGGAACTTTCTGCGGCGTAGCCGACCTGGCAGCCAAGTACGGACTGGTGCCTATGAGCGCGATGCCCGAGACCTATTCGAGCGAGAACACCAACAAGATGAGCCGTCTCGTGGCAAGCAAGCTGCGTGAGTACGGACTGGAGCTTCGCCGCATGGCTGCTGCAGGCAAGAACGCCAAGCAGATAGCGGCCCGCAAGACCGAGATGCTCGCCACCGTCTATCACATGCTATGCCTCACCCTGGGCGGGCCTGTCAAGGAGTTCAGCTACGCCTTCCGCAACAAGGACGGCAAGCAGATGGGTGATGCGAAGACCTATACTCCCAAGAGTTTCTACGACGCTACCGTGGGCAAGGAACTCAACGGCACCTTCATCATGGTGATGAACGACCCACGCCGCCCCTACCACAAGACCTACGAGGTGGAGTACGACCGCCACACCTACGACGGCCACAACTGGAAGTATCTCAACCTGCCTATGGACGAGATTGCCAGCCTCGCCATCGCCTCGCTCAAGGACGGTCGCAAGATGTACTCCAGCTACGATGTGGGCAAGCAGTTCGACCGTAAGCGCGGTTATCTCGACCTCGACAACTATGATTATGCCTCGCTCTTCGGTACCACGTTCCCAATGAACAAGGCCGAGCGCATCAGCACCTTCGACAGCGGTTCTACCCACGCCATGACGCTCACCGCCGTCGACCTCGACGCCAATGGCAAGCCGCTGAAGTGGAAGGTGGAGAACAGCTGGGGCGCCGACAACGGACAGAAGGGCTGTCTCATCATGACCAACCGCTGGTTCAATGAGTACATGTTCCGCCTCGTGGTCGACAAGCAGTATGTTCCTGCCCAGCTCCTCAAGGAGTTCGACCAGAAGCCAGTGATGCTTACAGCCGACGATCCTCTCTTCCAGTTAGAAGACTAATCATCCCAATTTACTCAACTTTCGTACTTACGGAAGTTGAGTAAATTTTTTTTATCATCACTTTTATTCTTTTTTGAATAATTTTCGTACCTTTGCCCCAAAAATAGAGAATATCATGCAAGAAATGAAGACCCGCGAGCGCATCATCGCTCTTGTCAATAAGGAAGTAGTTCCCGCCATCGGCTGCACCGAACCGATGGCTGTGGCGTTGTGTACGGCCAAGGCAGCCACTCTGTTGGGCAAGCGTCCCGACAGCATCGAGGTGCTGCTCAGCCCCAATATGCTCAAGAATGCCATGGGTGTGGGCATTCCCGGCACCGGAATGATAGGCCTGCCCATCGCTGTAGCCTTGGGTGCCCTTATCGGCAAGCCCGAATATGAGCTCGAAGTGCTCAAAGACCTCACCCCCGAAGTTCTGCAGCAGGGCAAGCGCTACATCGAGGATGCCGACATAGACATCAAGCTGAAGCAGGGCATCGTCGAGAAACTCTACATCGAGGTTGTCTGTCATTCGGGTAAAGACCAGGCTGCCGCCATCATCGCGGGCAGCCACACCCACTTTGTCTTTGCCGAGCGCAACGATGAGGTGGTGCTCGACGAGCGACAGCCCGGAGGCGCCGATGAGGACGACACCGACATACAACTTTCTATGCGCATGGTCTACGACTTCGCCATGACAGCTCCCCTCGACGAGATCAGTTTCATTCTGAAGACCAAGGAGTACAACATGCGGGCAGCCGAGCTCTCCATCAAAGGCAACTACGGCCATTGCTTAGGCAAGACCATGGACCGCCCCATGAGTCACGGTATCTTCGGCAACAGCATCTTCTCGCACATCATCTCGCGCACCGCATCGGCATGCGACGCCCGTATGGGAGGAGCCATGATTCCCGTGATGAGCAACAGCGGCAGCGGCAACCAGGGCATCTGTGCCACCAATCCTGTTGCCGTCTATGCCCTCGAGAACGAGAACACCGAGGAAGAACTCATCCGAGCCCTCATGCTCAGCCATCTCACCGCCATCTACATCAAGCAGAGCCTCGGCAAGCTGTCGGCGCTGTGCGGCTGCGTGGTGGCGTCCATAGGCAGCAGTTGCGGCATCACCTATCTCATGGGCGGTGACTATCAGCGCATCTGCAACTCGGTGAAGAATATGGTGGCCAACCTTACGGGTATGATCTGCGACGGAGCTAAGCCCAGTTGTTCGCTTAAGATCTCGTCGGGAGTCAGCACCGCTCTGCTCTCCTCGCTGCTCGCCATGGAGGGCCGTTGTGTCACTTCTGCCGAGGGCATCGTCGACGACGATGTAGACCGCTGCATCCACAACCTCACCTCCATCGGTGCCGATGCCATGCGTACCACCGACGACATGGTGCTCAACATCATGACTCATAAGTAACTCTTTGCAGAAGAAAAGCTGCATCTCAGCAAAATATTCAAGCAAGCTTGATATTCTGCATTCGATTTGCATTTTCTTTGCACCGTCAACCAATGAAAGTGCTCAGGGAGCCTCGCAGGAGGCATCTATTACGACCAAGGGCGGTCACAATAGACGACAGGCGCCGGTCATCTATTAAGACCCAAAAGGTGGCACTATCGGGCAGCTGACAAAGTATTAAACTATCATTTCAAAAACCTACAGAACTATGATTAATTACAGCATCGTAAAGCGCAGCGTGAACGCAAACCTCATTGAAATCAACCAGGCAAATCACGCATCAACCAGGCTAAGAAGGAGGGCAAGACACCTCAGCCAGCCGAACTCGCACAATTTCTCTTACTTCATGAACACGAAGTAGACGGCGGCAATGAGGCAGAGGAAGGCTGCAAAGTGGTTCCAGTGCAGACTCTCACCCTGGAAGAGAATGTTGGCAATGACGGCGAAGACGATGAGGGATATGCATTCCTGTATCACCTTGAGCTGAACCAATGAGAAGGGGCCGCCGTTGTCGATAAAGCCAATACGGTTGGCGGGTACCTGACAGCAGTACTCAAAGAAAGCGATAGCCCAACTGAAAGCGATCACACCTATTAAGGGCCAGTGGCTGCTGACGCCTGTTTGCTGCAGTTTGAGGTGTCCATACCATGCAATAGTCATAAAGATATTGCTTAACACTAAGAGAAGTATTGTGTATATTCCGTTCATTGTTTTTTATTTGCAAAAGTACATAAATTACTGAAAAAGCAGTCGGTTTTGGGGAGAAAAGTGAAGAAGCGGGCTTTTATTTTCTTTTCACTCCTCTCACAGCCTCGCTCTCTAAAGGGTTCTCGGGCCAGTAATGTTTGGGATACCGGCGCTTCAGCTCCTTGCGTACCTCGAAGTAGGTGCCTTGCCAGAAACTGGCGAGGTCTTGCGTGAGCTGTACGGGTTTGAAGCCCGGAGACAGAAGCTCCATCAGCAGGCGTTGCCTGCCGTTGTCTACCTTGGGTGTCTGAGTCATACCGAAACATTCCTGCAGTCGTACACTCAATACTGGCGCCTCGGTTCCTGGCCGATAGTCGATGCGGATGCGACTGCCCGAAGGTACTGCGATATGGGTAGGAGCCAAATGGTCTATCTCTTCCTGAAGCTCGTAGGGAACTTGTGTCCATAGTATCTCGGCAAGGTCGAGTTTCCTGAGCTCGGCAGAGGTTGTTCTCAGCTTTCCCTCCTGTTCTATATAGAAGGGAAGCCAGGCAGAGGCGGTCGTCAACAGATGCTCGGTGGAAAGGTCGGGCACGTTCATTTCCGGGTGCCATTGTTTTACCTTTTCCACTCTCTGCTGCAGTCGTTTCACCTTCTCGTTCCAGTCGAGCATGCTGAGTCCTTCTTTTCTGACGGCAGTGCAGATGATGTCGATGATCTGTCCTTTGTCTGCGTCGTGGATGGGTTTGCTTTCTACGACGAGCTGCCCGATTCGTCTTTCACTTTGCATACGCACTGCTCCTGCCTTGCTGTCCCACGAGATATTGGTGAACGTAGATGTGGGCAGGTCGTTGATGCTGACGGGAGCGGAGAGGAATACCTTGCCCTTGGAGCCTGCTGAGTTGAGCGAAGCGATGGCAAGCCAGGAGTGCAGGGACATGGGATCGTTTCGGTCGATGAAGATGTTCTGTCCGCCCGACATTCTGAAGTTGCCGATATTGTCGACAGCCATGGCAATTCGCTCCGGATAGGCTGAGGCGATCAGGCTTCCCACTTCCTCGGGGTCGACAGGATGGTTGTCCTCCTTCACCTTGAGCATCCTGCGATACTCCTGGGCTATCTGTGCGATGCGTGCCCATTTGCTCAAGTTCTTTCTCTCTCTTTGTGAACGCAGCATGGCGATGCGGAGTGTCATGTCTGAGTCCTCATGTTCGCTCATTGGGTCTTTCTCCTCCAGTACGGCTGCCATGTCGCATGCCAAGGCTTTCTGTGCATCTGTCTTGGAGTTGAGCATCATCTTGGCTATGCGGGGATGGCAGGGCAGGGATGCCATCTTTCTGCCAAGTAGCGTGACACTACCGTCCTCGTTGATTGCTTGAAGTGAAAGGAGTAAGTGTCTGGCATTAAATATGTTGCTATTGGAAGGAGGCGTGAGCCAGGGGAGCGACATGGGGTCGCTCTCGCCAAAGGCTGCAATGTCGAGAACCATCGGGGTGAGGTCGGCTTCTTCTATCTCGGGCTTTCTTTGTTCCTGCATCAGGTGTTCTGAGGTCTTCGACCATAGTCGGTAGCAGATTCCTTCTGCCACTCTGCCTGCTCGTCCTCTTCGCTGTATGGCCATGTCTTTACTGATGCGCACAGTCTCAAGATGACTGAGCCCTGTCCGGACATCGTACACCAACTGACGGCAAAATCCTGAGTCTATTACGATTCTCACGCCTTCGATGGTGAGTGATGTTTCGGCAATGGGGGTGGCGAGAACGATTTTGCGCTCGCCTTGAAGGGAAGGGGCTATGGTTTTTCGTTGTCTCTCGGGCGAGAGATTGCCATAGAGTGGATACACCTGTGTCTGTGTGCCGGCAAGAGTAGCGATAAGGAGTTGCTCGCATCTCTGTATGTCGGCTTGTCCGGGCAGGAAGGCAAGGATGTCGCCCTCGTGTTCGCGGTGGGCCCGCATCACGGCAGCTGCCACCTCTTTATATATTGTGTACTTGTCGGTATCGGTCTCGGCATAGATGGTCTTCACGGGAAACATTCTTCCGGCCCACTCGATGAGCGGTGCATGAAGGGCCTGACAGATGGCAGATGTGTCGATAGTGGCCGACATGATGATGATTTTCAGGTCGGGGCGGATGATATTTTGTGCCTGCAGGGTGAGTGCCAATGCCAGGTCGGAATGGATGCTTCTTTCGTGGAACTCGTCGAAGATAATCACGTCGACACCCTCGAGGGTGGCATCATTGACGAGCATTCGGGTAAGGATGCCTTCGGTGAGAACTTCGATGCGTGTCTCGGCAGACACCTTGTTCTCAAATCGTACACGATAGCCTACCGTCTTGCCTGCTGGTTCACTTATGAGACTTGCCATTCGTTCGGCTATCTGTCGGGCGGCGAGGCGTCTGGGTTCCAACATGAGGATTTTCCCCTTGCCGTTCATTCCTTCGAGGATGGTGAGAGGCAGCAGGGTAGACTTGCCGGCTCCTGGAGGGGCTGTGACAACAAGATTAGCCGACTCTCTCAAGGTTTGATTGATGGAGTCGGCTATGCTGAATGCTGGCAAGTTGCTGGCCAAGGAATTGATTCTCGTATTATCTGTCATGAATGGAGTGAGGCATACAGGGGTGATGGTTATTTGATGTATTTCAGGATCTGTCTGCTCTTTCTGCCTTTCCTGGCAGGCAGAGGCATGAATCCCTCGGTGAGTCCTGTCCTCTCGGTCATGGCATCAAAGACGGCAGCTGCATACATGTCAAGTTTCTGCTTGGCGAGTTCGGCATGGATGGCATCCTCGTCGTAGTTGTCGGCATAGAGCAGGGTGTGCAGGTCGTCGATGTATTTCTGCGGAATGTTACGGTGCGGCATCCTGCTTTTTATCTGCATGATTTGTGCGATGATAGGCTCGTCGGTCTTCGCAGCTATGGCTTCTGCCTTTCGCTTCTCGTAGTTGGTGAAGGTGATGGCGTCAGCGCCTTGCCAGTCTTCTGTCATGGCCGACTGTGAGGTGAGCTGGCTGTAACCGAAATATCGGATGAGCGAGATGTGGCTGTTCCACCCTAAAGCGGTGAGATATTCTTTCTCCAAGGGTGTGGTGGCGATGATGAGTTCTGCCGACTTGCACATTGTCTTCTGATAGATAAGGGTTTGCAGGCTTCTCTTCATGCCAGGATTATGGCAGTTTCTCTCCGAGATGTCGCCCAATGGACAAACGATGTATGGGATTCCCATCTTTCTGGAACGTTGTGCCAGTCGGAATCCCTGGTATGACCATGCACCAAGAAACAATACCACGTCGGCATCCTCGATGTTGTCGGCGATGTCGAGTCTCTGCTGTAAAGTCTCTATATAGGCTTTGTACATGGCGTATTGCCTCTTTTTCTTGGTTATGAATAAATATATTTTCATCGTTGATTATTTAAGCTTTTTGAAAACAGTCTCGCTGAGTCCTTGTATTGTCCTTAAAGTTTGTGGCTGGTGAAGTCGTTCTTGTCAGCTCGCCAGTAACGCACTTTGTTGGCGAAGTTTCGCCAGATGATTCCGTAATCGTAGAAGGGCAACTTATACGTAGGAATGAGAGAATCGAAACAGGCGACTGCCCTGTGGGCGATGATGGTTCGAAGAACGATGAGCAGCAACAGAGCAAAACCTGCACAGCCCGTCAGTATCCAGTCTTTCATCACGACGGAGCACGCCAAAACTGCTATAGAGGCGATGAGGCTGAGGTGGGGAAAGAGATGGTCGAAGAACATCAGGGTTCTCATAGACAGGTTGCGATTGAGTGACTTGCGCGAAGCCTGCAGGTAGAGGCTCTTGTTGTGCCAGCTCTTATCGGTAGGGGCTTCCTGCTGAAGCCATGCTGATGGTGCCAGTTCGACAGCAGTGTCGCCACACAGGGCATACTTGTTGACCAGGAAGTCGTATTCGCCGCGCACATATTCCAAGTTGCCCTGATAGCCCTGCTCGCGCATGAAGTCGCTCTTGCGGAAGATGACGTTGGGCATATTGGTGCGGTAGCCGTAGGAGCGTTGTGCTCTGCGCAACAGGTAATAGGCTTTTCTGATCATGTCGAACCGACGCACACTCTTGCAACTTTCCTCTGTGCTTACGTAGCCTAATACCAGATGGTTAGGCTCCTGGCACTGACGGGTCATGCTGGCAAGCCAGTCCTCGCTGCAGGCCATGCAGGCAGGTTCGGTGAGCAGAATCCACTCATACTTGGCAGCTTTCACACCTACGGTAATCTGCAGTTTCTTTCGGCTCATATAGCGTGAGCTCTCTGGTATGAAGGTATAATAAAGGTGTGGATTTTCTGAAGACTGACGTTTCAGAAAATCGATCGTCTCACCGTCGCTGCTCTGGCAGACAACCACTACCTGATAGTCGGCAGGATATTTCTGCTCAAGGAAAGTATGCAGGTTGCGTTCCAGCTCAGGCAGGTTGTCATGAGCTGTGATAAGTATGGTGACTGGAGGAAGTGGCTGGGATGCGGTTGCATCTTCAGTCGTTCTCTCGGCAGACTGTTCTTCCTCTTTATTGAGACGCAATGAGCGCAGAAATGGATTGATCAGCGATCCGAGGACTGCCAATAAAACCACTGCTGCGCCAGCGATAATAGTAGTTAAACTGATTATCATCATTTTAGTTTTTTAACTTCCTCGTTTGAGAAAGTTGAGTTATTTTCTTTTCTCGTATTGTTAAGGTGCCTTACATTTCTTCTGTGGTGTAGCCTTTAGGCAACTGACGGCAGTTGTACTGACTTGCCATAATCTCGCCATAGGCTCCTGCCGAACGGAGTGCAATGAGGTCGCCACGATGGGTCTTGTTCAGGTCGATAGCCTTGGCAAAGACGTCGCTTGACTCACAGATTGGGCCTACTACATCGTAGGTTTCTACAGGCTCCTCGCTCGTGATGTTCTCTATTTTGTGATAAGCCTGGTAGAGGGCAGGGCGTATGAGGTCGGTCATGCCGGCATCTACGATGGCAAACTGCTTGGCTGTGCCTTGTTTTACATAGAGGGTTCTTGTGATGAGTGATCCCATTTGGCCTACCACTGCACGGCCCAATTCGAAATGCACCTTCTGTCCGTCGCGCAGTTTCAGGTGCTTGGCATAAGTGTCGAAGTAAGACTTGAAGTCGGGTATGGGCACGCGGTTGGGATGCTTGTAGTCTATGCCGAGTCCGCCGCCCACATTGATGTTCTTTACTTCGATGTGGTGAGCTTCCAACTGGTTTTGCAGTTCATTGATTCTGTTGCAGAGAGCCTCGAAGTCACCCATGTCAAGTATCTGACTGCCAATGTGGAAGTGCAGGCCGAGGAACTTGATGTTCTTCATGGTTGCAGCTTCTGCAATGACACTCTCCATGTCTTGCATGGCAATACCGAATTTGTTTTCTGCCAGTCCTGTGGTGATGTTGGCATGTGTGTGTGCTCCTACGTTAGGATTGATGCGAAAGCAAACCTGTGCTGTCTTGTTCTTTCTGGCAGCCAGCTCGTTGATGATTTCCAGTTCGGGAATACTCTCCACGTTGAAGCAGAAGATGCCTTTCTCCAGTCCGAGATTGATCTCCCAGTCGCTCTTGCCCACACCGGCATATACGATCTTGTTGGCAGGAAATCCTGCGTTGACAGCAGCTTGTATTTCTCCTCCGCTCACGCAGTCGGCTCCTAATCCTGCCTGGCTGATGATGCCCAGCACTTTAGGATTGGCGTTTGCTTTTACGGCATAGTGTACCTCGAAACCAGGATGTTTACCTGCTTCCTCGCAGATGGTTCTGAGGGTTTGTCTCAGCAGGGCTGTGTCGTAATAGTAGAACGGAGTCTGTTTCTCCTGAAACTTATCTATAGGAAATGTTCCTTTCATTTCGCTTAAATCTAAAATTAATATCTTATATAGTCAAATTAGAAAATCCAATTTATTGTAAATCAGAATATCCAACGAAGAGTGAGTAGGAAGCATTGCATACGAATTCTTCACTCTTCACTCTTCGTTCTTCACTTAAATTACTTCTCAAACAGGTTGTTGCTCAAGTTCTGCAAAGCCTGCTTCTTGTCTCTTTCTCGGATGAGGAATGAGATGTTGTAGTTGGAACCTCCGTAAGAAATCATTCTTACAGGGATGTTCTTCATTGCCTCTGTGGCAAGTGTCTCGAAACCTACGTTGCTCCAGTCGAGGTCGCCTACCACGCAGATGATACACATATCTGTGTCGACAGTGACAGTACCATATTTCTTCAACTCGTTGACGATGTCGTTCAGGTGGGCGTCATTGTCAATACTCATGCTTACACCCACCTCAGAGGTGGCAATCATGTCGATAGGAGTCTGATAGCTCTCGAAGATCTCGAACACCTTGCGCAGGAAACCTGTAGCCAGCAACATACGGCTGCTCTTGATCTTGATGGCGGTGATGTTGTCCTTGGCTGCCACAGCCTTGATCTTGCCACGTACTATCACGTTGTCGATGATGGTTCCATCGGCCTTAGGGTCGAGGGTGTTCTTCAGTCTTACCGGAATGCCGGCATACTTGGCTGGCTGTACGCAGGTAGGGTGAAGAATCTTGGCACCGAAGTAAGCCAGCTCGGCAGCCTCTTCGAAGTTGAGCTGATGTACTGCCTCTGTATGCTCTACCACTCGTGGGTCGTTGTTGTGCATGCCATCGATGTCGGTCCATATCTGGATCTCGTCGGCAGGAAGGGCTGCACCGATGAGCGATGCTGTATAGTCGCTGCCGCCTCGCTGCAGGTTGTCAACCTCGCCATAAGCATTGCGGCAGATGAAACCTTGTGTGATGTAGATCTGCTGACCCTGGTTCTTCTCCATGATGTCGGCAAGCTTTTCCTTAATGTACTGTGGGTCTGGCTCTGCATTCTTGTCGGTGCGCATGAAGTCGAGCGCATTGAGCAGCACAGCCTTGATGCCCTGTTCCTTCAAGTAGTTGACCACCATGTTGGTGCTCATGATCTCACCCTGAGCCACGATGCTCTTCTCCTCGAAAGAGGTGAAAAGATCCTTGGTGAAGGAACGCAGATAATCGAATTCGCTATGAAGGAATTCACTTGTGGTTTTCTTCATCTCCTCGGTAGAGTAGAGCTCTTCCACATGCTGCATGTATTTCTTCTCCAAGTTGTTGATTACCTCGTTGGCACCCTCTGGATTCTTCTTATAGAGATAGTCAGAGATTTCAACGAGTGAGTTTGTTGTACCGCTCATCGCAGAAAGTACGATGAAAGTAGGTTCACCTGATTCTGTAACCAAGGAGGCTACTCCCTTCATGCGCTCAGGTGAGCCAACCGAAGTACCTCCGAATTTCATTACCTTCATAGTCTTAATATTATATTAATGTTTAATTTTATTGTTTTATTTTATTGTTTTATGTTGGTGTAGAATTCTTCACTCTTCACTCAACTTTCCTCGCCGTCTTCGGTCAGGTCGATGTGATTGTACTCATTGGTCACATCGTGCAGACTTCCGTCTTTGCATCGATATACGATGCCTGGGAACTTGTCGAGCATGGGGATGTTGTGGGTCGACATAACGACAGTAGTTCCCTGCTTGGTGATGTCTTTCAGCAGACTGACGATATGGCTTGCCGTTTCGGGGTCGAGGTTGCCTGTAGGCTCATCGGCAATGATGAGTTTAGGGTTGTTGAGCAATGCCCGTGCTATGGCAATGCGCTGCTGCTCGCCACCTGAAAGCTCATGAGGCATCTTGTCTGCTTTCTCGCTCATGCCCACCTCCTCGAGAACTTCTGAGATGCGTTCGTTGCGGGCCTTCTTGTCTTTCCAGCCTGTGGCTTTCAGTACAAACTCGAAGTTCTTGTGCACACTGCGGTCGTGCAGCAACTGGAAGTCCTGGAAGATGATGCCCAACTCCTTTCTCAGCGCAGGAATATCCTTGCGTCTGATGGTCGTGAGGTCTCTGCCTAAGATTTCTGCCTTCTCAGTCTCACCTTCTACGAGGTCGAGCTCGCAGTACAGGGTCTTGAGCAGTGAACTTTTTCCCGATCCTACCTTTCCGATGAGATAAGTGAACTCGCCCTCGTCAACATGGAAGTTCACGTCCTTGAGGATACACTTGTCGGCTTGGTAGATGCTGACGTGTTGATAATCTATTAACATCCTAATT
>OASE01000345.1_pt1 | contig 12986 bp, 6 predicted proteins | sample 1494851 | NCBI WGS metagenome assembly OASE01 (sample SAMEA3360680, study PRJEB22359) | human gut metagenome | biome: ENVO:urban biome; feature: ENVO:human-associated habitat; material: ENVO:feces | place: Bangladesh | collected 2011 | reverse complement strand
CATAGCTCTCAATTTTGACAAGTTTATATGTATTTTTTGTTTATCCAAAATGATAAGATACTTTTAATTATAAAACCGCATGAAATAAGTATTTTCAAAAATTCTTACGGAAAAGTTTGATTAAATTAAGCAAATAAATTTGGTGAGTCATGTCTGCATTTAGTGAAGATAGTAGAGTTAAATTTCCTACAATAAAACACTTAATGGAAATGGGATATAAGTATATTTCTCAAAATGGTCTTGAATCCAAAAGATATAGTTTAGACAAGACAAATATAGATCCTGATACAAATATCTTAATTGATTACCTTAAAGCAGCTTATTTTAAGTTAAACGAGAATAAAACTGAGGATGACTTTAATAAGCTATTAGGTAAAATCCAATCCACATTAAATAATGAGGATTTAGGAAGAGAATTCTACGAGACTATTTTGTTAGATACTGACAATAAAATAGTTGATTTATCTTCACCTGATAATTTCAGAACAAGAAATACTTTTCAAGTTGCAACAGAACTTACTTGCGGTAAAAAAGATTCTGACAATTTCAGACCTGACATTACTCTTTTTGTTAATGGACTTCCTTTAGCCTTTATTGAAGTAAAAAAAGAGAATAACAAAGATGGCGTTCAAGCTGAATTTCAGAGAATGGAACGCCGTTTTGTAGTCCCTGCCTTTAGGCGTTATCTAAATATCACTCAAATCATGGTATTTAGTAATGACATGAACTATGAAGATGAAGGTGCTGTACCTACACAAGGCGCATTCTATGGAGCGATAGGAAGAAAGACTAGCAAATACAGCACATTCAGAGAAGAAGGTCAAAATAGTAGTTTTCCTTTAAAAGTATATAAAACAGAAGTATCAGCTGACATAGAAGAAGCTATGCTTCGTGATAACAATGTAGTTCAGTACAAGAATTTCAGTGAATATCAAACTAACTGTAGCATCAATACTCCAACTAAGAGTATTTGCGATAGTTTATTTAGTTATGAGAGATTCCATTTTTTCTTAAAGTACGGCATTGCTTATGCAAACTATACTAGTGGCTTGCAAAAGCATTTAATGCGCTACCCTCAATTATTTGCTACTAAAGCAATCGAGCAATATCTTGATAAAGGCAACGACAAAGGCATTATTTGGCATACTCAAGGCAGTGGTAAAACAGCTTTAGCCTACTACAACGTTAAATACCTAACTGACTATTACTCCAAGCAAGGTATCATTCCTCAATTCTTCTTTATCGTTGATAGATTAGATTTGATGGAACAAGCTAAAATGGAATTTACTTGCCGTGGATTAAAGGTTGTTCCCGTTCAAACTAAAGACGATTTTACCAAGATCATTTCAAGCCCGCTTACAACTCAAAATCAAAGTGGTGCTCTTGAAATTACAGTTGTTAATATTCAAAAGTTCTCTCAAGATAGCAAGGCTCTAGCTAAGAATGCTTATAACCTAAAAGTTAAGAGAATTTACTTTATTGATGAAGCTCACCGTAACTATGATCCTAAAGGTAGCTTCTTAAAGAATCTACTTACTAGTGATCCTGATGCGATTAAGATTGCGCTTACAGGAACTCCAATTGTAAGCAAGGACTTTAATACTAAAGATATCTTTGGCGATTACATACATACTTATTACTACAACGCCTCTATTGCTGATGGTTATACCTTACGCCTTATCAGAGAGAATATTCACTCTGACTTTAAAGGAGAAATGCAAAAGAGGTTGGCAGAATTAAAAGTAAATGAGCGTTTTGTAAACTCAACAACCGTATTTGCCCATGAAAATTATGTAGCACCACTTCTAAAGTACATCATTGATGATCTTGAAAAGTTCAGAGTTACTCAAAACGATAGATCGCTTGGAGCTATGGTGGTTTGCAATAGCAAAGAGCAAGCATTAAAGATGTATGACATCTTTTTAAGAGAATATGCTGAAGGACAAGAAGTTTTACATAAAATCGAGGATGGTGTAGAGATAGTACAAAGTGTTGAGCCTGATGTAATTGATGCTAAAAATACTTTACCACCAAAGGGAAGATACCGTTCAGCTTTAATCCTATGTGACAGTTATGATAAAGAGACTAGAACAAAGTGGATTAAGCTATTTAAAGAAGGTAAAGTTGATATTCTAATTGTATTCCAGATGTTACAAACTGGATTTGATGCACCAAGACTTAAAAAACTATACCTTAACCGTATGGTTAAAGAGCATAACCTCTTACAAACTCTAACTCGTGTAAACAGACCTTATAAAAACTTAAAGTATGGATATGTAGTTGATTTTGCAAATATCGAAGAAGAATACTCAAAGACAAACAAGAACTACCAGCAAGAGCTTGAACGAGAAATTGGCAAAGAGCACTTGCGTAGCATGAGTAAGCTCTTCGTAAGTACTGAAGAAGCACGAAAGCAAGTTGACGAGGCTCTAGATGTTTTAGATCAGTATGAGTTGGATAATGCGACAGCATTTTCTAAACGGTTAAATCTAATCACTGACTTACCTACTGTAAATAAGATCCTAAAAGCACTTGAGACCATGCAAAGCATTGAGAATATGCTGACATCTCAAGGAACTGATGCTTCAAATATTATTAACATTAAAGAGATCTCAAACTTAATTAAAGCGACTAAGAACAGATTAGTGCTTTTACGTATTCAAAATGGCTCAGAAGAGCGTGAATCAGTTGAAGAAGCCTTAAATGCTGCAATTGATGGAATTGAGTTTGAATTTACGAAGACAGGTGAAGAAGAGCTTGAGCTTAAAGAACAGTATTTGCAAAGCATAAAATACACAAGAGATCAAATTTGTAGAAATATTGATCCTGCCGATCCTGAATACAAAACCTTATACGAAGCCTTTATTGAAGAAATGACCAAGAAAGGAGTTGGCTCTTTAGATGACTTTAATATGCACGAGCATGTTAAGGTTATAGATGATATTTTAAAGCGCATTAGACGTAAAAACGAAGAAGATGAAATCATAGCTATAAAATATCATGGCGATAAAAAGTTTGTACGCATTGAAAAACGTTTAACTGAAAAGGCAAACGAGAATGCTACAGATGAAAACAATGCGTTTAAATTCACCAAGAAACAAGAGCAATTGACTCACATTCTATTGAATATTAAAGAAGCTGTTGACGATTCATATTTTGATAATCAGGCAATTGCAAATGCTGTTGGTTATTTTACAAAGGTTATCAAGAGTGCTGTTACCAAGAGCTTTAGAGCTGAAGATATTAAAACTGATTCTAATATTCGCTCATATGTAACAGACTTAATTGAAAAAGAATACAACACTACAAGGGTATAAAGAATGACTGCGCTTGAAGTTCAGCAACAGACAAAAGATCTTATTGACAGATTAAAAAGCACAACCAACAATAATGGTTTGGGTAACTCAGGTCACGAGTACACCGTTATTGTAGAAACCTTCTTATACAAGTTTTTGAATGATAAGTTTGTATATCAAGCAAAGCTTGAGCGTCCTGAAATTGCTGATGCAGAAGATCCTTACAAAGCTCTTTTAGGTATGTCTGAAGGCGATTATGAAGAGCTCTGTGATGAAATGATGGATACAGTTATTCTTGATAAAGAGCACTTGTTACCCTATTTATCTTCAAGACAAAATGAAGACAATTTCGCCAAGATTTTTGATGCAACCTTAGAAGGTATTGCCAAAAAGAACGAGTCTTTCTTTTTTATCCAAGATGATGGTAATGCCCATATCTCCATTATTCACCCTATTTCAGATTTAGTCTCTGGAAGTTCTGTTAAAAAGAATGCATTCTGCAAGTCATTGATAGGCGATATATCAGCTTTCTCTTTTGAAAAGGTATTTGATGCTGGATATGATTTCTTCTCAACCATCTTTGAGTACTTATTAAAGGACTATAACTCAAATGGTGGTGGTACCTATGCTGAGTACTATACTCCTCACTCAGTTGCTCAAATTATTGCAAAACTATTAGTCGGAGATAATCCAAATTTAAAGAGTATGACTTGCTACGATCCTGCTGCAGGTACAGGTACTTTAGTAATTGCTCTTGCCCATGCCATAGGAGAGCAAAAGTGCTCTGTATATACTCAAGATATCAGCGATAAGTCATCTACTATGATGATGCTAAACCTAATTCTAAATGGCATGAGTCACTCTTTAACTAATGTGATTAAAGGTAATACTTTATCTCACCCATTCCATAAGGAAGGTGAAAAACTAAAGCAATTTGATTATGTAGTAAGTAATCCTCCATTTAAGTTAGATTTTAGTGATTATCAATCTGATCTTAAAAATGATCCTAATAAAGGAAGATTCTTTGCTGGTATTCCAAATATTCCAAAGACAAAAAAACAGTCTATGGAAATTTATTTGTGCTTCCTACAACCTGTTCTCTATTCAATTAAAGATGGTGGTAAAGGTGCTATTGTTGTTCCAACAGGTTTCTTAACAGCTCAATCAGGAATTGCACAAAAGATTAAACAATACCTTGTAGATAATAGATTCTTAAAAGGTGTTATTAGTATGCCAAGTAACATCTTTGCTAACACAGGTACCAACGTATCCGTAGTATTTATTGATAAGACAGCTTTAACAGATAATGCTGTACTTATTGATGCATCAAAACTAGGTGAAACCATTAAAGATGGTAAAAACCAAAAGACCGTTTTAAATACAGATGATATCAATAAGATTATTGATGCTTTTGCTGAAAATAAAGCTATTGATGATTTTAGTGTTAACGTAAAGTACGATGAGATTAAAGAGAAAAATTACTCTTTATCTGCAGGTCAATATTTTGAGATTAAGATTGAGTATGTTGAGCTTACTCAAGAAGAGTTTAATCAAAAGATTTCTGACTATACTTCAAAACTTGACGAGTTATTCAAGGAAGGTAATTCTCTTGAAGCTGAGATTAAAAAGAGCTTAGGAGAATTAAAGTATGAGTAAGTTAGGCGAAATTTGCAAAATATCATCTTCAAAGAGAATCTTCGAAAACGAATACCAAGAAAGAGGAATCCCTTTTGTTAGGGGACAAGAAATATCAGACGGATCTCTTCTAAGCAATAGCTGTTTTAATTGTTATATTTCAAAAGAGAGGTTTAATGAAATAAAAGTCAAATATGGAGTTCCCCAAAAAGGCGATATTTTAATAACCGCAGTCGGAACTATTGGTAATGTTTGTTTTTTAAATAAAGATATTGATTTTTATTTCAAAGATGGAAATGTTCTTTGGCTAAGAAATTTTTCAGACAACGTTGTTCCTGAGTATTTATATTTCTACTTAAAAAGTCCTTTTTTTAAAAAGATAATTGGACATTCTCTAATTGGTGCGGTACAAAAAGCGCTAACAATGCAAATGCTATCTGAAATTGATATTCAGCTACCGCCTATTAAGTATCAAAATAGCGTTGTTACTATATTGAAATCAATTGAATACAAAATTTCCAACAACAACAAAATCAATGCAGAACTTGAGTCATTAGCTAAGACAATTTATGACTATTGGTTCTTACAATTTGAATTTCCAAATGAAGATGGTAAGCCTTATAAATCTTCAGGTGGAAAGATGGTTTGGAATGAAAAATTAAAAAGAGAGATTCCTGAAGGTTGGGCTTACAGTTTGCTTAAAGATAAATTCTCTATAAAGAGAGGCGTATCTTACACATCAGATGACATTAAAAATAATAATGGAATACCAATGCTTAATTTAGCATGCATTGATACAAACAGAAATTACAGAGATGGAGAGTTAAAATTTTATTCAGGAAAAGCTAAAGCGGAATTTTTAAGTTCAGGTGATTTAATTGTAGCTTGCACAGATCTTACAAGAAATGCTGATATTGTTGGTTCACCTATTCTTGTTCCTCAAACAGGAGAAAATTTCATATTTTCAATGGATTTGGTAAAGTTGATACCGAATAAAGACATATTTGACAAATATTATTTGTACATGTGCTTAAGAACAGACTTTTACCACAATTATATTAAAAAATGGGCTTCAGGAACGAATGTTCTCCACCTGAATCTAGATGGAATAAGTTGGTATAAAACATGGATTCCGCCTATGGAATTACAAAATAAGTTTTCAAACATAATAAAGAAGATTCATAGTAAAAAAGGAATAATACTAAAAGAAAACAGAGAATTATCTTCTTTAAGAGAGTTCTTGCTTCCTCTGCTTATGAATGGTCAAGTTGGATATATAGAAAATGAGTAATATTTCAAACGAAAATTCTTTAGACAGAAGTAGTAGCTGGGTTAAAGAATATGAATCATTAACTGACCTAAAAGATTTCAAAGATAATGCTCTAGCACTATTTGCTTTAGGATTAAATTTTGGCGTTGAAGACCTTAGATCCGTGGGTATTGATTCTATCACTGATGGGCAAGATGACAAAAAGATAGACATGGTTTATACCAATACAGAAGATCATTATGCTGTAATTGCACAATGCTTCTATAGCGAGAAAACAGATAAACCTGAAGCAAAATCTAATAAAGCAAGTGATTTAAATACTGGACTATCTTGGCTTCTAAATAGAAATATAGAAGATCTACCAGATACTATACGTTCTGCTAGTATAGAGTTGAGAAACGGAATAAACTGCGGTGAAATATCCAAAATTTACGTTTGGTTTGTTCACAATCTTCCTGAATCAAAGAATGTTCAAGCAGAATTAAAAACAGTAGAAAACACACTTACCACAATATTAAAATCAATTTACAATGATGCGTCTATAACTCCAATTGTAGAGGAAATTGGAACCAATCGCCTTCAAGAGTTATACAGCTCTTGTAATACACCTATTCTTGTAACAGATAAAGTTTCTCTAAAAACTTTTGGAGGGTATAGTTTATCTGGTGAAAATTGGACAGCTTATTCAACAGTTATTCTTGCTAAAGATATATCAAAACTTTATAAAAAACATAAAACAGCATTATTTTCCGCAAATATTAGAGATTATTTAGGCTCTAGAAATTCAAACGGTAATATAAATTACGGGATAAAAACAACAATAGCAAAAGAAAGCCAAAACTTTTGGGTCTATAACAATGGAATAACAATTCTTACACATTCTTTTCTAATCGAAGACTCGCAAATAACCATTAACGGAATTTCAATTGTAAATGGAGCTCAAACAACAGGTGCGATAGGAAGTTCAAAAAAGGTTGATGATGAAGCGAAAGTTCAGGTAAAAATAATTTCTGTAAATAAGCAAGATCCTGATTTAATACAGAACATTATCAAATTTAATAATAGCCAAAATCAAGTAGAAGCATCTGACTTTAGAAGCACAGATAAAATTCAAAAGAAATTAAAAAAAGAATTTGAATCTCTTAAAAACATTGAATATGAAGCTGGTAGAAGAGGAAGTTTTTTTGACAAAATTAAAAGATCAAAAAAGGTTATAGACTCTTATTACGTAGGTCAGGTTTTAATTGCATTCCATAAAGATCCGATTGTTGCTTACAACAAAAAAAGAGAAATTTGGAGCAATAATGAATTATATACAGCAGCGTTTAATGAAGCGACAACCGCTGATCATGTCATTTTTTGCTATAGTCTAGTCAAAAGTATTGACGAAAGGTACTTGCAAATAAAAAAGAAAACAAGCAAAGATAAAAATGAAGAAAAAATTCTAAATTTTCTCAAGTATAGAGGAGCAAAATTTCTTCTTGTATTTGCTATATCAACATGTTTTGAAACTATTTTGTCAAAACCTGCATTAAATTTAAATAAAACTTCATTTAACGATATTTCAAAATTGCAAGATGCAATAAAAAACTGGAATTTACTTTTAAATAAGATTTCTCCTTTTGTAAATAAATTAGAAGATGCAGTTAAAAACGGATTAAAAAACAAAACTGATATAGATACCTGTATAAAAGACTTCGAATCAATGCTTCAAGGCATGTTAGAAATGCAACCAGCCTACTTTGACGATTTTAAACAAACTGTTAAGTCGTAGTTTTTTTATATTGTTTTTCCTTGTTTTTATTCTTACTCTACTTCTGCAGTTCAAAAATAAAACTTTAGAAGTAGAGTGCAAATTCTCTAAAATCAGACAAACTTAATCTGTTTTGAGTATTTTTGGTTCAGTCCTAAAAACTGTGGGATCTTTGTTCAGTCATCTTTAAAAGAGCTCCACCTTTGTCTTGAGTCATCAAACAGTTTAAGAAAGAAATACTCATCAGAAGGAAGACCATAACTCTTCTTTCTGATGGTCTTTAGCTTCTGGTTTGACACCTTCAACCTTTCAGTTAGATTACGGATTTTTTTTTCTAATCCCACACTTTTCTGTACTGAACCATTATTTTTAGTGAATATTCTTATGATTGGAGCAGAATTTTCTTAAGGTTTGAGCAGTCTTTTTTAATGAAAAAGTTTCTGATGATTGGAGCAATAATTCTCATCATTAGAGCTGTTCTTTTGGAAAGACACTCATAATGATATTTGTAGGCAGTCACTGCTCTAAAAGGTGATTGCAATACTTTATGTAAAGCAATCACCTTAGACTGGATGAAACAATTAGCTTTTAGCAGGCTGAGCCTATCCTGATGCCGCACAGCGCTGGCAGAAACAAAAAGAAAAAGGTTAAGATGTAAGCACAGGATATAAATGCCTGAAATAAGAGCAGGAGTAAAACCAAGGTTACAAACTCATAGGAAAATCCACCTACAATCTTTAAGATAATTGGTGTCTTAAAATCCTCAATTGCCTGAAATCTTAAGATTCTGCCAAGTGCAAATCCTGCTAAAGTCAGCATTACTAAATACTTACCAAAGCCTATTGCCAAAAAGAGGATCCTGATAACTGGCAATAAGATAACTTTATCTAAGTCCACAACCTTTGCTACCACCAGAACTGGTTTTATTAAATCAGCAATCTTACCTATCCTTACTAAGGCGTCTTCACAGTTATGAGAAAAGATATAACAAAAGTCATCTAATTCTTCATAAAAGATAACCTTAGTACTGGGGCCTAAGTAATCGGCACTTAAGATAAACAGCAAAATGATAAAACCGATTACATAAAGTCTTAATGTTTTAAAAGTAAAACCGAACATATGATCCTGTCCTGTATTGATCCTTGGTTGTTATCTAAATAATTAAACCTAAAACAGATGAAAATTGATGCAAGCAGAGCTTTGCATCAATCCTAAAAGCAGGAAAGTAATGCAAAGCAGTAAAGTCAGAATCTTCTAAAACCATACTAATCACGCACCTTATTGTCAGTAAGAATTGGAATTACACCTTTGACAAAGCGACCATCAGAGAGTTTTGCCACATACTCAAAGTTAGGCAATTCCATTAAGGCTGATGCAGGGAAAATCCTGTCGATATAGGTATTAGCACTTATAGAGGCTGAGTCTTTGTAATTCTCTTTATAGGTATCAGACATTGTGCCTGTAGAGATGTTCTTAGTATAGAAAGTGGTATTAGGTAAGGAAGAGGTGATGACAGATGCTGTCTCTTCATCTTTTACTCTTAAAGCATACATAGTGTTGCAGTTACCAATTAACTGCATGGCAGCATCTTTAGAACCACATCTTTTAGCTAAATCAGAGAATGTCTGAGTTGCAATCGTAATTGAAAAATCGGCACCTCGAGCTTTGTTTAAAAGCTGCAGTAATGCTTCATTAACCACCTCACTTGCCTCATCAATAAAGATACTTACCTTGCGTCTTTGCTTTACCTTGTCAAATTTTGGGGCCTGTAAGATACTCATGACCTTGTCAAATTCAGGATTTAAAGCTTTATAACGAAGCTGTTTCTGTTCTTTTTCAGCCTTTTTCTCCTCAATAAAAGAGTTTATTTCATCCATATTTACAAGTTCACGACTAAGAGCTAGGGCAGCCTTTGCATCAGGATCGACATTATCATCACCTGCAGCATCAGTAAAATCAGCTTCATGACTGCGTAAATTGTCATTGATGTTATAATTTTGTTTGCAACCTATGTTGCTATTTAGGTTGCCATCTAAACTGGTATTTAAAGCACTGTCTACTTTACTAAATACATCATCAGCATGGCGCAACCTATCATTTGTACTATGATTATTAAGAGCATGTAAATCCTCATCCATTGAATAAATATGATCTGCAAAAGAGCTTAGATCTGATAAAAGTAACTTACCTACATATGAGCTTAAGGAGGCATTGGACATTGAATGCAGTGCGCAGTAAAAGACCTTATTCTTCTGGTAGATATCTGAAAAATCGGTTTGAGTTGGACTCTTTGACAAGATCTGTTTTAGGTTGTAACTGTTTAAGGTATTAAGTACGGTCTTAATACTTGCAGTGGTTCTTTCAAAGAAAGACTGTTCTTTTACAGTCATAGATATCAGCTTTTCAAATTCAGGATCAGTATCCAAATTTGAGTGCTGTTTTAGATACTTGTAATAGGTAAGAAAAGCTGCTGCCTTGACCTGAATTTTTACGTTCTTAAGCTTTGAGTTTTTCTTTTTAGCTGTAGTCTTTTTAGTCTCATTTTTGCTTGTACCTGATGCTTTTGTATCAACAGCAGTAGCTGAAGTTGCATCTTCAAGCTTCTTTTTAGGAGGACGACCACGTTTTTTAGGTTTTATTTCAGTCTCTTTAGAGTCAGTTTCTGTTTTTATGGTATTGCTGTTATCAGCAAAATTACCTGTCTGGCTGCTGCCATTATCAGCATAATTATCAGTACCTGATGAGACATCTGTATCTGCAATTTGAGCTTCAACGATATTATTCTCATCATTTTGAGCTTTTACTTTCTCTTTAAGAGCTGATAACTGCTCTGGTGTTAAAGATAAAGCAACCTCTGGATCTAAAAGACTATCCTCGCTTATATCAGAAATACCATCTAATTGAGCTTCATCGCCAATGCTTACTAAGAAATCTCTTACATGAGTGTAAAGGTGATTTTCAATAGAATAACCTTTTAAGAGTCTTGCAAAGTACACAGCAAGATCTCGGTTTTGAGTTTTAGCTGTAAGTTTAGACAGACCTGCTACCATGCCGTCAAAGTAGCTTTCGATATTGGCATGATTGCAGATATGGTAGATATCAACAGGTAAATCAAGACAATCTAAGGCAGTTACAGCACAGGCTACAGCCTCCTGACCATAACTTGCAAAGCTGTCAGTATCAAAGGTTGACTGCTTCATAAGAGATGACAGTTTATCTGCAATATCAGAGGCACTTGTGGATGAGCCAAAGAGGTTAAAAGCAGATGTGGTTAAATTTGGATCTTTAACATCTAAAACATGGAAAGCACCATCACGATGAGTACAGGCACAGATTCTACGAGCTCTGCGCTTTAAATCGTGATCTCCTTTAGGATCGATAATGATGACAGTATCGTTTCTTTCTATGGCCTGAGTAATTAAAAGATCAAAGAATCTGGTTTTACCAGCGCCTGTAGTACCAAAAACAATGGCATGATCTTTAATATTCTGTAAAGACATGAACAGAGGCTTATGGCGTCTTTCCAGATTATGAATTTGAGCAGAGCCTTTACCGTGAGGCAATTGCTTTAGTCCCTGCTCCTGGAGGTTTGCCAATCGTCTTGCATGCTTTGGTAAAAACTCGTAGCCATATCCAATAAAGAGCTTATTGGTGATGTTTTTAGCAGCGACCATGGTCAGTGCTGCAATGTCATCTTTATTCAGATTTATAGGTACATAATCCTCACGGTTACGGTTTTCTTCCTTTTGAGATTCAATATGCCTGTCGATAAGACGGGTAGCTTCTGTAAACTTATAGTTACTGTTTTTATCTAAGATTGGCACTTCCTCGTAGCCAGAGAGCTTATACAACTCACTGTCACAAAGGTAGTATTCATTAGAATGCTCAGAGTCAGGTTCATATTTGAACATGCCCACATAGATAGGCACATTCAGTAAGATCACCAGTCCAAATGACAGAGATGATGATAGTGATGCGCCATCTAAGGCGCAAAAGATACAGGTTGCAAAAAGAGTTAAAGAACCTAACACAATTAACCAGGTAGGATCTTTAGTTTGAAAACTGTTTTCTACAGATTTTGATTTAAAGAACATTAAATAATCCTCAAAATAAGTTTGAGGCAGTGTACAGGGCAAATTTTTAAGAACAGGCAATTTACTGGCAAAAAATGCAAAAAATAGAAGCTTTTTTGAAAATTTCTTATGATTTTTCTTATTATTTCTTTAGTATCAGAAAAAATTCTGTTTCTTATTTTTTCTGTTTTTTTTAATTCTTTTTTGTAGTGTGAAAATGGCAACCTTCCATATATAATAAGGAATGTAAAGCAATTCCATCGCTTGAGAAGACAAAATGCCGAAGTATTTAAATAAGGAAAAAAATCTTTTTTAAGAATCATTAGATTCTTTTATATACGTTGACAAGTCTCCTTTAATTGAGATCATAAATAAGTATATAAAGACAAAGCAAAAATATTTTTGTCTCTGTAGACCTCGTCGCTTTGGAAAGTCTGTAACAGCACAAATGCTATGTTCTTACTATTCAAGAGGTGAAGACAGCTCATCCCAGTTTGATAGTCTCAAAATTGCAAAATCTCCAAGCTATAAAAAACATTTAAATCAATATAATGTTATTTTCATTAACATGTCGCTAGAGTTTAATAGCGCTCGTCATGATGTTAATCAAATGATTTCGTCTGTCACATCTTCAATAGTAAAAGAATTAAAAGAAGCTTATCCGCAAGTTGAATTCAATTCTCCAGACAAATTGTACGAAGCTTTAGACGATGTATTCTCTGTCAGCAAAGTTCCTTTTGTCTTCATTATTGATGAATGGGATCGCATCATGCGTGAGAAAAATGAAGATGCTCAAAGTTTAAAACTATATCTTGAATGGTTAGAAGGTATCTTTAAAGATCAGTCCTATATTGCTCTAGCCTACATGACAGGCATTCTTCCAATTAAGAAGTACGGTAACCAGAGTGCATTGAATATGTTCAATGAATTTTCAATGACTGATCCTGATAACTTTGCTC
>OASE01000334.1_pt1 | contig 13320 bp, 9 predicted proteins | sample 1494851 | NCBI WGS metagenome assembly OASE01 (sample SAMEA3360680, study PRJEB22359) | human gut metagenome | biome: ENVO:urban biome; feature: ENVO:human-associated habitat; material: ENVO:feces | place: Bangladesh | collected 2011 | reverse complement strand
TAAGTCAAACGGCTCTTTTTCTAGGAAATTGCCATTTTTTAGGGAATTATTGATTCCGGCTGCAAAATTACAAATAATATCAGAAATCCTTGTTCAATTATCCGAAAATCGTGCAACTTTAACGATTTTAAGCATAAATCAGTGTACTATTTTGCTAGAAATGGCATTTTTCAGTATTTTTCAGTGCTTAAAAATTTGGTTGTATCCAATATTCGTTCTACTTTTGCACCCGGAAACCAACGATATGAGATACAGATGAACTAAAAAGTAAGTTGAAAGTAAACTGAAAGGAGAAAAAGAACAGTTGAAAGTAAACTTCAGGAAACTAGAGTTCTCAGTAGATTCAGGTATTGGTGATCATTATAAATATAAAAGAGTATACGAAAGTAAAAGGTGATTCAAAATCACTCAATGTATTAAAAAAAAGAAAAGTTTAATTGAGGTATGAAGAAAAGGATTTTAATTGCGTTAGTAGCACTCGGCAGCCTAATCTGTCCTGCTCTAGCGCAGAACGCTGCGGTAAAGACCAACTTGCTGTATGATGCAACGACAACCATGAACTTGGGTGTTGAATTCGGTCTTTCTCCAAAATGGACACTTGACGTATCCGGAAACTACAATCCTTGGACGTTTTCAAAGAACAAGAAATGGAAACACTGGCTCGTTCAGCCAGAGGCCAGATACTGGTTCTGTAACAAAATGATGGGTTCATTCATCGGCTTCCATGCCTTGGGTGGATCTCACAACATCGGTGGCATGGATCTTGACTTCAAGTTCCTGGGCACTGATTTCTCTAAGCTGAAAGACTATCGGTATGAAGGATGGTTTATAGGTGCAGGTGTAGCTTACGGCTACGCTTGGGCTCTCTCGAAACATTGGAATATGGAAGCTGAACTTGGTGTAGGCTATATCTACTCTAAGGCAGATAAGTTTAACTGTGCTCAATGCGGAGATAAACTTGAAGATGACAAGGCACACAACTATGTGGGCCCGACGAAAGCAGCCCTCAACTTAGTGTATGTTTTTTAAAAAGAATCAGAGATGAATACATATAATATAATAGGTAGTATGTTCGGAGCCTTGCTTATCGCTCTTCCTATATCAGCCGATAATACCCAGCAGGCTTACAAGAATCTGAAAATCCAGAATAAGGCAATCAGAAAGGTTGGCAACCAGGTGAAAGTAGCTATGGACTTGAACCTCGACCAAATTCAGCTTGCCAGCAACAAAGGTCTCATCTATACCCCAATGATCCTCAACGAAAAGGATACGCTCTTCATGCCGAGCGTTGAGGTGATGGGTAAAAAGAGATATATTTACTATCAGCGTAACCAGAAAACGGCTACGGCAAACCCACTCATCGTGGCACTCCGTAAGAACAAGACAGCACAGACGCTTCATTATGAATATGCCGCTCCGTTCAGCGACTGGATGAAGAACTCAAACTTCGCCATCAGCAATGATGCCTGCGGTTGCAACCAGCAACTTCTCGACGAAGGTATTCTGAATCCGGAAGGACGTGCATTCTCTACTCCGAAGAATCTCTTCAATGCTTATGTACAGCCTAAGGCAGAAGCCGTAAAGGCAAGAAAGGAGAATGGTTCTGCCCGTTTGAACTTCAAGGTGAACAAGTGGGATATCCTGTACGATTTGGGCAACAATGCCAGAGAACTGGATAATATCCGCAAGACACTCGACCTTGTAAAGAACGATTCGGATGTTACCATCACCAAGATAACCCTCCACGGCTATGCATCACCAGATGGCGGATATGCCAACAACAACAAGTTGTCGCATAACCGTACACAGGCGCTTTTGAAGCATATCCTGAAGACCTATCCTATTTCTTCAAAACTGTTTGCGGCCACAGCTACAGCAGAGGACTGGGCGGGAACCATCAAGTATGTAAATGAGAATGAGATTCCTCAGAAGGAAGCTGCACTTGAGATCATCAACAGCAACATGCAGCCAGATGCCAAAGAGAAAGCATTGCTCAAGAAGGCTCCTCAGGCTTATCGCTATCTCCTGCAGAATGTATGGCCATCACTTCGCCGTACCGACTATACGATAGAATATGATGTTCAGGCATTCAATGTAGAAAAGGCTAGAGAGGTTATCAAGACCCGTCCTCAGAAGCTCTCTCTCCAGGAGATGTATCTGGTAGCCCAGACTTATCCTAAGGGTAGCGCCGAATTCAACAATGTTTTCGACATAGCAGTAAGAATGTTCCCTGAAGATAAACTTGCCAATCTCAATGCAGCCTCAGCAGCCATCGAACGTGGCGACAAGGTGAGTGCAGAGAAATATCTCCTGAAAGCAGGCGACAGCGCCGAGGCAAACAATGCCCGCGGTTGTCTGGCTTCCATGAAGGAAGACTATCAGACAGCCAAGCAATACTTTGAGAAAGCTATTGCCGGTGGTTTGAAGGAGGCGCAGGAAAACCTGGATAAAGTAAACCAGGCACTTTAAAGTAACTATTTACTTTCTATTTATATAAGTATAAGATAAAAGATGATGTAAAATACGATCTGTTTTCAGCGGATTGTGCCAATATGTGCGAAACTTAATTTTGAGAATAAGAATTAATTAAATATATTGTATAACTTTTTTTGTATTAAGTAAAAAGATTATGAAAAAAATGAATTTGCTCGTAATGAGCTTGGTTTCAGCCGCAGCTTTGTCTTTCACTAGCTGCAGCGACAGTGAGGATTTGGCTAATGACAAAGCAGGTCAGGCTAAGGCAGATCAGTTCTACATGACATTGACCATTCAGACTCCTAACAGCAATGGTACAAGAACTTCATTAAAAAATGATCTCGCTGCAACAGCTGCAGAGTCTGATGTAACAAGTGGTACAGTCTACTTGGTTGATGCCAACAACAAGATTGTGTTCACTCACACTATCAACAAAGAAGAGTGGGCAGAAAAGAAGTATCCTACACAGGGCACAAATGGTAAGACAACACTTGAGGTTCCTGTAAAAAATGTAACTGCAGGTACAACATATAGTGTATATTTCCTGGCTAACGCAACAAGTGATTCACCACTTACTGATGTTTATACATCTGACTTAGATAACAAGTTTGCTAAAGCATACTCTACTGCTAACAACTTCGCTATGTTCAATGAGAACGATGCAGACGTAAAGGGAAACAGCCATACAGTTGTTTTCACATCTGACAACAAGGATGCAAATTCTGCAGCAAAGGTTAGTGACATCATTAAGATTGATCGTCTTACCGCACGTATTGACGAGCCAACATCTGAGGCAACAGAAATCAAGGCTTACGCTGAAGATGCAAAAGCTACAGAAGCTGAAAAGAAAGCAAATGAAGATGCCATTAAGGCTGTTAAGGGTGTAACATTGACTAAATATGCCATCTCAAATGTTGCCAACAAGACAAATGTTATGCAGCAGTGGACTGATGCAACTACCCTTTCTATTCCAACTGGTATCACTTACTTCCAGCCAACATCTGAGTTCGGTACAAAGACTCTGCTCCAGAACTATGGCTACTTCAATGCAGTAACAACAGATAAGTCACAAAAGGACTATGTCTTCGAGAACAACTCTGCTAATGCTGCAACTTCTATTTATTTCGAGTACAAAGTAGAGCTCAGTGATAAGTATAAGACAAATGCAGACTTCGAGGATGGTACTTTCTATCGTTACAACAAGGTTATCTATAGCAGAATCCAGGACATCATCGACGCTTACAAAGATCAAAAGGCTATCTTTGATGGTAAGGACGCATCCAAAGTTATTGCAGAATTGACAGCAGCTAAAAATGACACAACAGATCCAGAGGCTAAGCTGGATGAATTCCGCAAGAAGTATGATATCGAGGTCTTCAACGCTGGTAAGACATACTATGTTCAGAAGATTCAGGATCAGTATCTCGGTGTAGCCAACACTATCCAGCGTAACAGCATCTACCTGTTAAATGTAAAGAACATATTTAATGTTGGTGCCCAGGTTCCTAATGGTGGTCCAGATGATCGTACATTGTACTATCTCGATGTTGAGGTTTCTGTTAACCCTTGGGTTCTCAACGAGCAGTCAGTTGATTTGAAGTAATCCCATTCCGGATTCCAATACGATTTCATAACAACACAGAATTTCTGGAATCAGGAATTATCATATCGCTTGAAATAAAATAACTCCAATCTCTCGGAGGACTCAGTTCCTCCGAGAGATTACCTAAAAACAACATCACCCCACCCTATGCCGTCAACAAAATGACGGGACTCACACTGTGCTTACAGGAAGAAAGATTCTTCACCAGGCACCACTTCTAGCAGAAAATGATGATGCCAAGACCATCAGATGTCACCCAACATCACAAGTCTGGCACTCTATATATAATAAGGTATAAGTATAAGTAAAAGAATAATATTAACAACAATAACAATATGGCACATTTCTTCACCCATAACTGTTGCAAAGCGGTCTGTATCTCAGCCATCGCACTCACCTCGCTTTCATCCTGCATGAAAGACGACCTGATGGGCTGTCCTACACCCAAAATATCGCTCGGTTTTGACTATACCTACAACGTGAAGGAAGCAGACGCTTTCTCGGCTGAGGTAAAAAACATCAACGTATATGTGTTCGACAAGAACGGAAAGTATTTCGATACCTACGTGGAGTCGGCTGATAAGTTTGAAAACGGGCATAGGATGGAAATCACAGACCTCAACGAAGGCAAGTACACCTTCGTCTGCCTGGCCCGTGACAAGCAGAACATCTCTGCCCGTGCTGACGGCGAGGATGACGAGATGGAATTCACCTTCACCCAGCTTACCCCAGGCGTATCAACCATCGACGACCTGCAGGAGGTGATGGGAAAGAACGAAGGCGAGAACTACGAGAACAACAGAAAGTTCTCTGCACTCTATACCGCACAGACATCCCTCAACTACGAAGGCAAGGACGTGACATCAGAATTGAGTCTGATGAAATGTACCAAAACCTATCGCATCGTGATGCTGCCATACGAAAACGACCAGCCTGGTTTTACCCCCGACAACTTCGACGTAAGAATCAAGGGTTCTGCTGCTCTGCTCGACTATAAGGGCGACAAGGTGATGAACAAAGCCATCACCTACGTACCCTTCAGCGAGAAGATGGTGACCAACAAGAGCGGCGAAACCGAGGTGGAAGGCGAAAAGATAGACAAGGCACTGGTTTACGACCTGTCATCATCCCGAATGTTCGAGCGCAACGACGACCAGGTTTCCACCCGCAGCGGAAGCGAATATGACGACAAGCGCATCGTCATCACCGACAAGCGCAACAACAAGGTCATCTTCGACCACTCCTTGCCATGGTTCCTCGCCCTCTGCGGCGAACGTGCCGAAAAGGATTGGGATTCGCAGGAATACCTCGACCGCCAAGACCACTATGTGCTCACCTTCTACGTGCCAAGCGACAACACCAGCGACCACTACAGCCTCAACGCCAAGATTAAGGTGAACGGCTGGGTGATGAACCTGCAGGACGCCGACCTGGGAGGTTCGGAAACGAAGTAGTACTACCCATACTACTCCACCAACGCAACAACAAGTATAAGTAAAAGAAAGAAAAAGATGACTAGCTATAAAACTACTTTGACCAAGATGATGCGCCAGACACTTACGGCACTAGCTGCCTTGCTCATGGTAGGCGCCATGGCATCTTGTTCAGAGAACCAAGATATAGAGACCGCTGAGAATCATGACGCATATATCAGCCTCAGCTTCTCTAGCAATTCGGCTAACAGCACCCGAGCTGGAGAAAGCCGTACGGAAGGTGTGCTCGCAGATAATAAGAGCAAAGCTGACCCCAACTCAGAGAGCGACATTCACAGCATCAAGGTGTGGGTGTTTCAATCTGGCACAAACGAAGATGCCAATCCTATCGCATATAAGGAAGAAGCATTGAAAGACATTAATAGCAGCTACAATCTGCAGCTACGTTTCTTAAGAAAGATAGCAGGTAAAGAGGTGGAAAATATCGACCTCTACATCCTCGCGAATTCCGAAAGTACCAATATAGAAAGCAAGTTGAACGGTAAGGATTTCAGCAGCATCACCCGCAAGGAGTTGCAGAATATCTGCTTTGACTCTACTTTTGGCATTCAGAAAAATGGCAATCCACAAAACACAGAAGTTCCTGAAACAGGTCTCCCTATCTCTCGTGCCATCACCAACATTTCTGTAGAGAAACATGTTGGAACAACCGAAGCAGAGGCAAAGACCAAAGGCATCAAGATTCCTCTGGTTCGCGCTGTTTCCAAGCTCCACTTCTACTTTGCCCGAAAAACGGGTATAGAAAATGTAAAGGTTACCAGTATCGAGGTGGAAGGAAACACCATTCCTACCGCCAGCTACATCTTCCCTGATGAGACTGAATACAAAGAAAATGATGACAACCAGGTTGTTACCAGCAACAAATACAATGTAAACAGTAACGGCTATGTATCAACTGTTTTGAAACTGAATGGTGTTGAGACTGATAACATCAAGGAAGTAGAAGATCCAGAGAAGTTCAAGAAGAACGAAACTCAAACTGCACAGGATTATCTGGATGCCTTTAAGAAAGCAGGAATTGCTTCACACGACCTGTGCTATCTCCGTGAAACCACCAAGGCAATCAAAGGAAAGATTCATTATTCTTTAGGCACGGAAGAAAAAAGCGTTGACTTCAGTATCCCAACAGACGGTAAAGCCATCCGCAACCGCGAGCTGGTAGTTTACGGTTACTTCCTCAACGGACAGATGGGCATGCTCACCGTTACTCCTACCATTAAAGAATGGCAAGATGGTGGAACGTATGATTACATCGATGCATCAACAGAAGTGATATTTCCTGATGCCGACAAGACTAATTGGGGCTACAAGGTATATTATGGTCAGCCACAACGCGGTCCGATGATTACACTGAAGGACATCGACACCAAAGGAGCACCATGGATTCTCCAGACAGACAACCCATTGTTCGGATTCGTAGAATGTAATGCGGATGGAAGTTTCAAAGCAGGACAGTCGGCCGACAGCTACAAGATAGAAAGCTACATCATCAACAAGGAAGGTGCAAAGAAAACCCTCTACTTCTATGTTGTGCCCAAGAACCGACTGGATATGGCTCAGCCACACAACGTAAGAGCACATGTGTTCCTGACCAAGAATCCAAACGAAAGGTTTGTTCTCAATCCTGATTTCAAACTGAAGGGATGTACCACCGGAGAAGATGCGGGCAAAGACATTCACTTCGAACAAGTATTATAAAGACATAAGAAAACAATATCCATCATGAAGAAGTTATATAAAGACATAAGATTCACGAAAGGCATCTTGACCCTGACGGCAGGTTTGCTCATAGCTGGATGTTCGGCTGAAGACGAGCTGGGAAACAACTCGTCAGCACAACAGCTGAACATGATTCCTATGGTCAACGACCTGCAGAAGTCAAGAGCAAATGATGAGGACGCTCTTCATGAGAAGACCTTGTCAAAGCTTGACTTCAAGATGTTCGAGCCGGAATTCGGCAAGTGCTGTGTCAATCACCAGAGTTCAAGTCCTGCAGAAAATCAGGCAGAAGTATTGGGCAAAGACAACTGGAAGGTGGATCTCAAACTACAGGAAGATCATTCCTACAACTACTATGCCGTAGCCAATGCCCAAGCCGATCTCAGCAAGAAGACTCTTGAAGAGTTGCAGACAGCCACCCAGCAGGACAACGACATCTGGCAACCCTATCCTCAGGCAAAAGACAAGAAGTTTCTGATGAGTGCCAAGGGGCAGTATATCATCAGCAAAGACCCTATACAGGATATTCCTGTAGAATTGGTGAGAGCGGCTGCCAAGATTAAGCTGAATCTCTCTTCATCAGTAAACGGCTACAATATCACAAACGTAAAGTGGAAGTTTCTCAACTACAACACCAATACTTCTGTATTTGCAGGCCAGACGGCTACGCCAAACATCGAGAGCAACAACGAAGATAACACGGTGGATAAGATAGAAGCCAACAAGTGCTCAGTAACAACCTACAGTTATTCCACCACCTGGACCAGCCAGGAGAATGCTCCGAAAATTGCCGTAAAGGTCGTTTTCGAAAGCACGGATGGCAAGAATGAAAAAAGGGAAAAAGAGCTGACCATCCCCGTTCGTGACCCAAAGGGAGAAAAGAAGCTGGAACGCAACTACATCTATACGGTAAATGCAGACATCAAGCGTCTCAAGGATAATATAAACATTGATTACGATAAAGAATTGGGCTATCTGAAATGGGCTATCACCAAATGGACTACGGGAGAAGATACTGAAGTAGATGCTGATAAGGCAAGCTATCTGGTGGTATATCCTACGACGCTGGATATAAAGGGAGTAGAGGATGACAACCAGGCAGATAAAACCATCCAATGGTTTGCTTCAAAGACTTGCCTAATCAAGGATGCCAAAGCATACTATTACGACAGATATGGTAAAGCAAACGAATGTTCCTATGGACAAATCCTGGTAGGATCTGACGGTAGCTATACTGACAAAAAGAGAGGCAGGATAGACCTCCATGCAGGACTACCTATAAACAACACTATCGTATATGGCTCGTTTAAGGTTTGTGTCCCTGAGTCAGATAAGGAACAGGAAGTCTTTTTCAGAAAGTATCCTGCCATCTATTCGATGAATTTAAAAAGCAGCGGAACCACTGATGCTGAATGGCAATATGACAATCGTCTTTATACCGTACAATTTGCCAACAACAAGAAGGCAAATGACTATGTCGTAGCCAAGCCGGTGGTTAATGAAAATCATAAATCCACAGACAATACGGTTTCACCAGCGTTTATCATTGCTTCAACCAAAAAGAGTAATAGCAATCAGGTAGGCAGTTATCAAGATGCTATAGACTACTGCAGTAAGTATAGCGAAAGTGCAACAACACAGAACAACAAGACGCTTCAACTTAATGGTTGGCGACTTCCTACCAGAGAAGAAGTGAAGAGAATATACGAGTTGGCTAAAGATGACAAGGCGGTGGGACAACAAGTACTGAAGGGTGCGTACTATTGGACGTTAGACGGTAATAAGTCTGATTATAATAACTACAAGCAGCAAGATGGCACCTACGTGCGCTGTGTCCACGATTTGACTCTGGATGAAATTGAAGATATTGAGAATCAACAATAAAGAAGGTTAGTAACATGAAAGAAATAAAATTATATATCGGAATCATAGCAGTACTGTTAACAACCATGTTGACAGCCTGTTCCGATTCTATGGTTGACAACGACCCTTCTACGACCAGTGAAACAGAAGAAGGTTACTATAAAGCCAGTTTCAGAATAGCCATTCCCAGTTTCGAAGAGAACGCTACCCGAAGCACCGTGTTCCTCAATGAAGGTATCCGAAACAAAGACGCCATGAAGCTGTTCTGCTTCGACAACAAGGGGCAGTTTGTGGGCTTAGGTAAAATACAGGATGATTTTACTGCGGTTCTTGGATTCAGAAGAGATAACGACGGAAACTATCATGAAGTTGACGAGAATGGCAATCACACTGGAAGCATTACCCATAACCCAGCAGAAGGTGTGAGCGGCGGAGGAATCAATACCAACGGAAGCACAGAGCCAAAAGACTTCTCGGCAATGATTCCGAACAACACCTCACGTATCCATCTGGTGGCGAATACAAGCAGTGTTTACCAGACCATCAATGAAAGCGATCAGTGGAAATGGGCAGGCATGCATGAGAACCTGCTCATGACTACTTTCGAGACCAATCACACGGAAGACCAGTCTGTCATCATGCGCTACTGGGGATATATCAAAAAAGATAATCCTAAACAGCTGAAAGAATATCTGAGAAAAGATACACAAAAGAATGATTATATCATTCATCTCATAAGAGACAGGGCTAAGATTTCGGCAGAATGGAGTGCAGATGCAAAAGCAAAAAATCCCAATCTCGTAAACGACTTCAAATTGACCGTTGTCAACGGACTCTCCTACGGCACCTTGGCGCCATTCGACAGAAATAATCTGGCATTTACACCCACAACGGGAGATTCATCCTGGAAGTGGGATGTAGATTATGTTACGCCACCACTTGACGGAAGCAGACTGAAGGGTGATAACACCCAGATGTTTAACCCTACAGGCGTATTCGAAGATGCCAACCTGCCATCAGCACCTTCAAAGGTTCTGTTGTTGCATAACGGAAAGTATTATCTGATATACTTGCAGGATAAAAACAACAAACCATACCAGATCAAACGAAACTATGAATATAAAATCATCATAGACAAGCTGGATGAAAGCTGGGGAAATGGCAACCATGAATATGCCTTGAAAAGTGCTCCTGTCAACAACCCATGGATTACCATACAGCAAATCGTGCCAGGGGTTTCTAATGGCGATGACGAGCTGAAAATAGAAAAGGGAAACTATCAGTTTGTACATTCGGGCGAAGGCACACAGCAGACTATCAGCTTTACCTATAAAGGTAATGATGCTGCCAGCAAGCAGGCGTCAGATTTCAAGGCAATATGGACCGAAAATCTGGCATACGCAGAAGATGCCCAGCCTGTGGTTGCAAGCTATTCCTACGATAGTAACACCCTAACGGGTACTGGTACCATCACATACAACCTGGGAATCGTTGATGACAACTGGCGAGAAGGAACCATCCACCTCTACGATACCAAAAAGCATGGATTGAGCATCAATATCCATCTCTACAGCATCAACGAGGTGCAGTATCAGGTAAACGCTCCTGCCAACATCGGAACAAATGCAAATGCTGAGGCGGAGTTTAAGTTTACCGTTCCCGCCAACTACCCGAAGGAGTTGCTTCCAGTAACCGTGAAGTTTGCATCGGGCGATGTAGTTCCCGAGGGCTGTGACATAGAGTACAGTTCTACAAGTGAGATTAACAAGACCTGGGATTGCTGGTATGTATTCAAGGCTGATAAAGCCGGCACAACATACACCATAAAGCTGAAGAATGTCCGTCAGGCGAATGCCGGAACACGCAGCAGCTACTACGTGAAGATGGACAATGCCAGCCAAGGCAATGCACAGAATTATACTTTTACATACAAATAAATTAGATTGAAAAGTTCTCGTATAATATCATTAATAAGAAGTAGAAAGAATTATTATCATTTACTATTACAAATATCATGCGGAGACTTATTATAACTAGACTGGTCGTTGGAGCTGTAGTTGCCGAGGTGATCTCGCCTTCTATGGTTCCGCGACTTTTTTTATGCCAATCGCTTTGCCATCCCGAATATTATTTGTAATTTTGCATCCGATAGTAAGCTGGCGTAAGATGCAGCCTGGCAATTTATCAAAAAATAAAAAGTAATCAGAAATCTGTAATCAATAATCAGTAATCAGAAATGAAAGCAAGACTCTTCTCTCTATTCATATTGCTGGCTTGTATGCTCATACAGGCACAGGCGCAGACAAAGGCACCCAGCCAGCCTCAGCAGTCGTTTCCCTATCCTGCCCTCCCCGATACACTGCGCAGCGTGGAGCAGCGTGCCGGCTATCTGAGCGAGCACTACTGGGACAACTATAACTTTGCCGATACCCTGATGCTGAAAAGCGAGGAGGTGACAGAGCAGGGCTTCGTCAACTTCATCGACATCCTGGGCAGATTCAGTCCTGCCATCGCCCAAAAGGGCATCGCAGGCTTCACCCAAAGGGCTTTCAAGAATACTGCCGCCAAAGAAAGATTCGAGAGTCTGATAGAGCATTATTTCGAGAATCCCCAGTCGCCCCTGCGCAACGACAGAGTCTACCTGCTATTTCTGGAAGAAATGAAGAATTCATCTTGTTTCGACGAGGCGGAAAAGGAACGTCTTGCCTTCAAAATCAAGACTACCAACAAGAACTTGCCTGGCGATATCGCCATCAACTTCAACTTCAAAGACGAAAACGGAATGTCCCATCAGTTGAGCGATTACAGAGACCAGAAGGTAATCCTCTACTTCTACGACCCCGACTGCGAAAACTGTCACAAGGTGTCAGCATGGCTCAAGCAGCAAACCATCCCTGCCGACATCAAGGTGCTGAAAATCATCGCAGACAACCATATCAGCCACATCTATAGCCTCAGGGCCATGCCTACGATATTCCTGCTGGATAAAGGGAATCTGGTGGTTCTAAAGGACTGTACTGCCCAAGAACTGATAGCGTATGTTTCCTCCAAGCATTAGATCAAGCATCAAGCCTGACTTTAAATCAGGCGAAATCATTTTTAAAATTTAAACTAGACTGTGTCGTTGGACGCTGTAAACCATCTATTATTATTTATCGATCAATCGCAACTATTACCATTTACATCAATTACTAATTATCATTTACTTTGCCTTTGAAGAATCGTAAGTCATTTTGAATTCTTCGCGGACGTGATTGTTTCTCTTCACTACAACCACATAGTCACCATCCTTTATTTTTCCAACTGTAGCAACAAGTGTATAGTAACCATACTTGCCAGACTTACCATAGTTGCCTGTCTCAGAAACGATCAACTTATTGCCAACCAACGCTGTTGAAAACTTGATGTCAGTGTTCTCATCGAAAATCACATTCTTGTGAGTTAACTTCAGCTCTCCACCTGCAAGAACCTTGCAAACCAACTTCTCTGTCATCTCTGCGCTCTGCGTATCATCTCCGCTGATAGGAGTTCCAACCGACTTGCTGTAGCTGAGCAAAGAGAACTCAGAAGAAGAAGCTGATGAAGCAGCTAAATTATCACTAAAATCATCTCCAGATGCACTGCAACTTGTCATTCCAACAGCCATCATCATTGTGGCTATCGCCATCATTAAACCCTTTTTCATAATTTATATCATTTACTAATTGTTAATATACCAATGAAAAATATCACATGCTTCCCTGCAAGGGGGATAGCAAAGACATTGGTTAAAACAAATACCAACCATTCAGTTGGTTCATCTTTCACAATTATACTAAATGATATGCAGGATATGTTTCCTTTACATATAATGTGATTTATATCATATCACAAGTGCAAATTTAAGAAAAAAAGAGAGAAATGCCAAACTTATTAAGTTAAATATTGTAAACTATTTCGTGTCAACGCACACAATTTAATGCCGCAGAAATGTGTGCGACAACAAAAATAAGAGAATGAAAAAAGAAGGGGGAAAGGAGGGGGAAAGAAGGGAGAAAGGGAATAGCAGGGAAACAAAAAAGCGGGAACCCTTTCGGATTCCCGCTCATATCTTTTGTTGTAAAATCTCGAAGATTAGTCGAGGTTAGCCAACTTGTTGTCAGAATGAAGAACATCCTTGATCTTGTG
>OASE01000329.1_pt1 | contig 13477 bp, 20 predicted proteins | sample 1494851 | NCBI WGS metagenome assembly OASE01 (sample SAMEA3360680, study PRJEB22359) | human gut metagenome | biome: ENVO:urban biome; feature: ENVO:human-associated habitat; material: ENVO:feces | place: Bangladesh | collected 2011 | reverse complement strand
TATTGTTTGTATATTTCTAAAATTTAGACATAAAATTATAATTTATTTTTATATCTACATCTAATTATGAAATACAATAAGTTATTATACATATCTAATAAAAGAATTTAAATTATAAAAATAAATGGTTAGATTCTTTATTTCGTTTAAGAATCTAACCATTTTCTTATTTATGCCTGATAAGAATACTTGTCAAACATTGAATCAATATTAGAGGGATGTACAGCATTAATGCCGATTTCATCGCATTTTCTTAATGTATCATGAAAATCATCTATAAGACATACATCCTTAAGATCCCACTTCATCTTATGAGCAAGCTGCTCAATAAAGACGTGCTTGAAATTTTTATTTCCAACGAACATTCGGTTCTCAACAGGAATTTCAGGAAAATATTTATCAAGCCATTCATTCTTCTCCTTCCACGCAATTGAATTGGCACATGCAGTAACAATATATACATTATTCATGTCATAATGTTCCTTTACAAAATCAATAACATGTTTCACTGGTTTCAGATTTTTAAATAGTTCGCTACTTACAAAATCGGAATTACCATGAATGTCAAGTTTTGCTTTGCCATAACAGGCTAATGTACCATCCATGTCAAGAAGTAAATACTTATTAGTAAAATAATCAACACGTATGAATTCATCTACTAATGGAATATATTTATTCTTACATGCTTCAATACGTAAGTTTTTCTTATAAATATCTTCAACTGGAACTTTACGAGTTCGACCTTGAAGTCTCTTTATACAAACTTCTACTGGAGTATCGAAGAATACACAAGTAATCTTATCTACATTATGTTCTCTCAAATAATCTATAATACTAAGATTATAATGATTATTAATTCCACCACCATCAAGAATAATATTAACGTTTAGATTTTTTGATTTTGCAATTTCAAAAATCATTCGTCTTGCTAATTGAACAGAATCCTCATGAACAACTTCAGGATGTTCATCAGTATATCCTTCTAACATAGGTTTAATTTCATCGGCAGAAATAATCCATGTAGAATTATCAATTAAATTATTCTCTAATGTCTCATTAATTTCTTCAAATGAATAATCATCAAATGGATGTGTTGTTGATAATAGAGTTGACAACATATCACATAAATGACCTGCATCTGAATAATTATTTGATATAAACGTAGACTTGCCAGAACATGGTAACCCTACGAAATACATAAACTTACTGATCATAACCTATTATAAATTAAATTGATCTTTAATTCTATCCCATTTTCTATGTAATATATCTGTACATTGTATAGCATAATTATATAACTTAATAACATCATTTTTTCTAGAAAAATATGCTTGTATACAATTATGATTATCTATACGTAAATGAAAATTAATATTATAATACTAATTAATAAGATTAAATAATTCAATATATAAAGATTTCCAACTTATATGATTACTTATGGATATTGATATACTATTTCTCGATTTAGAAATACATCCATCACCATCTAGAAATCCTATTAAAAAATATATTAAATATACTTTATCATAGAATATTGAAATATCTGGAGGATTATATGTTTTCTACTTATTTATGAGATTAAAAGTTTTTAACCATTTTTCACAAAATGATTTATCTCCTATACGTATATAACAATTCATATATTTCCCAAAAGTAGAATTTGCTTCATGTTCTCTAACATTTGTATTTAATTTATCTGCTAATAACTATAAATTATGTTTATCTTTATTAGAAAGAGATATAATAAATTCATTTCTTGCAGATATACAACCGTCAGCCATAAAAAATCCCCACCAATAATAGACTTCTTTATTATTTAAATTATTCATAAAATTTAAATTACCATGTCTACGACGATTTATATTATGTGAAAATTTCATTCGTTCACACGCTTGAAACTAAATAGCATTATAACTAAGATTTGGAAATGCATCTAATAATTCCTATTTAGATGCATTATACCATAAATCTCTTAATTTTTCATTATTTTCATTAGTCCACTTAAAATTACAATGTATTTGTAATTCATGAGCTTTCTTTTTAATTGCACTTTTTGTTCTATTTGGTAATAATTTAATACATTCAGTTAATCCTGATATAGGATAATACTACTTTAATATATTAATTTCATTATCAGTCCAAAAATTATACATAGAAAATTAATATTAATTTTAGATTGTGCCATCAAGAAGTTTATGAACTGCATCTTGACGTGTTTTACGAATTTCTGCAAGTGTAAACTCTTTTACAAGCTTACCGTCTTCAAACACCGTCTTCAATTCATTCTTATCTGATGCTTCATCTTCAATAGAAACTCGATCAATAGGTTTATAATTACCATTTTCATCCTTTACAACCATAATAAGACCACGATGTGATTTCTTTGGTGTACCAGTAACAGTCTTTGGATCTTTAAAAATTTCAATAGATTTCCCATTTACAGAGCACCATGTTGCCTTACATGCAAATGCTAATTGATCTCTAGTATTCATTTGGAAAGAAAATGATCCAATTCCCAAAATCAAATTAGTAGCAGCAAACATCTTATCTTCAAGTTGTGCATAAATCATTCTTTGACGTTTCATATTGATAGAATCACCATAAAGAAGTCCAATATGTGTATCAAGTACTTTATATCCCTTCTTATTAAATGTTCCACCAAATGTATTCCAAAGAAATTCATATGAACCCATCTTTACAAATTGATCATTTGCTTCTGAATCACCACAAATAATCTTTACAGGATCACCACTATCAGGACGGATAACTACTCGACCATTTCGACTCATAATCTGTTCCTTATACTTAGGTACGATCTTTGTAATAAAATACCAGTAATCATATCCGTCTGCTACAATAGAAATAATACCATCAGGAAATTCATCAAGCATTCTCTTAAAATAAATTTCATCATCAGGAATACCAGAATCATTTGTTGCATTTGAACATTCCACTGAATGTTCTGTTGCTGGTACTGTAGCTGCAATTAATTCTTTCTTAGGGTCTGCTTTATAATAGTACTCAATCATTTTAATTGCAGGTACCGATTCAGAACCACAAAATGATGTAAGATGTGCCATGCCTGAAGTGATTGTAGTTTCAAGAGAACTCATACCTCTCATTGAAAAATCATGACACAAGAAATCAAGGTTAGACAAATCATTAGGATTATAAAAACCTGTTTTCATTGCATGTCTAACAAGTTCACGTCTATAAACATCTGAAATTGTAGCGGATGTCATTGGTTGCCACAAAATATTTGAAAGAATAGACTCCAAATAATTAGTAAGCCAAGCAAAATCAGGATGTGTGTTTGTGATTGTCAAAACAGGGCATCCGATTGGACAATATGAACCTTCAGGAAGTGCCTTAATTCTAATAGGGAGATAACCAAGTTTATGTAAAGCTATAATGTGATCTACACCTACCTTCTTTGCAACTGCTTCACCAAGAAATGATGTAGTTAAATCAGTATATGTTTTTCTAACAGTATCTTCATCAAGATTAAAGAAGAAATTATTAAACGTATTAATAAGATACTTCTTGATAAAATACTGAATACCAAATACAACTACACCTTCATTTGCCTCTGGGAGGTACTTATTTCCTCGTGGTGTAAAATTACTAAAAAGTTGTGTCATTCCCTTAGGGTACATACAGTGATGACCAAGCTTGTAGCCATCAGTCATAAGCATTGCATTGAGAAGTATGTCTTCTACCATTACATGCTGAGAATCTTTTACGTCTGTCATAAAATTAATTTATTTGTTTTTATTATTTGATTACAATAATAATCTGTTTGTTTGATTAAACTGTAATCGTTATTTATATATTATGTTAACTTTAAAGTCTATATTTTTTATTAAAAAAATAACATCCTATTTTCGCAAACAAGATGTTATTATTTGATTTAATTTTTTGTATGTTTAATTATAAAAATAAAAAGTTCATTATTTAATTAAGCAACTTCACGTACTTCCCAATCACTGATTTCTACATCATACTTTTCTTTGTTAATTGAAATAGATTTGATGTTCTTAAGTGACAATGTACGATATTCAATAACTGCAGTACTTGCCTTTTTCTTTGGCATAAATCTTTCCATATATGCTTTGTCAACTACAGAAATTGGTTCATCATTAAGAATAATATTATTCTTGCAGTAGTTGTTAGGAATGTAAATCAAACATACATTACCTGTACTGATATACTGCATGATGACATTCTTAACAATATGACGTCTATTTGTATCAGTTGCCTTATAATCTTCTCCAAGAATTTTACTCATTGTTTTCTCATAATCCTGTCCAAAATGGAAAGTTACAGAGAAACTTGTACGAGGATGAAAGTCATCCTTGATTCTTTCCTTTGGAAGACCATCGGTGTTGAACTTATTCAACTTAATATCTGATTCGCCATAAACGGTTACATATTTACCATTACACTTGGCATTTGCCATAATGTTGATAAACTCGTCTACTGATGTGATAATATTTGTATTCATAATCTTTATTTTTAATTGTTTATTATTTCATTAACAATACAAAGATACACATTTTATTTTGAATAAAAAAATATATAGAGATAAAAACTATATTTTACTTAAAATTATCTCTGATGAATTTATCTATCACATCTTTTACAGAATTACATTTAAATTGCGTTTCAACATAACTACCAGTCCAATCTGTATGAACTTTAAAGTTATCTAAAAACCATTTAGAAATTTTTTCTTTATTCATCATTTTTGATTTTTTAAGTCATCAACCAATCGTTCTGTTTCTTTTAATAGAAAACGCAATACTATAAATAATCCACAAAGGATAAAAATAAACATAATCCATAATATAGTATTATTATCATGTTTTTCCATTAATATAAAAAACATAATTATATCTATAGATGTAAACGGAAGAATTAAATATATTATCCAATTTATTATATGGCGCCAAATTCGTTCTTCTATATAATTATTTTGTTTTATATTATTATTCATATTACTTATTGTTTAATTTCTCTTTCTAAAATATTCTTTAATACCCATAATAACATATTATATGCAGTTTCTAACATATTATCATCTGCCGTAGTTTCTGCATGATAAATATCATCATTTTTAATATATTGTAATTGAATACATACAGGAGTAATAACGAGGAAATAATCTAATGTTATAATATCATCAATACGTTTATAAATATCTTCTAACGTATATGTATAAAAACCTAATTTACATTTGATAATAGTATCAATATACTTTTCATTTTTATTTAAATTATATTGTCCCTTACCCATATAAACAAGGGAAGCATCTGAAACATCAAGACCTGCATTAATAAGAGTATCCATCTGTTTCTTTGTTAAAGCTATTTTGTTCATAATTATTTCGTTTTTATATTACTATACAAAGATACATATTTTATTCTAAATAAAAAAGAGAGATACTAAAATATAAAGTATCTCTCTTAAAATTATTACATGATATATTGTAAAAGCATTCTTGTTTCTTCATCTTGTCCGAGTTTTTTATTAGCCTCTCTCAAAATCTAATTAACTCGTGTTTCTGTCATATTGTTTTCTTCTGCAATTTGCCAGGTATTTTTCTCTGGACGACCATTAATAGCGTAGCATGCACAAACAATTTCACCATTTCTTTTACCCATAACTCTCTTAATATTATCTTCAAGTTCTCTTGTTAAATCTTCATTTTCAAGGTTACTTCCAGGCTCATTGAAAACATTATTTGTTGTCATATCACCTAATGTTACTTTAGAATCTCCGCCATCTCCAACAGATTGATCTAAACTATTTGCACGAGCATTTGCTTTCATCGTCTATACAAATGAATCATAAGTTAAATTAGGGTGTTTCTTAACTAATACATCATAAATATCATCAATATCAGGTTCATAACCATTCTTATTAAATAAACGTTCTTTTACACGAGCAGCTTCACGAGCAATACTACCCATATTACGAGGAACTGCCATATGACCACCTACTTCATCAACTGCCATCATAATCTCACGACGAATATACCAAATAGCATATGATACAAATTTTACATCTTTTTCTGGTGTACTTGGATCATATGTTTCAGCCGCTTTCATAAGTCCAATATTACCATATTGAATTAAATCTTCTTTAGGAATATTAAGATTTTTATACTTATTAACAACAGAAACTACAAATGGAAGATTTGCAGAAACTAATTTATTTTTTGCAGCTTCTACCTGCCTCTTATTTGGTGAATGCTGAATAATATCTGCAAGTTTGCATTCATCTTCATGTGTTAATTTTTGTTTCTTATTAATTGCTTTTAAATATGCTACAAATGATTTTGCTGTATTTTCATCCTATGTAATAGTAAAATCATCATGTAAATCCATATGCATTCCATTATTATCTTCATTAAGAGTATTTCGTAATGAACGAGAAATACCTTCCATAAGGCTATTATACAATGCTTTCTTTTTATTAATTACTCTCATATTTTATTTAATAAATTAATTTCAATAATTTATTATATTTATCAATATATAAAAATAGAGAATAGTTATCCCAACTATTCTCTATTATAATTTAGTTATCCTATACAATATTTAATATATGTTTAATCTTTTCTATATCATTATCTGTTATCCCCGTATAATTATCAATGTGCACAAAATTATTCATTTGTTTGTCTAACATATCTTTATCATCATCTACAATACAATACTCTATATTTAAATTATCACTATTAAAAAAATTTATATCATATAATGCAATATTATATGTTTGCGCACTTTTATCTAATACAATCGTTAAAAAATCATCTATTTCTTTTCCACGTGGTATATTATCTAAATTTATATAATTTGGTGTTATTCCGACTATATATTTGTTTAAGGGTTTTAAATCTTTATATCGTTCAAATTCATGTTTTGTTGCTTCTAATGTAAATATTCTCCAAGATGATGATATAACTAATCTTACATTATACTTTTCACAAAGTTCTTTTATTTTAAAAACTGCTTTTTTATCGATAAAAATATCGCCTCCATTTTTTATATATTCTTTTCCTTCGTTGTTCTCTGTACACCATATTGCATATTCTTCTGAATTTAAAACACCATCTATATCTAAAAATAAAAGTTTCATAATTTACAATATATCTTATTTCATTTAATCATCATCAAAATTATCATATATAGAAATTTTATTCTTTTTTCTCTCTTTATGTTTTTCAATACAAGGGAAACAGTATTCACCAATACCTTTTATATATTTTTCATTTGTATATGTTGGTTCACCTTTAAAATTAAAATTTCGTTGTTCACCGTATGCAATATGTTTCTTCTTTTTCCATTTAACAACTTTATCATGTTGTACTTCAATATCTCTGAGCTCTTTATATTTATTTTTTATTTTATATTTTTTATCGCCTTCTATAATAAAACTAGATGAACCTTTTTTACTAATCTTGTGTGACTGATGATAACTTCTAGACATTTTTAGATATTTAACTTAATAACATTTTCTTACTAATCTTATGTGACTGATGATAACTTCTAGACATCTTTTAGATATTTAACTTAATAACATATATAACTTTTATAATATATGTGAAATTAACCTGAGAAAACTATATTAATATAGAAAGATAATTATCTAAATCTTATCTTTTTTATAAATATAAATTAAACTAAATTTATATACATAAGTTATAACTTAAATTCTTCCAATGACTTAAAGATATAACCTGTAAAACGTATTTAAATTTAATCACATTATATTTTATTATTTATCTAATATATTATATATTTTATTTTTAAAATGTTTTAAAAAATCTTGATATTGCTCATAATTTAATTCAATAAAATCATATTTTAATTTGAAATCAGTATTATTATTTGATAAACCATAATAAGAATCTGGTTGTTTATACAACGTCTGTTTATTATAATAAATTTTATATCTATCGTAAATACGACTTGAATAACCAGATGAATTATCTTTTTCAATGTTGTTTATACAAAATCTGTTTATTGTAATAAATCTTATATGTATCGTATATACGATTTGAACAACCAGTAGGTTTATATATTTCTATGGAAATAATACTACTTATCGGTATGATTTGACCATCTTGCGTTTTAATATAATCATATTTTTTCTTTAATTTTATTGACATAATTTTTGTAATTAATAACCCATATAATCATCTATTTCATCACATAAATCTAAAAATTCTTCCTGTATTGCATTATCCAAAATTTGAAATTCTCTGCGTTCGTTATATTCATCTTCTGATTTAATCGCATCTGCCCAATCCGCATCAATATCATATACTTTTCTTGTATCTGTTGACATAACACGAATCATATTATGAATTTCTTTTTGCTTTCTAAATCCATAATCAGAAATATATCGTTCTACAAGAATTTCTTTTTTAAATATAGGAATAATACAAATAAGTTTCGTATTCATTTCATCTTTCTCACATGAATGAATACCAGGAATCAACAATGCAGACTTACCTGTTTCTACATTTATATTATATGATGTATTACTGCGAAGAAATACAAGATCTCCAATTTTAAATTCTGCCATAATTTTAATATCTTATTAATATTGTTTATTATTTACAATACAAAGATACACATATTATTTGAATTAAAAAAATAAAAAAGAAAAATCTTAATATATTATTTCTATAATAAGAATGTATATATTAAGATTTAACGTTTTAGCCAATGAAATAGTAGATGTAGAGAGACTTGAACTCCCAAATTTCACACCTAGAATACTATGAAATAAACTCAAAATATTATTGAGTTGCGTTTACCCATTTCGCCATACATCTATAAAAAGGTAGTTTCTTATCCGAATGCAGTCTAACTACCAAACCTTGAGTATCACATTTCGTACGTTTCCCAGATATTGTGACATCTGCTTACTATATTACTATAATAAGTTAATCCTTGAATCACTTAAACCTAATTTAATAGGGATACATGTCAATTCATGATTAAAAAGTCTTTAGCTTAACAATATTAAAAAATATCGCAAGGATTGCAGCCCTAATAAGATTCGAACTTATAACATCACAATTAAATATTATGCGCTCTACCATTGAGCTATAGGGCCAAGGTCTTATTTTAAATTTCCACGCAATAAGACCTTAGATTTTTGTAGATATGTGTTCATAGTACTTAAACTAATGCTTGTAAATATACTGACGTGTTAACCACTTCACCAATCGCCCATATATATTGTTTTTGCTTTAATTGAGGGCAATACGGGAATCGAACCCGTGTTGGTCAGTAAAATTCATGATGTATCACGAATGAACTATGACAATCTAACATTTACTGTAATACTAAAGCTCTTGACTCAATGCTAATGCTAAAATCTAGGATTTTGTTTATGCTAAATGTAATCAAGCTAATGCTTTAGTCAATTTACATTATTTATATATCAAACAATATACAAAGTCTATTTTATTCTTAAAATAATTTCACTTAAATAAATATCATAAATGAAATAGTTATCGTAACTAAATGAAAAAGAATAATTATCTATATGAAGAAATGATACAGGATATTTCTGTTATCGTTAAACATCGAATAAATGAAGCATATGATAATCAACTTCTTGAAGAATATGGAGCAAAAGATATATTTAATGATGTAATGAAAGAAGCTACAAAAGATGGAAAAATCTTTTATACACATCTTAAAAAATTTATTATTTATGTTATTAAAAAACTTCAAGAAACAAATCAATATAAGCAAGCAGAAAAAATGATGAATGCATATGTTCAGAAAATATAGAAATATATAAATGAACATAAAAAGATTACGCCTCGTCGTATGTTAAAAATTACAGTTACTGTATTAGCAATATATGGCGGTGTATCAATGGTATAGGATTGTAAATCACTAATAAAATCACTACAAAATAATGTAGAAACATATGAACAAACAACAGAAGATATTTCAGATACACAATAGGAAAATATTACTGTTGATGAACCAGAAGATTTTGTAATCGATATGAAAGACGAAACAAAATAGACATTAAGTGTTAAACATGTTTCATAGGAAGATATTAATAATTCTCCTGCGAATAAATTTGAACATGACAAGAATTTCAATTTTAAATCGAGTAACAGTGCCCGTGAATTTATTAAAAAACATGAAATGCTTCTACTTTATCCTTATTATGCAAATGAAGCTGAAGAAAAACAAGGTAAAGTAACTATAGGTTATGGACATGTTGTATTAGAAACTGATGGTGCATTATATCAGCAAATACAGCAATTAAAAAAGAAAGGTCTTATAAAGCAGTCATTTACTCGTGATAAAAAAACCGGAAAACTTATATTAAACCCTAAACATTGCAAACCAATTATTACAAAAGTACAAGCAAATAAATTATTTTTAAAAGATATTAAGATAGCAGAAGATAGAGCATATAAAGCATTGCAAGATATGCCTACTGATGATGATAATGTTAAATGCTATATGTTATATAATCAAAAAATAAGAGATGGATTAACATCACTATGTTATAATGCTGGTAATCTTAAACATGATAAGTATTCATTTATAACAAAAGGACTTGCAAAATGTAGATATGATTATAAAAATCAGAAAATTAATCCAGGTGATTATAATGTATCATTCAGTTATTTTAAAAATATTAAAGATAATCCTAATAGAAGAAATGAAGAATATAAGTTATTCTTTATGAATGCAAATAAATCAATGTCATAAAAATAAAAAAATATTAATATAATGAAGAAATTATTTGAAGCAAAACAAAAACCATTAGTTATTTATAATCCTGCTGACATATTTATGAAATATAATATGAAACCAGGTGATTATGTTTCTATTGCATATATATCAGACGTTTTACAGGGTGAATCAAGTAATCCTATTGCAAGAAGTGGTTCTCAAAAACAATGTTATAATATTAACGAAGAAACAGATGCATAGTTAATGGAATATATTGACAATCTTCCTAATAATAGAATTAAACAATTATTAACAGAATTTAGAGAATCTAAGAAATATTAGGATTTTTTAAATGGTACCAGTAAATTAAAGACATGTAAATTAAATTTAACAACAGAACATATTATTAAAGTAAGTCATCTTACATGTAACTGGAAAGATTCAAAAGCATTGGCAAAATTCTATGATAAGTAGCGAGATGCTATTTGGAAACTCCGTCAAGATTATGATTTTGAAGATGGATTTGATGATAATTATGATAGGGATGAAGATGATGTAAACTGGAGAGATTCATATGATGGTAGAAATATAATACCTCGTACAAAAAAGAATTATAACGGTAATGTATATAAAGATGCTACTATCCTCCCGGGTATTTATGCAAGTCTTTCAGATCCTGATAAAGTAGCATTTAGATTCGCATATAATCAAAGATCTAGTCATAAAGATTCTGATTATTATTATGTAAATGGTGATGGAACATTATTTCCTTTAAATAAAGCATTTGTTACATTCTTAACATATGCATATAAGAAAAATAAAGAAGATGAAATTTATCCTACATAGGAAGAAAGAGAATTTGTCGCTAAACTTAAACAAATTACTGATGAAACTCCAAGTACAGCAGAAATGACTCTTAGTTGTAATTAGATTTTATTTATGAAGTCAACTGCACGCACATCAAAGAACGCAAGAATTTCTCAAAATATTCCATTTGTATGGATTAATACAAAAGCAGTTGTCAATAAATATGATTTTATTAATCCAACTGAGTTAAATAACATTATTAAAAATCTTGTGTATTCACTTGATGATACTGATGTTAATGGTACAATAGAAAATATCAATGTTAAAGGTAAATCAATAAGTGACCTTCTTAATATAGATATGTCTGGTAAAGCAACTGCTGATCCAGCAACTATTAGACAACGTTTAGGTATTACAGAAGCATTACATATGTTAGCATATAGATTTACACAAACAAAAAAGAAACGTGCATTATATGAATCAATTATGAAAAATGTTTCTAAAACAATAAAAAGAAAATTACAATTAATTTAAAATAATAAAGAGATTGAATAACCAAATATTCAATCTCTTTTCTTTTATATTAAAAAATTAAAATCTAATAAATGAAACTACTTTTGCAGAAACATTAGGATCTGCAATCTTAAATACCTTATCAGGATTAACCTATAACATGATATTTGCATCACCTTTATCTGCAACAGAAGATGTCCAATATCTACCGGTACCGATAATATCCATTACTTTATTAAGTTCTGGTAATGTAGGAAGATATGCACGTTCAAAAATTTGTGATTTTACTTCATTAACTTGTTCACTATTCAAACCATTTAATTTTAATTTCTTTATAGCCATTTGCTTTGCAAGTTTTGCGGCATTATTACCATTATCTTCAAGAATACTTGTATAAAAATTTCCTTTAATTTCCTCTTGATAATAATAATTAGATCCTGGTGTAATCTCTAATTTCTATTTAGCACCAACTAGCTTTTTCTTAAAATAATATGAATCATATACATTATTATTTCCTGGATTACCCAATGTTGATTCCTATGAATCCAATATCATAAATACTGGTTTCTTATCTAATGACTAATAACTAGAAATAACACATTTAGCAAATGATCCCTATGCATCATTACTTAAAACTAAACCATCTACTTCATCCCATTTAATAAACATACCTTCATTTGCTTTTTTCAAAGAATTACCTACTGTTTTAAAATATGGTTTTAAATCTGCATATTTTTCACCAAATGGTTCATCTTCTGCAATTTCATCCTCTATATCTTCATCATCTGAATCTGATGTATCTACATCATCATAATCAGGATAATCTGTCTATGTAGTTTCTTCAGGTTCATCAACCTTTTTACTTACACTATCATCAAACCCATGTGAAACTATAGGTTTATCCTAAATAACTGGTTCATCTTCTATTGTATTATCATCTGTTTGCACATCATCATAATCAGGATAATCCGGTGTCTATACTGGTTCCTCCTAAGAAATACTACCATCGAATTCACCACCATTTTCAACATATAATTTCTGAATATCTGCTATATTACCGCCTGCATCTATATATGCATTACCAATATTCTTATATGCCTTTAATTTATTAATATCTTCATTATTATGTGGACATCCAACCTTCATAGTAAGCAAACCAGCAACATATTTCTATAAAAGAACCTCTTTTGTATCTTTCTTCATTACCTTTGCATCTTCACCTAATGTTGAACGCAAACGACTTGACATTGAACTCATTGAAGCCCAAATTTTTGGATCAATTGTTCTCTATACACGGGCTTCATTTAATATATCATTTATAAATGTTCTCATTTAAAATAAATCAATAATTATTTTATATATTTATTTTGTTATAATTATTTATTATAACATTATCATTTACCATAAAATTAAAGAGTATAACTTTT
>OASE01000326.1_pt1 | contig 13553 bp, 8 predicted proteins | sample 1494851 | NCBI WGS metagenome assembly OASE01 (sample SAMEA3360680, study PRJEB22359) | human gut metagenome | biome: ENVO:urban biome; feature: ENVO:human-associated habitat; material: ENVO:feces | place: Bangladesh | collected 2011 | reverse complement strand
TGATTTTGACAACGACTTTACCAACGAAGAGCTTCCTGATGAGGAAATTGGGAAAGCTCCTGAAGATGACAGTGATTTTGATAACAAATTTACCAACGAAGAGCTTCCTGATGAGGAGATTGGGAAAACTCCTGAAGATGACAATGATTTTGACAACGACTTTACCAACGAAGAGCTTCCTGATGAGGAAATTGGGAAAGCTCTAGAAGATGACAGTGATTTTGATAACGAATTTAATGTAGATTATGAGTACGAAGAAGAACCCTCAACTGCTGATAACTATTACTATAGAGGACCACAAAAGAAGCAAAAGACCATCTCAGACATTATCGAGAACAAAAAAGTAGTGTTAATGCAAAAGCAAAGAAGCACAAGTTTAAGTTTTCAGAATAATTACTCTGTAGTGCATGACATTATTTCTAAATCTTTACTTGCATCTTTAAGCCTGTTAGAAGAGCCTAATAAGTTGTTTGCCAACGCTAATGACGACTCTGATAAAGAAGAGAAAATATCGTAACAATAAAAGGATTGTGCTGTTCACAAATTGTACACATTATCTTTGACGAAATTGGTTTAAAAAATTAGAATAAACAGTTTAATTATGTGGATAATTCACATAACGATTTTAAGTATAATTATTCTCAGTTTTTTAGAAAATTTTGTCAGAGGTCAATAATGAGTCAGCTTCATGGATTAGCATTAGTAGGCGATGTGGGCGGCACTAATGCAAGACTGTCACTAGTTAATTTAGCAGATGGCAGTTTATCAAATACAAAAGTTTATTCTTCAGTAGAAAACGAGTCTTTAGAAAAAGTTATTGTAAAATTCAGAGAAGAAACTGGCGCAAAGTTTGACTCTGCTTGTATTGCAATCGCTACTCTTTTAGATGGCGATTACGTTAAGATGACCAATAATCCATGGGAATTTTCAATCTCTCAGATGAAAAAGAACCTTGGTTTAGAGAAATTAGAGTTCATCAACGACTTTACAGCTATGTCTATGAGTACTACAGCTATTCCTTTAGACAAAATGACTAAGATTGGTGGTGATAAGATCGATCCTAATGCACCAAAGGCAATTTACGGTGCCGGTACCGGTTTAGGTGTAGGTCACTTAATCAAGGTTAACGGCAAGTGGATCGCGCTTTCATCAGAAGGTGGTCACGTTGATATTGCTGCAACCAATTCAAGACAGGATGAAATCGTAAGAGTATTACGTACAAAGTTCGACCACGTATCTGGTGAAAGATTATTATCAGGTCAGGGTCTGGTAAACGTTTATAAGGCAATTGCCCAGTTAAACGGTCATGAGATTAAGGACGTTGAGCCTTGTGATGTAACATCAGGTGCTTTTGCTAAAGATCCTTGCCCAGATTGCAAGGAAACAGTTGATGTATTCTGCTCTTTAATGGGTTCATTTGGCGGTAACTTAGCTATCGACCTGTTAACTAAGGGTGGCGTTTATATCGCAGGTGGTATCGTTCCACGCTTTATCGATTACTTCAAGAACACTGATTTTAGAAAGCAGTTTGAAGAGAAAGGTCGTTTCAAGGATACCTTAAAGCAGATCCCTGTATATGTAATTTCAAACGGTGATGCTGGCCTATTAGGCGCTGGAGCTTACATTCGTCAGGAATTAGGTGCTGAGCTTTAATTAACAGATCCTTGTTAGGATTTTAATAATGGATCATGTTTTATTACATGATCCATTTTTTATTTCTGATGACAACAAAGGCGCCATAAGGCGCCTTCTCACAGATCTTAAAATAACTTAAAGTTAATCCAAGAAACCACGTAAACCTTGTGATCTACATGGATGACGAAGCTTACGTAAAGCTTTTGCTTCAATCTGACGAATACGTTCACGGGTAACACCAAACTGACGACCAACCTCTTCTAGAGTATGATCTGATGGCATACCAATACCAAAACGCATACGCAGAACCTGAGCTTCCCTTGGAGGCATTTCATCTAGAACACCGTTGATAGCATTCTTTAAGCTCTCAGATGTAGCAGCTTCAGCTGGTACTACAATTGAGCTATCCTCAATGAAATCTCCTAAATGTGAATCGTCATCATCACCTACTGGAGTCTCAAGTGAAATAGGCTCTTTTGCAATCTTCATTACCTTGCGGATCTTCTCCTCAGGTAAGCCCATCTTTGAAGCTAACTCTTCAGGAGTAGGCTCTCTGCCCTTCTCCTGTAACATCTGACGAGAAATTCTGTTGAGCTTATTGATAGTCTCAATCATGTGCACAGGAATACGAATAGTACGAGCCTGATCAGCAATAGATCTTGTGATAGCCTGTCTAATCCACCAGGTAGCATAAGTAGAGAACTTATAACCACGACGGTATTCAAACTTATCTACAGCCTTCATCAGACCGATATTACCTTCCTGAATTAGATCGAGGAACTGAAGACCACGGTTGGTGTACTTTTTAGCAATAGAAATTACAAGACGAAGGTTAGCTTCAACCATCTCCTTCTTAGCTTTCTTTGCCATTGCATCGCCCATCATAATTCTACGTGAGAGATCTCGTAAACGAGCGATGTTGATACCTGAATCGTCTTCTATTTCTTTTAGATCTTCAACACATTTCTGAATTTCTGCTTCGTACCCTTTTAGTTTTGCAGCATAAGGCTTCTTAACTTTAACAGCCTTCTCGAACCAGTCCATATTAGAAACTGTTTCAGTTTCGTTGTAATACTTCTTTAATTCGTCGATCTTCATGCCACAACGACCAACAGCGATCTCACGAACACGTCTATCCTGACGCTTTACACGATCCATCATATCGTGCATCTTACGTAATAGACTTTCTAGCTGTGAAGGTACAATCTTAAAGGTCTCAAAAATCTCTACTAATTTTTCAAGTTCTTTCTTGTACTTCTTATCAGTTGTAGATTTCTGTCTTGCAGCTGTTACCTTGTCAAACTGAACTCGAAGTTCTGTAAAGCGCTTTCTGGTCTCCTCGGGATCAGGGCCAGAATCAGTTGGAGAATCAGAGCCTTCATCTGCATCATCAAGTTCATCATCAGCTTCTTCGTCTTTCTTTGATGCCTTAGTAGCTTTCTTACCCTTCTTAGCACTCTTCTTGTCAAGCTCCATAGACTCATCTTCTTCATCTAAAGCTTCTAGCTCTTTATCAAGTTCTGCTTCTGCTTTCTCATCGATAGCGATGTCTTCGCCATCTTCACTTTCCTGTGAATTAGGATCAGCAAAACCGTTGATAATATCGCCAAGCTTAATCTCTGAATCTGGATCTAAAGTCTGCTCATAACGAGAGAACAGTTCTTCCATAGCCTGTGGATATTCAACTAGACACAGCTGAACTTCATTAGTGCCCTTTTCGATACGCTTTGAAATTTCAATTTCATCTTTTCTGGTTAAAAGAGAAACGTTACCCATTTCGCGCATATACATACGAACAGGATCTGTAGTTCTGCCGATATCAACTGAACTGTCCAGCTGGTTTGCAACAATCTCAACATCCTCTGAGTCAGTCTGTGAGTTGCCATTTAAAAGAATATCATCAGCCTCAGGGGGTGTTTCACAAACATTGATACCCATATCAATGAATGTCTGAATGAAAACAGACAGCTGATCGCCACTGATAATATCAGGTGGAATTAAATCATTGATTTCATCAATGGTCAGATAGCCCTGATCTTTTCCTTTTGCAATTAACTGTTTAAATTCTGTACTTGCTGAATTGTTATCCATTATTATAATTTTCCTAGACGCTGCAGTCGTAACAAAAGTAAATGGGTAAGAGATTGACTCTTGCCCATTCAACTAAATATTTATAGGTTATGAATACCAAAAAAGCAAAAAAATTATTAAAAAATTTTTCTCTTTTTTAGTCTAACTCAACGTCATCAGGGAATGATGCGTTATGGTAAACGTTCTGAACATCATCAAGATCTTCTAAAGCGTCGATCATGCGCATGCACTTTGCAGCATTATCTGCATCAAGTTCAGCTTCTGTAGATGGAACCATTGAAACTTCAGCATTAGTAGGTTTGATCCCCTTAGCTTCGAATGCTTCTACAACATCAGCAAATGCCTCAGGAGCAGTGTAAACATCGATTGAACCATCATCATTGGTTACGATATCGTCAGCACCAGCCTCAAGACCAATTTCCATTGCCTGCTCTTCATCGATTGGCATTTTGCCATCTTCATCCTGAGCAAAGCTGATTACACCTTTCTTGGTGAATAAGTAGCCTACAGAACCTGTAGTACCTAAGTTACCACCAAACTTGGTGAATGCGTGACGAACGTCTGAAGCGGTACGATTGTGGTTATCAGTCATGCACTCAACCATAACTGCAACGCCACCAACACCGTAGCCTTCATAAGTGATGTTCTCTAAATCTGCACCATCACCGCCACCAACACCACGCTCAACAGCGCGCTTGATGGTATCACGAGTCATGTTCTGAGCTAAAGCAGCAACAACTGCTGAACGCAGACGTGGGTTGCTTGACTCATCACCGCCACCCATACGAGCAGCTGTTGTAATTTCACGAATTAATTTGGTAAAAACCTTACCACGTTTTGCGTCCTGGGCTGCTTTACGGAAACGGATATTAGCCCATTTTGAATGACCTGACATTTTTATCTCCTAAATGAACGCACTGCGTTATTTTTCAAAATCTGTTACAGAAATTGCAAGATCTCTTAAAGCATCTTCACTTGCAACATTTGGTGCATCTGTCATTAGACATGCAGCAGCTGTTGTCTTAGGGAACGCAATAACATCACGGATGTTATCAGTACCGGTTAACAGCATGGTTACACGGTCTAGACCGAATGCAAGACCCGCATGTGGAGGAGCACCGAATGATAGAGCATCCAGTAAGAAACCAAACTTCTCACGGGCCTCTTCTTTAGAAATGCCTAAAACAGTAAATACTGCATTCTGCATGTTATCATCATAAATACGTACAGAACCGCCACCTGACTCATAACCGTTGATTACAAGATCATAAGCATCAGCGTAAACTGACATAGGATCAGAGATTAACTGCTCAGGAGTTACATCCTTTGGTGCTGTAAATGGGTGGTGCATTGCTGTAAGACCTGCTTCCTCTGTCATTTCAAACATTGGGAAGTCGACAACCCATAGAGCTTTATAGCCATCAGCTACTAAGTTCATATCACGGGCTGCCTTAATACGCAGTGAACCGATTGCAGTTGCGGTCTTTACTCTCTTACCACTGCAGATGAAGACGATATCACCAGACTTTGCTTCAGACAGTTTTACTAAATCTAAAAGTTCCTGCTCTGATACGTGCTTGCCAATTGAAGACTTAAGACCTTCAGCACCTGCATTTAGATCATTTACTTTGATATAGATTAGACCAGATGCGCCTAGCTTCTTAACATAGTCTGTATACTCATCAATCTTCTTACGAGTTAAAGCAGCACCGCCTGGAAGAGCAAAAGCAATGACTCTGCTGTCTTTGTCATTAGCAGGTTCTGATAAAACCTTAAACTCTGAGTTTACAACAGCATTATCAACAAGTTTTAATTCAAATGGAATTCTTAAATCAGGCTTGTCTGAACCGAATCTGTCCATTGCCTCTTCCCATTTCATAACAGGAAGTTTGCCTAAATCGACGTTCTTAATGCTCTTGAACAGTTCACGCATCATTTCTTCCATGATGTCACGAACGTCCTGAGAAGTCATAAATGAAGTCTCAACATCGATCTGAGTAAATTCTGGCTGTCTGTCAGCTCTTAAATCCTCATCACGGAAGCACTTTACGATCTGATAGTAACGATCGTAGCCTGCAATCATTAACAGCTGTTTGAACAACTGTGGTGACTGAGGCAAAGCGTAGAACTTACCATGATGAATACGAGATGGAACCAAGTAATCACGAGCACCTTCAGGGGTAGCTTTAGTTAACATTGGGGTTTCGATATCTAAGAAACCATTCTCATCTAAGAAATGTCTTACAAAGTGAGTGATCTTTGCTCTGGTTACAAGTTTTTCAACCATCTCTGGGCGACGTAAATCAAGATATCTGTATCTTAAACGCAGCTCTTCTGAGTTATCCTGATTGAAATCTAATGGTAGCACACCAGCTTTGTTGAAGATCTTTAGCTCTGTTGCATAAACTTCAATTTCACCTGTAGCCATCTTCTTGTTGATCTGGTCATCAGGACGGGCTTTTACAGTGCCCTTTACACAGATGCAGAACTCATTTCTTAAAGTAGATGCTAGAGAATGAACAGACTCATTATCAGGCTCAAAAACAACTTGAACGATACCAGTTCTATCTCTTAAATCGATAAAAATCAGACCACCAAGATCACGTCTGCGGTTAACCCAACCGCATAAAGTAACCTCGCTGTCTTTATTGGTTAAATTTACATTACCACAGTAAATTGAACGCATTGACATAAAAAAGCCTCTTTTATTTAGGGCATCAATAGCTTTCTGTGTAAAATCCCTATGATGAAAATTCATGAGTATTTTCATTATATTTATTGCACACAAAATCTTTTCCCTTTCAGAAGAAAGGAAAATCAACATTGATTACTTGTCTTAAAAATGCGTACATTATATGAAATTTGCTATTTGTAGGCAATATAAAAACACTTATGCAAGGCTGTAAGTGCCGTCAGGCAATGGCTTTATATGATTACAAATTCTTTTATGCACCATAATGATCTACAGAATTAGAAACTCTACTCTAAAGCCTCTCTTTATTGAATAAAGACTACGGCCACAAAATGGGGCCGATCGTTATCTCAAAAATTGTTTGTTAATCATATACTGTAGTTATCCTGTAACGTTAAGCTACAAGTTTATATTAAATTGTTTGGCTTCTATTGAACCAAAAAATTATGTGATGTTGCTCGGTTCGATTTGTTTGCCGTAAAATTTCATTGAGGTGTTAAATTTTTTCCAAGCTTAAGAATAAATAAGTGCAACAAAGTTAAATTTAAGAGCAATATTAGAAAATCCTGCCTTTTAGAGTAAATATTCCCTTTTTTATCTACAAAGTTAATGGTCTTTTTTATACAATATCTATTAGGAGGAGTTACTATGTTCCAAGCTTTAAAAAAATCAGTTCGATCCTTAGCAATATGTTCTTTAGCTATCGTAAGCTCACTGTCATCTGCTTATGCTGGTGAGGCAAACACCAATGCTCAAGGAAAAACTTTAAATGTAGGTTGCGAAGGTGCTTTCGCTCCTTTTACCTATATTGATGATCAAGGTAATATCACAGGCTTTGATATCGATTTAATCAAGGCTATTGGTAAAGATCTTGGATATAACGTAAAAATCAATGTAATGCCTTTTGATGGTTTAATTCCTTCATTGATGACAGGCAACATTGATCTCATCATCTCAGGTTTCACCATTTCTGAAGAAAGAGCAAAAAAGGTAGACTTTTCAGATCCATACTACTTATGCGGTATGAGCTATGTCATTGAAAAGAAGAATGCTCAAAAATATGATACCTATGAGAAGTTAGACGGTCACCCAATCTGCACTCAGTTAGCAGCAACCGGTACTAACTTCACCCAGAAATTTCTTCAAAAGTCTAAAGATAAGATCTTTAATACTCCTCCTGAGACCTATATTGAGTTAGGTAACGGCAGTTGCCTTGCTGCAATTCATGACAAGCCTGTAAATGACTTTTTCTTAACTAAAGATAACTCTGGTAAATTTACCTCAATCGAAATTAAGAAACATATCGATAAAGAGTATTATGGTATTGCTGTACAAAAAGGTAATAAAGAACTTCTAAATCAAATTAACAAAGGATTAAAAGAAGTTGAAGAAAATGGTGTGTTTGAAAAGATCAGTATGGACTGGTTTGGAAACAATATTTTAGATTCACTAAAAGAATCAGAATAAACTAAAAATTGATAAACACATTGTTAAAAAGCGAACTAAAACGAGTTCGCTTTTTTGTTTCTAAAAGTCTCTACTAAAAAGTAATCAGCTAAAGCTCTGAAGGAATTGAGAACCACTTTTTACTGATTTCATCAATTTCTCGTGTGCTCATTAAGTAATCAAGACCTTTATTGATTCTATTTAATAGCTCTGCTTTATTATCCCCTACAGCGATCTTGTAGGTAACTTCACCAGTAAAAGGGATATCTTTAACAGTAAGTTTTCTCAAACGATGTTTACTAATGTAGTAATACATACTAGATTTACTGTCTATGAATGTTGCACACTGCTCCTTGTAAAGACCAGAAAAAGCATCCTCGGAACTGGCAAAAATCATAATTACAGAGTTTTTGTATTTAGAGCGTAAATACTTTAAAACATCAGGCTTATCTGTTACACAAAACTTAACACCTGACATTGAAGATATATCTTTATACTTAGAAGCGAGATTATCTTTAACAGCAAAAACTAAGTTATTTTTAAAATAAGGTACAGTAAAATTTGAATTTAGTTGATTCTCTTTTAAATTAGAATCAAATGGAGCTACTACAGCATCAACAGTGCCACGGCGTAAAGAGTCCTGAAGAACATAGAAAGGAATCATTCTAAACTCAACGTTTACATCTAATGCATTAGCAACAGCACGCATTAAGTCTACTCCAAAGCCTTTTAGCTCGCCAATATCGCTTGTCATTGAAAACGGTGCACTATAACCATCTACTCCAACATAGATCGTTGTATGGTCACGATTAACATAGTTAAAGACCCCAAAAGCTAAAATGACGAAAGCTACGATAATAGATACAAAGTTTAAAAATCTAATCAAGATCAGCTCCTATCACAATTTATGCTTAGTATACGCTAAGAACTAGATCTAAATATCTAACGAACAGACAATATTTGAAAAAAGTTATGAGATTTAGAAGATAAAATTCAGTTGATTAAATTGTATGATACAAAAACGAAAAAACCCGAATACAAGTTCGGGTCTTTAAAGATAAGTGGCGGAACGGACGGGGATCGAACCCGCGACCTCCTGCGTGACAGGCAGGCATTCTAACCAGCTGAACTACCGCTCCGCTCAAAGGGAAGCCTGGCAGTGACCTACTCTCACACAAACGTACGTTGCACTACCATCGGCGTGACTGCATTTCACTTCTGTGTTCGGAATGGGAACAGGTGGTACTACAGCACTATGGCCGCCAGGCAAATAGGGTAAACTAGAGAAAAGCTGAAGTAGTCGAATATATGGTGGAAAGATATTAGTTTCAAATTACAACCATCAGATGCCTTCCGGGGTTGTATGGTCAAGACGTTCAGACAATTAGTACTGGCAAGCTACACACCTCACGGTGCTTCCACATCCAGCCTATCAACGTCGTAGTCTTCAACGGTCTTTATTGACTTAAAGTCAGGGATGACTCATCTTAGGGCCTGCTTCCCGCTTAGATGCTTTCAGCGGTTATCAGTTCCGGGCTTGGCTGCCGGGCCGTGCCATTGGCATGACAACCCGTAAACCAGAGGCTCGTTCACTCCGGTCCTCTCGTACTAGGAGCAATCCCCTTCAATCATCCAACGCCCGCGGTAGATAGGGACCAAACTGTCTCACGACGTTTTGAACCCAGCTCGCGTACCACTTTAAATGGCGAACAGCCATACCCTTGGGACCAACTTCAGCCCCAGGATGTGATGAGCCGACATCGAGGTGCCAAACACCGCCGTCGATATGAACTCTTGGGCGGTATCAGCCTGTTATCCCCAGAGTACCTTTTATCCGTTGAGCGATGGCCCGTCCATATGGAACCACCGGATCACTATGACCTGCTTTCGCACCTGCTCGAGTTGTTGCTCTCGCAGTCAAGCCGGCTTTTGCCATTGCACTGACCTCACGGTTTCCGACCGTGATCAGCCGACCTTCGTGCTCCTCCGTTACTCTTTGGGAGGAGACCGCCCCAGTCAAACTTCCCACCAGACACTGTCCTTAAGGCTGTTACCTTCAAGTTAGAACCTCAAACATATCAGGGCGGTATTTCAAGGTCGACTCCATAAAGACTGGCGTCTCTACTTCAAAGTCTCCCGCCTATCCTGCACAAACAGGTTCAAGGTTCAGTGTCAAGCTGCAGTAAAGGTTCACGGGGTCTTTCCGTCTAGCCGCGGGTACACTGCATCTTCACAGCGATTTCGGTTTCACTGGGTCCCGGGTGGAGACAGCGTGGCCATGGTTACACCATTCGTGCAGGTCGGAACTTGCCCGACAAGGAATTTCGCTACCTTAGGACCGTTATAGTTACGGCCGCCGTTTACCGGGGCTTCACTCAGAGGCTTCGATTGCTCTAACCTCATCATTTAACCTTCCGGCACCGGGCAGGTGTCACACCCTATACTTCCCCTTTCAGGTTTGCAGAGTGCTATGTTTTTGTTAAACAGTCCCAGCCACCATTTATCTGCGGCTGCAGTTCGCTCTAAGAGTTAATCTTATTACAAACCACAGCGTACCTTCTCCCGAAGTTACGGTACAATTTTGCCTAGTTCCTTCACCCGGGTTCTCCCAAGCGCCTTGGTATCTTCTACCCGACCACCTGTGTCGGTTTGGGGTACGGATTGTATATGTCTGTAGCTTAGAGGCTTTTCCTGGAAGTCTGGATAGGGTTACTTCTTAACCGTAGTTAATTCGTCTCGGCTCTCAGATTATCGTAAAAAGTCTTTTAACCCTTCTTACTACCTACTGCCTTTCACCAGCACAACCATCGGCTGGCTAACCTTACCTCCTCCGTCACCTCATCGCAACATATCCAAGTACGGGAATATTAACCCGTTTCCCTTCGACTACGATTTTCATCCTCGCCTTAGGTTCCGACTAACCCTGCCCCGTTTAACGTTGGACAGGAAACCTTGGTCTTCCGGCGAACGAGCATTTAACTCGTTTTATCGTTACTTGCGTCAGCATTCGCACTTGTGATACCTCCAACATACCTTCCAGTACATCTTCTCAGGCTTACACAACGCTCCCCTACCACTTGTACCTATGTACAAATCCGCAGCTTCGGTGTCTGATTTGAGCCCCGTTACATCTTCCGCGCAGGCCGACTCGACCAGTGAGCTATTACGCTTTCTTTAAATGATGGCTGCTTCTAAGCCAACATCCTGGCTGTCTATGCCTTCCCACATCGTTTCCCACTTAATCAGAACTTTGGGACCTTAGCTGGCGGTCCGGGTTGTTTCCCTCTTCACAATGAACGTTAGCACCCACTGTGTGTCCCCTGCTTACAACTGTATGGTATTCGTAGTTTGCAATAGGTCGGTAGTTCGCAATGAACCCCTTCCTATAACAGTGCTCTACCCCCATACGCCCCTGCAGGACGCTACCTAAATAGCTTTCGGGGAGAACCAGCTATCACCGGGTTTGATTGGCCTTTCACCCCTAGTCCCAGATCATCCTCTGGCTTTGCAACGACAGTAGGTTCGGCCCTCCGGCAGGTGTTACCCTGCTTTCAGCCTGTCCAGGACTAGATCACTCGGTTTCGGGTCTACCTGCATCAACTCCTCGCCCTATTAAGACTCGGTTTCCCTACGGCTCCCTCATCAAAGTTAACCTCGCTAATACAGATAACTCGCTGACCCATTATACAAAAGGTACGCAGTCACCCTTTCGGGCTCCCACTGCTTGTACGCACACGGTTTCAGATTCTTTTTCACTCCCCTTACAGGGGTTCTTTTCGCCTTTCCCTCACGGTACTGGTTCACTATCGGTCGTCAGGTAGTATTTAGCCTTGGAGGATGGTCCCCCCATGTTCAGACAGGATACCACGTGTCCCGCCCTACTCACGCTCATATATTATGCTCTTACGTATACGAGAGTATCACTCTGTCCCCTCTGCCTTTCCATGCAGTTCTACTTGAACATATTATACTTTTGGGCTCTTTCCCGTTCGCTCGCCGCTACTTGGGAAATCTCGGTTGATTTCTTTTCCTCAGGGTACTGAGATGTTTCACTTCCCCTGGTTCGCTTCTATACCTTAAGGTATAGATGACATTGCTGTCGGGTTTCCCCATTCGGATATCTCAGGTTATTGCGCCCCTTATCGGCTTGCCTGAGCTTTTCGCAGATTAGCACGTCCTTCTTAGCCTCCTGACGCCATGGCATCCACCATGTGCGCTTATTCACTTGACCATACAACCCCGGATTGCTCCTGAATCGTATGTTCTCTTTTGCCGGAAAACATCTTAAGTCGCAATTTGCTTGTTAAAACCTTTCCTTTTACTCAGTGACTAATTGAGTTGATTTTTTTGTTTCAGCTTGTTTCTAGTTTTTTAAAGAGCTTTGACCGTTTTTAGTTGGTCAAGAGTTAATGTCTATGCTTTCTTTTCTTTAGACGTTAAGTCTTGAACAGCTAAGTGTTTAGGTGTTCTTTTTCTTTCTTTGATTACTTACTTGAAAGTGCATGGTGGGTCTGAATGGAATCGGACCATCGACCTCACCCTTATCAGGGGTGCGCTCTAACCAACTGAGCTACAGACCCATTTATGTCTTTACAGTAACCTTTATTTCAGTACGAACTATCTGTGTGGGCTCTTAGGAAGAAGGATTAAATCGATAAGGAGGTGATCCAACCACAGGTTCCCCTATGGTTACCTTGTTACGACTTCACCCCAGTCATAAACCACACCGTGGTAACCGCCCTCAATAAAGTTAAGCTAGCTACTTCTGGTGCAATCCACTCCCATGGTGTGACGGGCGGTGTGTACAAGGCCCGGGAACGTATTCACCGCAACATTCTGATTTGCGATTACTAGCGATTCCGACTTCATGGAGTCGAGTTGCAGACTCCAATCCGAACTTAGGGACGCTTTTTGGGTTCCACTCCACCTCGCGGTATCGTTTCCCTCTGTACGCCCCATTGTAGCACGTGTGTAGCCCTGACCGTAAGGGCCATGATGACTTGACGTCATCCCTGCCTTCCTCCAGTTTGTCACTGGCAGTCTCCTTTGAGTTCCCGGCTTTACCCGCTGGCAACAAAGGACAAGGGTTGCGCTCGTTGCGGGACTTAACCCAACATCTCACGACACGAGCTGACGACAGCCATGCAGCACCTGTCTGTAAGTTCCCGAAGGCACCCTCACCCTTCAGTGAGGTTCTTACGATGTCAAGATCAGGTAAGGTTCTTCGCGTTGCGTCGAATTAAACCACATGCTCCACCGCTTGTGCGGGCCCCCGTCAATTCATTTGAGTTTTAACCTTGCGGCCGTACTCCCCAGGCGGTCAATTTATTGCGTTAGCTGCGGAACCCAGACTACTGCCCAAGCTCCTAATTGACATCGTTTACGGCGTGGACTACCAGGGTATCTAATCCTGTTTGCTACCCACGCTTTCGCATATGAGCGTCAGTATTTGCCCAGGAGACTGCCTTCGCCTTTGGTGTTCTTCCAGATATCTACGCATTCCACCGCTACACCTGGAATTCCGTCTCCCCCTGCAATACTCTAGTCCACCAGTTTAGTATGCTGTTCCCAGGTTGAGCCCGGGGATTTCACATCCTACTTGATGAACCGCCTGCATGCCCTTTACGCCCAGTTATTCCGATTAACGCTTGCACCCTCCGTATTACCGCGGCTGCTGGCACGGAGTTAG
>OASE01000314.1_pt1 | contig 13942 bp, 13 predicted proteins | sample 1494851 | NCBI WGS metagenome assembly OASE01 (sample SAMEA3360680, study PRJEB22359) | human gut metagenome | biome: ENVO:urban biome; feature: ENVO:human-associated habitat; material: ENVO:feces | place: Bangladesh | collected 2011 | reverse complement strand
ACGATATGCGTTACGCCATCGACTCTAGAAAGTTGCAGAAGGAATTGGGTTGGGAACCATCTCTCCAGTTTGAGGAGGGAATCGAAGAAACTGTGAAGTGGTATCTCGATAACCAGGAATGGATGGACAACGTTACCTCTGGCGATTACCAGAAGTACTATGAGAATATGTATAAAGATAGATAAAAATGGATAAGAAATTAATCACAGTAACCTCTCCGTTACTGCCAAATTTAGATGATTTTCATGCTGAACTCCAGAAAATCTGGGACAGCAAGTGGATAACAAACAATGGTGATTACCATAAGAAATTGGAGGCTGCACTTGCTGAGTACCTTAAGGTTCCTTATGTAAGTCTTTTCACCAATGGTACCTTGCCATTGCTTACTGCATTGCAGGCACTTCGTATTACTGGCGAGGTTATAACTACACCATATAGCTTCGTTGCTACTACCCACAGTATTTGGTGGAATGGTTGCAAGCCGGTATTCGTTGATATTGATCCTGCAACAGGTAATCTTGATCCTAACAAGATTGAGGCAGCCATCACTCCTAAGACAACAGCCATTATGCCTGTGCATGTTTATGGAAAGCCGTGCGATACCAAGGCAATTCAGGATATTGCAGATAAGTATGGCTTGAAGGTTATTTATGATGCAGCTCATGCGTTTGGAGTAGAAGTAAATGGTGAGAGCATCTTGAATGCTGGTGATATGAGTACTTTGAGTTTCCATGCCACTAAGGTATATAACACCATTGAAGGTGGTGCTTTGATTATGCATGACGAGAAGACAAAGAAGCGCATAGATTACTTGAAGAACTTCGGCTTTGCAGGAGAAACCGAGGTTGTTGGTCCTGGAATCAATAGTAAGATGGATGAGATGCGTAGTGCGTATGGCTTGCTTAACTTGAAGCAGGTGGATGCCGCTATTGAGGCTCGCCACCAGGTAGCAATCAAGTATCGTGAAGCTTTGCGTAATGTAGAAGGCATCACTTTCTTTGATGATATGCCTGGTGTTCGTCATAACTATAGCTATTTCCCAATCTTCATTGAAGCTCAGAAGTATGGTATGACTCGTGATGAACTTTATGCAAAGATGAAGTCACAGAATGTTTTGGGTCGTCGCTACTTCTATCCATTGATTAGTGAGTTCTCTACCTATCGTGGTTTGGAGAGTGCAGATCCGGCAAACTTGCCTAATGCTCATAAGATGGCAGATAGTGTAATCTGCTTGCCTATGCATCATGCATTGAGTGATGAGGATATTCAGAGAACTTTGGATTGTATCTTAAAATAACATTACATGAAACAGAAAAAGTTAATGTTGCTTGGTGGATTGCGCTATCTTCTTCCTGTTATAGAAGAGGCGCATAAGCTAGGCGTTTATGTCATTACAGCTGATTATCTTCCAGATAATATTGCTCATAAATATTCTGATGAGTATTGTAATGTGAGCATTATAGATAAGGATGCTGTTTTAAAGGAAGCTCAAAGGTTGCAGATTGATGGTATTTTATCTCATGCGGTTGACCCTGGTGTGATAACTGCTGCTTATGTTGCAGAAAAAATGGGACTACCATTTCAATGCTCTTATAAAGTAGCCTGCATACTTCAAGACAAATCTCTTTTCCGTCAATTCTTGTCTGAGCATGATTTCAATTGTCCTCATGCTAAAGGATATACAAGCATTGAAGATGCATTAAATGATGTTGATTACTTTACTTGGCCTGTAATCGTAAAACCTGTTGATTCTGCAGGAAGCAAGGGCGTAACAAAGGTAGAGAAGAAAGAATCTTTAAAAGAGGCTATAGAAATTGCTCTGGAATCTTCTATTTCTAAGCATTTTATTATAGAGGATTTCTTGGATAAGGTGGGAGCTCAATCAAGTGCTGATATTTTTTCAGTTGAAGGAAAGTTAGTTTATCCTGCTTATTCTGATCAATTGTTTGATAAAGATGCTGCTAATCCTTATACTCCTGCTATAGAGATTTGGCCTTCTTCTATGCCTCAAGAATTTCAAGATGATTTAACCGAACAGTTACAAAGATTGATAACTCTTCTTGGAATGAAAACAGGTATTTATAATGTCGAGTCACGTGTATGTTCTGATGGTAAAGCTTATATCATGGAGGTCTCACCTCGTGGAGGAGGCAATCGTATAGCAGAACTACAAGATATGGCTACCGGACAAAAATTGATTAAGAATGAGATATTGAAGGCTCTTAATATGCCTTTGGATCATATTACAGCCCCAAAGTATGATGGAGTTTGGTGCAATTATATCCTTCATTCTTCTCATGCAGGAATCTTGGAAACTGTTGAGATTGATGATTCTTTTCGTCAGCAATATATAAAAGATGAGGGTTTGATAGTAAAAAAGGGTGATGCTATTCATCCTTTTACGGGTGCTAATACTTCGCTTGGTACTTTATTTTTGCGAGCTGAAAATCGCAAAGAACTGGATACTATTATTGGTAGTATAGATGATTTTGTAAAAATTAAATTAGTTTAATATGGATTTTCAAGCAATATATCTTAGAAATAAGTTTTGGATTAAGGATTATTTGAATGGTTCTCCAATTGGTAAACCTTACAAGGAAGTGAAGTATATTCAGGAGCATTCTGCGGAAGAAGGAAAAGAAATTCGTGAATCAGCACTTCATTCTTTAATGGATTATGCACGTGCTCATTCTGTGTTTTATAAAAACGTGAAAGGGTATAATTTGAAAGATTTTCCAATCATGAATAAAGCTTCTTTGATTGAGCATTATGATGAAATTCGAGTTAAGGAAGATGAGATTCCTGGTCAAGTTGGACCGGTACATATTCAGACAACATCGGGATCTACTGGTACTCCTTTCAAAATTCCGCAAGATACTCGTAAGCGTATGCGTCGTATTGCAGAACTGAAGTATTTTGGAGCAATAGCAGGATTCAAGACTCATGATAAGTTGATACATCTTCGTACATGGAACAAATGGCAGCAGAAAACTTCTAAACAAATTAAGTCCGAGAATATTATCCCATTCGATATAGCTAGTATGGGTGATGACGACTTGAAGCGTCTATGTGAGTTGACTATTTCTTCTAAGGCTGTTTGTTTGAGAGGGTATGCATCTTCTTTGGGTAAACTGGCACAATATGCAGATGGTAAAGGATATGAATTTCCACATCTTAAATTAGCAATTGCTGGTGCAGAATCTTTGCAGGATGATGTACGACAGTTATTTAAGCGTGTGATGAAGGCTGATATCCAGTCTCAATATGCCAATGAAGAATGTGGTATTCTTGCTCAGGAACGAGTTCCAACAAAGGATACTGATAATCCTATGTATTGGAATTATGCTAGTTATTTCTTTGAAGTGCTAAAATTTGATTCTGATGAACCTGTGGAATATGGTGAGTTGGGAAGAATAGTAATCACCGACTTGTACAATTATGCATTTCCTCTTATTCGTTATGACAATGGTGATACTGCAGTTTTATTGCCTCCCGATGAGTTTAGCAATGGCTATCCTGTGCTCGGAAAACTCTTTGGAAGACGCTTTGACTTGACGTATTCTGTTGATAATAAGGCGATTTCCCCCCTTTCCTACGGACGTATTTTAAAGCATTATGATAGCATTGCTCAATGGCAAGTTATTCAAAATTCAAAGACAGATTTTGTAGTTAAGCTTGTCATGAGACGAGAGGATGATTCTGTAGTTAAGATGATTTCGCAATTTAAGGAGTTCTTAGGTGAGGCGGCTAATATCTCTATCGAATATGTGAATGATATTCCTGTCTTGGCTTCAGGAAAGAGAAAACCTGTTGTAAATAATTGGAAGAAATAATATGAGCAAAGAAATTGGCGGATATTTTACTTTGGAACTTCATCCTCAACAACATTATTTGCATGATGATGGAATCTTTGTAAATAGTGGGCGTCATGCAATAGAATATGTGTTAAAGACAATACCACATTTAGATACATTATGGATTCCATATTATACTTGTAGAGTTGTTGTAGATGCTATTAATAAAGTTGGTTGTAAAATCAAGAAATATACAATAGACAAAGATTTGCATATAGCAGAAGATATAAGTTTACAAGATAATGAATATTTGTTGTATACTAATTATTTTGGACTTATGGATGCATATATACATATGATACATGAACGATTCAAGTCTAAGCTAATTGTAGATAATGCACAGGCCTTGTTTTCTGAGCCGATAGATGGTGTAATGACAGCTTATAGTCCTAGAAAGACTATTGGGGTTGCAGATGGAGGAATATGTTATACTCCATATCCTTATATGGGTTTACCATTAGAGAAAGATATTTCGGTCGAACGTTCTCGTTATCTTTTAGATCGTTTTGATTATCCTTCGCAACAGGGGTATCTTTCTTCTAAAGAGAGTAATAAGACAATAGAAGATGAACCATTAAAGCAAATGTCTACATTGACGCATTCTGTATATTCTTCTTCTGATTTCTCTTTTATAAAGAAGAAAAGATTAGAAAATTATCAGTATTTGAGTCAGGTTCTACAGACAAACAATAAATATAAAGTTCCTGAATTTGAAAATGTTGTTTGTCCGTTAATTTATCCGTTGTATTCTGAAGATGTAGGATTAAAGGAATATTTGATTAGTAAGGGGGTATTTGTTGCTACATATTGGCCTTATGTAATTAAGACTTGTACTCCTAATATGATTGAATATGACCTAGCTTCACATTTGATAGCATTGCCTATAGATCAGCGCTATGGGCTTGATGAGATGAAGTATATACTTAGTGTTATTGATCAATTTAATAAGATTAGAAAATAATGAAGAAATTATTGATATTGGGTAGTAGCAAGGCTTGTAAAGAAATGATAGCCTATGCTAAAAGTCAAGGTATTTATACAATTGTTACAGATTATTTTCCACCAGAAAAGTCTTCTGCTAAATTGTTGGCAGATGAATATTGGATGATAAGTACAGGTGATTATGATCAATTGGAAATAAAGTGTAGAGAAGAACAAGTTGACGGTGTTTGTAGCGGTATAAGTACGTTTAATATTCCTGCAACGGCAGAGCTGTGTAAACGTCTCGGACTTCAGGCCTATTGTACACCTGATTCATGGCATTACACAATCAACAAATATGATTTTAAGGCTTTGTGCCGTTCTTGTCAAGTACCTGTAGCTACAGATTACTTTGTAAGCAATCCACCGACAGATGAGGAACTTAATAGTATTAAATTTCCTGTAGTTGTAAAGTGTGTAGATCAGAGTGCAAATAGAGGTATGAGCTATTGTTCTAGAAAGGATGATATCGCGCCAGCTATAGAGTATGCTTTAAGTTTCTCTAAAAGTGATAAATATGTTATTGAAAGAATGCTTAAGGGTATTGAGTACACTGCCTATTACGCACTTGCTGATGGGGAAGCGTCCTTGGTTTGCCTGTTTTCTGATATTGCTCAAAAGGGTACGCCAAATAAGTGTTATACTGTTAATAGTACTGCTTGTGATAAATTAGATCTCTATTTAAAAGAGGTTGACCCTTATTTTAGAAAAGCCTTAAAGCAGGGGGGCATAAGCGAAGGTGTATGTTGGATTGAAATGATACTTGATGAAGATGGCCATTTTTATGTAATTGAAATGGGATATCGCATGTCTGGTGATATGATGGCTATACCTATTCAAGAAGTAACTGGTTTTAATTCATATAAATGGTTAATTGATTATTCGCTGGGTGCCAAAAGAACAGCGAAAGATTTACCACCTTCACAGACAGAACCATTTAAAAGGTGTGGCTGTTCTTATATTCTTTGGTCTAAAGCAAAGAAGGGAGTGGTTTCAAAAATTGAGGGTATTGACGAAATATGCAGTAACTCTAACGTGTATTTGGAACCTACAGTAAAAGTTGGAACGAAATTTAAGGAAAATCAATATCTGCTTACCTTCCTGTTTACTGAGAATAATGCAGATGAAGTTTGTAAAGTAATTGAAAAGATAAATAAGGTAGTTAAAGTTATTGACGAAGAAGGAGAAGATGTTGTAATGCGTTTTACAGATTATGATGAGTTAAGAAGAATTTATTACTGTAAATAAGTATGACAAATTCTGATTTAAAGAAAAATCTCAATACACTTGATGTACTATCTGTTGCCTTTGGAGCTATGATTGGCTGGGGCTGGGTCGTGTCTTCAGGGCAATGGATAACATCTGGTGGCGTTTTAGGTACAGTTATTGGTTTTCTTATAGGTGGTTTGATGATATATTTTGTCGGACTTGCCTATGCAGAATTGACTACGGCTATGCCTAAATCTGGAGGTGTTCAAAACTTTTGTTATGCAGCTTTTGGTCCTGTGGGAGCCTTTGTTAGTACTTGGGCGTTGATATTGAGTTATGTTGGAGTAGTGTGTTTTGAAGCTGTATCATTTCCTACCATCATACAATATATTTTTCCTGGATTCTTAAAAGGATATTTATATACCGTAAAGGGCTTTGATATTTATGCATCGTGGTTGGTTGGGGCAATCATCACTGCTGCTATAATTGTTTATATCAATATAAAGGGAACTAAAAAAGCAGCCAAGTTGCAGAATATCTTGACTTGTATTATTGCAGGAGTAGGATTGATATTAGTTGCTGGTTCTGCTTTCACAGGAAATACTGATAATATTAGCCAACAATTATTTGTTGGTGATAATACGATTTCTATTGTTGAAAATATAGCTAAGGTTGCTATTATGACACCTTTCTTCTTGTTTGGCTTCGATGTAATCCCTCAGGCAACTGAGGAGATAAATATGCCATTGAAGAGGTTGGGACGTATGATGATCTTATCAATAGCAATGGCGGTAGGGTTTTATGCTTTGGTTGTATTGGCAATAGGCTATGTGATGAATGGCAATCAGATGGTTATTTCAATGCAAGGTGCAGGATTGGTTACAGCAGATGCGATGGCTATCGCTTTTAATAGTCATACGATGGCAAAAGTCTTGATATTGGGAGGACTTTGTGGTATCATAACCAGTTGGAATTCATTTTTAATTGGTGGTAGTCGCGTTATGTTTGCTATGGCAAAGTCACGGATGATTCCTAGTAGTTTTGCAAAATTGCATCCAGTCTATAAAACACCAATTGTCGCATTGTTATTGTTAGGTTTAACATCTATTATTGCTCCATTCTTTGGAAGAGTTATGTTAGTTTGGATAGTTGATGCCGCTAACTTTGCCTGCTGTCTAGCATATTGTATAGTTTCTCTTTCATTTGTCGTTTTGCGAAAAACGAAAGCAGATTTGAAAAGGCCATATCGGGTAAGACATGCATATTGGGTAGGTATTATGGCAGTGCTTATGTCTGGCTTTATGTCTGCGATGTATCTGATACCAGGTTCTGCTTGCACTCTTGTATGGCAAGAGTTGGTTATTGTAGTTGGATGGACATTTTTGGGCATCTTTTTGGGTATTAGAGGGAAGAGATTGTATAAAGATTCTTTTGCTTCAGGCATGGAGTTGTAAAAAGTTAGTTGTATGAAAAAAGGTGGTTTAATGATATTTATTGCTTTATTGGCTTTAAATATAAAGGCTCAAGTGCCATCTTTTGGTGCAACTGTAGGTATTATTCATTCTTGGAAGTTTGATGAAGACATAGACTTGGCTATAGGAGCTTATTATGTTTATAAGAAGTATAGTTTTTATATTTGGGGAAATGATTTTTTCTCAAGTCATCCTAGGGCGACAGTTGCGTTGGATTTTAGTTTTTGATTGAAAAATGAGAAGGTTTGGTTAAGAATACAAATAAAGTAGTATGCAACAGGAATCATTAAAGAATAAAACGATAAAAGGAGTTGGATGGAGTGCGGCTGATGCCATTTTGGGACAAGGAGTAACATTCATAGTTGGTTTGGTGTTAGCTCGTCTTCTCTCACCTGACGAATATGGATTGATAGGTATTTGCTTGATTTTTACAACGGTTTTGAATGGAATCGTTGATAGCGGATTTAGTAATGCCTTAATACGTAAGAAAGAGGTGACCGATGAGGATTATAATACGATGTTTATGACTAATCTAGTAATAAGTATGGTATTATATCTTCTTCTTTACATAAGTGCTCCATTAGTTTCCGATTTCTTTCATCGCAATGAATTGATAGCATTGGTAAGAGCAACAGGGTTGGTGCTATTTTTTAATGCATTATCTATAACACAAGTAACGATTTTAACAAAAAAAATAGATTTCAAGACCAAAACAAAGGCTTCTTTTGTATCTGCCATAGTTAGTGGGGTAATAGGAATTGTTATGGCATTTATGGGATATGGTGTCTGGTCTTTAGTAACACAGCAACTCTCTAAACAGCTATTTTATACATTATGTTTATGGTTCTTCAATAAATGGTATCCAAAGTTTACTTTCTGTAAGAATAGCTTTAATTATATGTGGGGATTTGGATGGAAACTTCTAGCAAGTGGAATCTTAAATAATGTTTGGAATCAACTATATCAAGTTGTTATAGGTAGATGCTATGCTCCTTCTTCTTTAGGACATTATACGAGAGCTAATGAATATGCCAATCTGTTTTCATCTAATTTGACATCAATTGTGCAGCGGGTTAGTTATCCTGTATTAGCAGAAATTCAAGATGACAAAAATAGAATGGTTTATGGGTATCGTAAGGTGATAAAGACAACAATGTTTGTTACTGCAGTTTGTATGATTTCTTTAGGTGCAGTATCAGAACCTTTAATTTATACTTTAATTGGAACTAAGTGGCATGAAGCGGCAACTTATCTTCCTTTGATATGCATTTCTATGTCTTTGTACCCATTACATGCAATCAATCTTAATATACTTCAAGTTTTAGGGAGAAGTGATATATTCTTATATCTTGAAATTTTGAAAAAAATAGTAGGATTAGTTCCAATTACAGTAGGGGTTTTTTGCGGAATTTACTATATGCTTTTGGTTTCGGTCTTCACTGGTTTTATAAGTCTATATCTGAATGCATGGTATACTGGTAAAACTCTTAATTATACATATTGGAAGCAGTTAAAAGATATAGCACCATCTTATCTAACGGCTTTTACTATTGCTTTTGCTGTTTTCTTTTTAAAATATCTTGCATTACCATACTATGTTGTGTTGGTCTTACAGATATTTGTAGGCGTTGTAACTGGCTTTGTTGTAAGTGAATTTTTCAAGTTTGAGGAATATCTTGAAATAAAATCAATTGTTTGTAAAATAATTAAAACTAGAAATGGATATGGAAAAGTTGAATTTTAAAGTATGTGTGAGGTGTTATACCTATAATCAGTCGAAGTATATTACAGATACAATGGATGGTTTTTCTATGCAGAAGACAGAATTCCCTTATGTTTGCTGCATTGTAGATGATGCATCCACAGATGGGGAAGGTGAAATCTTGAAAAAATATTTATCAAAAAACTTTTCTGTACAAGATGAAAAATATTCATACTGTACAGAAAACGAATCTGCTATAATTTATTTTGCACAGCATAAAACTAATAAAAACTGTTTTTTTTCCCTCGTTTTGCTGAAGTATAATCATTACTCATTAAATAAATCCAAACTCTCTTATTTAAAGAGTTGGAGAGAGTTGGCTTTGTATGATGCAATGTGTGAGGGTGACGATTATTGGATAGATGAGTACAAATTGCAGAAACAAACAGAAATTTTAGATGCAGATAAAGAGGTGTTACTAGTTCATACTGGCTTTATAACGGTGGATACAAATAATATAGATTTTACTTGGAAGAAATATAATCATTATCAAGAAATATCTAAAAAAGAAAAAGGCTTAGTTTCTTTATTAGATAAGAATCATATTATGACGCTTACGATTATGCATAGAAAAGAAGTTATTGAGTCTGTTCTATATAGAGGATCTCCATATCCGTATGATTATGCAATATTTTTGTCGGCAGCATTATTGGGAAAAATAAAATTTATCCCACAAAAAATGTGTGCGTATAGAAAAACTCCAACGGGCGAAATACAATCTCGTGCATCTATCGTTAAAAAGGAATTATACATTGTTTATAGATATTTTATAGTTGAAATATTAAAAAATGCTGATTATAGAAGAAAGTTGCATCGCAATATAATTGCATATTTTTATATATTGGCTAATTTGTTTTTTAATGGAGACTATCGCATTTGTAAAAAGGTATTTGCGGTTAACCCTATTGCTATATTGATTGCTCCATTTGCTTATTTTTATGCTAGTTTAAAAAGAATAAAATCAAAATTATAACGATGCTTATATATATAATAGTTTTTTTTATAGCTATTTACTCTGCTTTTAAAGCTGAGTATGCTAAAAATCATATAGAAATCATCATTTGGTCATGTGTTTCAATACTCTTGCCTTCAATTTTAGCAGGAATTCGTGATAGTGGAGTTGGTTATGATACAGAAGTCTATGCAAATTTACATTTTGCAACAATGCAGGGGTATCATTTTGATAACACTCAGTCGTTTGTCAAATATTTGATTCATGGAGAATTTGGAGGCGAATGGGTTTATGCTGCATTAACTTATCTTTCTGTAAGGTTAGGAGGTTCCCTAAATTGGTTTTATTTTATTTTAAATCTGTTTGTTTGTTTATTTACATATCTGGCGATTTATGATCATCGAAAAGAAGCTTCAATGGCGTTTATGATGTTTATTTTTTTGTTCTCATTTTATAATATATCTTATAATATAATGAGGCAATGTTTGGCTCTAAGTCTTTCTCTATATTCATACAAATATTATGAGCGTAAGCAATGGAAGATTTTATTTTCTTTGATCTTAGTAATTTTATTTACTCATGGATCTGGCATTTTTTATGTCTTAGTACTTATTTGTATTTGGATTCAAGATTACTACAGGTTATCTTCAATTAAAAATATGATGATATTTCTGTTAATACCTCTCTCATTTGTGTATTTTGATTTGATTCTTCAGAAAGCTGCAGGATTTGGTCTTGTTCCTGAAAAATATGCTGATTTGTATTCAACTGATGATTCTTCTGGTGGATTCATGAAGGTACATACATTGGTTGCTGTGCTCGAGTTTATGTTATTATTTGTTAGTTCGATTCTTTCCAAGAAGAGTTACCCGATAAAATTGGTTGTTAATAATCAATTACTTTATACTCTTTTTCTGTTAACAATGACGATATCATTATGGGCTTTTAGAATATCCTATTATTTTTATTATTTAAATATTTTGTTGATACCATTAGCTGTTCGTAATCTATCAAGAATTAGCCAAGAAAATGCAATAGTAGTGAAATATATCACTATACTCTTAATCTTAATAGAATGGCTCTATTGTATAGTTATAGCTAATGAAAATTCAACTGTTCCATATAAATCTGTTATTTTAAATAATTTGTTATGATAAGTGTATGTATGGCCACATTTAATGGCGAAAAGTATATTAAGAAACAAATCGATACCATTTTGCCTCAATTAAGTGATGAGGATGAATTGATTATTTCTGATGATGGAAGTAATGATAAAACTTGCTCTATTATCAAATCTTATAATGATTCTCGTATTTTATTACTTCATAATGATGGTAAACATGGATTCGTTGGGAATTTTGAAAATGCATTAAAGCATAGTCATGGTGATTTTATTTTTCTTTCTGATCAAGATGATTTTTGGAAGAAAGATAAAGTTAAAATAGTTATGGAGAAATTAAATATTTATTCTCTTGTTATTCATGATGCAGAAATAGTTAATGGTAATGGAGCATCTATGGGGTATACTTATTATTCTAAGATGCATCACAGCTCTTCATTTCTGATGAATTTTTGGAAAACTCGTTGGTTAGGTTGTTGTATGGCTTTCAGAAAGGAGGTGTTAGAGTATTGCTTACCTTTCCCTAAAAAATGTGAAGGTCACGATTATTGGATAGGAATGATGGGTATGTTAAAGTTTTCATATTTTTTTATGCCTAATGTTTTGATGTGTTATAGAAGGCATGGAGGAAATGTTTCATCGTCATGTGAAAAATCGCCAAATTCATTGTTCTATAAACTTTTTGTTAAGCGAGCAAGTTTAATTAAAGCTATTATTAATAGAGTCTTTTCCTCTTAAATGTTTTAAGAATTACAAACTGAGAAAAATAAATGTAAATAAAATATTTATTCTGTATTATAATTTATTATTTTAATAAACAATGGAAAGTAATGTAAAAACAAGAGTACCAAAGATTATTCATTTGATGTGGTTTAGCGGAGATGAATATCCTGATGAAATTAGAATTTGTATTGATAGTTGGAAAAAGGTATTGCCAGAATATGAAATAAAAGTCTGGACTAAAGACTTAGCAATGGAGTGTCCTTTCCCCTATGTAACAGAAGCTCTTAAATGCCGAAAATGGGCATTTGCTGCCGATGTTTTAAGACTTTATGCTCTTTATAAGTTTGGAGGCGTTTATATGGATTCAGATGTAATTGTCCGAAAACCGCTAGATGATTTTCTCGATGATGAAGTAACATTTTTTCAAGAATATCATAAAAGTTTAGCAAAAAAAAATAAATCAGGAATCCTTGATGAAAATGGTCGACGTTTAGGTAAAACTATGCCTGCAGGAATAGGGTTACAAGCAGCTTTTATGATTGCGAAAAAGGAAAGTCCTGTAATAAAGGATATGCTTAATTATTATGCAGACAAACATTTTTTATACGAAGATGGTTCCATGGCTACAAATATGATTGCACCCTCAATTTTTGCACTCCAACTTGAGAAATATGGGTATAAATATAAAGATGAAGAGCAAATACTCGAGCATGGTGTAAAAATTTTACCTTCTTTTTATGTCGCTCCTGGTAAAAGTGAATTAGATAAGCGCAACTATGCAATACATTGTATCAATCATAGTTGGCAATCTGATTCTTTGAAATTTCGTTTGATGCAGTTGCTAAAAGCCCCTTTACGTAAATTATTGGGTATGGATGTTAAATCGTTAGCTAAAAAATAAGAGATATGATACCAAAAATAATACATTTTTGTTGGATGAGTGGTGATCCTTATCCAGAAAAAATAAAGAAGTGCATAAATTCTTGGAAAGAGAAACTGCCTGATTATGAAATCAGACTATGGGATGCAAACAGTTTTGATGTCAATCAATCAGTATGGGTTAAGGAAGCTTTTGAAGCAAAGCGATATGCGTTTTGTTCTGATTATATAAGATGCTATGCGTTGTATAATTATGGAGGAATATATTTGGATTCTGATGTCGAAGTTTTGAAATCGTATGATTCTTTATTGTCTTTACCTTATTTTATGGGTATGGAATCTGCCGGTTTTATAGAAGCGGCTACTATGGGAGCTGAAGCTCATCATCCTTTTTTCAAAAAAATGTTAGATTATTATGAAAATAGACATTTCTTGAATAAGAATGGTGAACCTGATTTGGTGGTTATGCCTGAAGTTATAATGAGTATTCTATGTGATAATTTCAAGCTAAAAGAAGTAAATTCTATTAAAGAATTTGATAAGAATCCTAATATAATATGCTATTTCCCTTACCAATTCTTCAGCCCGATAGACACTTCTGGTAAACGCTATGTTCTAAGGACAAGTATGGATACTTATAGTATACATCATTTTGCAAATTCTTGGGTGTCATGGCAAGGTAGATTGTTGGTTTTTCTTTTCGGTAAGACCGCAACAATGGCTAAATTGCGCAATTTTTTGATAGGTATAAGAAATTTTTGTAAAAAAATAAAATGATAGATACACATGTTATTATCATGGCCGGCGGCGTAGGCAGCCGCTTCTGGCCTATGTCAACTCCCGATTACCCAAAGCAGTTCATTGATGTAATGGGAGTGGGTCGTTCCCTCATACAGTTAACAGTAGATAGATTGAAGCCAATCTGTCCTGTCGAGAACATGTGGGTAGTGACAAACGAGAAATACATTCGCATTGTCAAGGAGCAAATCC
>OASE01000298.1_pt1 | contig 14573 bp, 10 predicted proteins | sample 1494851 | NCBI WGS metagenome assembly OASE01 (sample SAMEA3360680, study PRJEB22359) | human gut metagenome | biome: ENVO:urban biome; feature: ENVO:human-associated habitat; material: ENVO:feces | place: Bangladesh | collected 2011 | reverse complement strand
ACAGCGCCCATGCTAAGTAAATTTTTCTCATAAAGATGATGTTTTTTGTTAAGGATTGTTCTTTCGTCAGCATCTTGCTGACGAAAGAACTTTTATCCGTTGTTTATATTGAGTGTTTTATTACAGCTATATATGATAAGTGCTTTTTTATTGTTCTGTCCAGTCTGGGTTCTGGGCAATGCCGTGATACTTGATCTCGCTCCAAGGAATGGGCAGATAGTATTGTTTCTTGTCGAAGACTCTTACACGTTTAGGGAAACGGTTTACGTTGCTGATGGTGTACTTGGTGTTTACCACCTCGTTGTTTACCACAGTTACATCGACACGCATACCCTTCAGAGGATTGGTCTCGCCGTTCATCTTCTGCTCTGCCACACCCCATCTGAAGAGATCCCAGTAGGTGGTTTCCTCGAAAGCCATTTCCACACGACGCTCGTTCTTGATGTCGTCGAGTGTTGGATTCTCAATGTCTGGCATGTGAACACGCTGACGGGTCTTGTTGACATACTCCTTTGCCAAGTCTGTGTTTCCTAAGTCGTAGCAAACCTCAGCATAGTCGAGCAGTGCCTCTGCAAATCGCCAGATGATGTAGTTCTGCTTGCTGGCATAAGTATCGTTGTTGTCGATAGTCTGGCTTGGATCAACAAACTTGCCCATGTAATAACCAGTCAAGGTTACGGCAGCCGACGTAGAAGTACCATAAGGTGTAAGGTCGACACCAGCAGTACGGTTGGTGTAATGAATGTCCATCACGTGGTTGCGGTAGGTACATCCATCATACAGGATGTTGGCATAGAAACGATAGTCTCTGTTGTCGTAGGGATGCTGTGCATCGTAGGTCTTGCCAGGCTGCATGCCATACTCGTCCACATGGTTCTGGGTAGGAGTGTAGGCTGCTGTCGTACCTGTAAAGAAAGGAGAGGCCGCGTCTCTATCGAGCTTATGACCAAACTTGTTGGCAAAGTCGCCATCATCAGAATGCTGTACCTCGAAGATAGACTCCTGTGAGTTCTTGGTCAGGAAGATTTTGCGATAGGCATCGCGAATATCGTCCTGTGTGGTGGCAGAGATAGGGATGAGGCTATACTGGTTCAGAGCGAAGAGGTCTTCGTAAGCCTTCTTGGCTTTTTCCAGCATATTGCGCGACTGGTCATCCGCAAAACCTAAGTAGGTTAGTTCCTCACCCTTGTTCTGGAATACCTTACTGGCAGCCCAGAGGTAAGTTTTCGCCTTGAGCATGATAGCTGCACCCTTGGTGGCGCGACCAGTTTCGGTAGTGGCGTGAACCTGAGGCAAATATTTGGCAGCCTCGTCGGCTTCAGCCACGATGAAGTCTACCATCTGCTGATAGCTTGCACGTGGGAACTTCTCTTCTTTGATGAGTGGATTATAAGTGTGGTCGATGAGGGTTACACCACCAAACATTCTCCACAGCATATAATAGTAATAGCCTCGCATGAAGTGCGCCTCACCGATGATGCGGTTCTTCTGGTCGCCATTGCTGATATTACCTAAATTTTCCAGCAAGGTGTTGATAGACTGAATCTGAGTGAAGTAGTTGCTCCATACATTGGCAGCCCATTTGGTAATCTCCTGGCTGTTGCCTTTCAGTAAGTCGCCATAGCCGGCATTATAGTAAGAACTCTTACCCACACTAATCTGGTCGCCAAACCAAGGCATATAATATCTTGATTTGCTCTTTACCAGCGAAATGCTGGGAACATAAGTGCTGAAGCCATTGCTCATGCATCTGTACCAAGAGTTCTCGTATTCGTCGAGAAGCTGAGGATTACTCCATACCGACTTCTCGGAAATCTTGTCGAGAGGAGCATCCCTGAACAGGCTGTCGCAACTCGTCAGCACACCGGTGGTGGCTGCGAGTGTAATGATGGTTATGATTCTATTGAATTGTATTTTCATACTTTCTGTGTTCTATATATAATATAATGTGGTCTCGTTAGAAACCTAAGTTGAGAGTTACACCGTAAGAACGCTGGATAGGGTAGCCACGGAGTGACTCAGGGTCCATGCTCTTCAGACTGCTGATGGTGAAGAGGTTGCTTGCCTGCAAAGCGATGCTGAGCGAAGAAAGGCTCATCTTCTTGACGATGCTGCCTGGGAAGTTGTAACCGAGGTTCAGCAACTTGAGGCGCACGAAATTACAGTCCTCAATCCAGAATGTAGACTTCTTGCGGTTGTTGTCGTTGGATGTGGCAATCTTCACGCGTGGATATTTGCCAGAAGGATTGCTCTCTGACCAACTGTCGGTAAGGTGATACTTCTGATACTTAGGCAGGGTACCGTTCTCCAATGTATAGTAGTCGGTAATGTTCTGCTTATATCCTGACTCGCCCTGGAAGATGGCATTGAGGAAGAAACCCTTGTATTGCATTCCGAAACGGAAGCTGAAGTCCATGTCGGGTTGTGAAGAGTTCTTGACGTAAATATAGTCATGAGAGTCGAGAACACCATCCTCGTTCTGGTCGATGTATTTGATGTCACCAGGAGCGATGGTTGCATTACCCTGTCCGTCCTGATCGAGTGGCCAGTTGTCGATTTCTTCCTGACTCTGGAACAGACCTGCTGCCTGATACATCTGCCATACCATGCTGCTGGTTCCCTTACGGCGAAGGTTGGGCAACTGGCTGCTCTCGTCGCCGAAGTCGAGGTATTTGTCGTTGCTCTTTGACAGGTTGATTGACATGTTGTACTTGAACTTGCCGATGGTGTTCTTGTGGCTGATGGTGAAGTCCCAGCCCCATGCCTTCAACTTGCTGAAGTTCTCAGAAGGATAAGCTCCGTCGGTACCTGTCGAAGGAGGGAAGAGATAGTCCGGTGCCGATGTGATCTTGTCGGTCTCGTAACGTACGAAGTAATCGAAAGACACACCGATGCGTCCGTTCCAGAAGCCCATGTCCAAACCGAAGTTATAGTCGTGGGTCTTTCCCCATGACAGATCGGTGTTAGGATAACTCATGAGTGTGAATCCAGGACGGTAAACACTTGAGGCAGAACCCTTGCTGCCGAAGCTGTAACCATAGTTGGCAGACTCGGTGTAGTTCTTCAGATATGAGTATGCACCCACCAAACCGTCATTACCCAACCAACCAGTAGAGGCTCTCAGCTTGAGGTTGGAGATAACGCCCTGCTTCCAGGCTTTGAAGAATTCCTCATTAGAGACAACCCATGAACCAGAGAATGATGGGAAGAAACCCCATCGGTTGGAGGGTGAGAAGTTGGTAGAACCGTCGACACGGAAACTGAACTCAGCAAAGTACTTGTTGGCGTAGCTGTAGTTGAGACGGCCGATGGTAGAGGCACGCTCGTTGATCGTCTCATTACCAGAGAGAGTTGAGCTCTTGGCCACACCCATGGTCTCGGGCACAGAAGTCTTGTCGAGGTTCTTGCCTATCATATACTGATTGTTGAGTCGCTGATAGTTCATGACCAGTGTGGCACCTACGGTATGCTTTGTCGCAAAGGTGTTGTTGTAGTTGATACCCGCCTCGTAGAGCTGACTCTTATAGAAACGGTCAGTCTGCTCTAAGGTTGTCTTAGCCTTAGGATAAACCGTATTCTGGTCGATGGCAAACTCTTCTGTAGTGGCATCGTAGGTGTAGAGAGTTACAGGTGTGCTATACTTTTTCTCGATACGATGGTTGTCATCGAAGGTTCCACGTACATAGGCATTCAGACCCTTTACCCAAGGAATGTCCCATCGCAGGTTGACATTCACAGTACCCATTCTTGACAGATCTTTGATGTATCCGCCCAAGCCACGAAGGTTGATGAGTGGGTTGCTACCATCGATACTTGCCAACTCGCCATTGGTAAACTCGTATACCTGGAGGGGAGAATAGCTGTATGCAGCATCGAGGGTTGTATAGCTGCTGTTCTTGGCGTTAGAGTTGGCGCCCGTATAGTCGACAGACAAAACGAGACCCTTGGTGAGGGTGGCATCCAACTTCATGGAGTAGTTGATACGGTCGCGGCCTACACCACTATAGAGACCCTTGGAGTTGGCATAGCCCAAAGAGAGATAATATCTTACGTAAGAGTTGCCGCCACTTGCCGAAACAGCATGAGTAGTAGAGTAGCCTGTCTTGTCGAGATAGTCTAAGAGGTTGCTGTCGCCATAGACGTTGGGGTTGGCGTGAGTGCGGATCTCTTCCAACTGCTCCTCTGTATAAGGAGCCAGGGTGCTGGAAGGTGAGTTGGCAATAGCCTGATTGCGAAGCTTGGCAAACTCGTAGGCATTGAGGAACTCAGGCAACTTGGTGGCTTCCTGAAGGTTGTACTGACCACGATAGTTGATGCGCAACTTCTGGTTGCCCTCAGCGCGCTTGGTCTGTACGAGGATAACACCATTAGCGGCACGTGCACCATAAACGGCAGCAGCTGGACCTCAACCCCGATGACATCGAGAGTATCAGCGTCTTTCAATACGGTGATACTCTCGATGTCATCGGGGTTGAGGTCGGAAAGACGAGTCTCACCATCAGAAGTAGTCGTACCGAATCTTGGCACACCATCGATAACGAGCAAAGGTGCTGAGTTAATACCACGGATATGAAGGGCAGCCTCCTTGGCAGTACTTGGGTCACCCGTAGAAGCCATGACCTGCAGACCAGCCACCTGTCCGGTAAGGGCATTGTCGAGGTTGGCGGTAGGCATCATGAGCAAGTCGTCAGCCTTGATGGTCTCAATAGAACCTGTGATAGACGATTTCTTCTGAAGACCATAACCTATTACGACAAACTCGTCGAGATGCTGGGCGTCTTCTTCCAGTTTCACTTCTATCTGTTTGCCAGACTGAGCGCTTACCTCCTTGGTCTTGTAGCCAAGGAAAGAAATGACCAACTTACCCTGATGGGCAGGGATGGAGAAGTTGCCATCCACATCGGTGCTGGCACCTATCTTGGTGTCTTTCCACCTTACATAGGCACCAGTGACAGGCTCACCAGCCTGGTCGATCACCTTACCCTTGACGAAGTCCTGGGCGTTTGCGAATTGACATACCCACATGAAAGTAAGCATGAGTGCCCACTTCATGTAGTAGTGCAGTGTTTTGTTCTCTCTCATAAAAATATTTATTTTCAAAAATATAACTTGTTCTGGGGAGAATTCGGGGAGAATTCTTTTTGAGGAATTCGGGGAGTTAAAGGAGTTAAGGAGTTAAGACAACAGCTTTACTGCTGAGTATGCCTCCAAAAAGACTGTTGGCTTTAACTTCTGAGCGAAGCGGTATCTTCTTTAACTCCTTTAAACTTCTAAACTTGCGAAAGTAGAGTTACTTATTGTTCAGCAACTTCTCCATGAGAAGAATCTGATAAGAGTAGAAGTCGCGGGTGCTGCCAGTAGCGGTAGCACGATAAGCACGATACTTGTTGAGTACACGCTGCAGGCTTCCTGTCATCAGGGCACCAGTCTCAGCATCGCTGAGCATGCTGCCACCATAATTGATACGTACGAAGCTGTCGGTCATATCGTTGGCATTGCAAATCTGCTGCGACATCTCGAGGTCGTTCTGCCACAACTGGTCGTCGGTGAGACCCTTGGTCTTCTTGCCTGTCTCGGGCTGCAAGCCAGTGCGCTGCATCATCAGATTGATGGCGTTAGACTGCAGAGCCTGCTCGGCATAAGAAAGCTTTCCACCCACAGGAGCCTTGAAGATCATGTTGGTCAGGTCGTTCATATAACTTTCGATGGTGTAGTTGGCGTTGGCATTTACCATTCCACCTTCCTTGATGCGATAGAGTGCAGTGGGGTTGAACAGTGAAGAAATGGTGCGCTTGCAGATGTTCTTGTTGACATCCAAACTCAGTTCCATCTTGTTCAGCAGGGCATGAGGTGTGAGCCAACTGTCGAAGCTGCGCATCTGTGCAAGCAGCCATGTGAGGGCTTCCTTCTGACGTGCCTTGTTGATGTAGTTCATGCTCTGAGCCTGACCGTCGCCCTGTCTGATCTCAGTATATTCGATGCCACCGATATAAGATGCCACATGGTTGATGTAGCGGGTGTACTGCTTGGTAACCTCACGATAGAGTTTCTCCAAGTCGTCGTATCTCTCGCCCTTCTCCATGGTCCAGTTCTCGAAGTTCTTCATCAGAATCTTCATGTTGCTGATACCATAGTTGCTGGCTTTGATATGGTCGTTTCCAAGGTCCTCGGTCAGGTCGGTTGGGTCTACAGTACCTAAAACCTGCTGAGCGCCAAACTGGAATTTCTTATCGTTGGCTTTCTCGGCAATCCATTTGTTAAGAGTAGCCACTTCCTCCTCAGGAGTATTGGCGCCCTTGATGATTCTGTAACCCCAGTTGATGGCATACTTGTCGTATACACCGATAACAGGAGGAGTAAGACGCACGCCTTTCTCCAAATCGCCAGGCTGGGCGATGTAGTTGTTGCGGGCATAGTCCATGATACTTGGTGTGGTGCCATACTGCTGTGTGAACTTTGGATCTCTCAGCTGCTCAACATCGAAAGCATAGCTGGCACCCATGTTGTGCATCAGACCCAGGGTATGACCAATCTCGTGGGCTGCTGCATAACGGATAGACTCGCGCATCACATCATCATCGAAGGTGTTCTTGCGAACTCGCTTGTCTACAGCTGCAGTCTGGATGAATCGCCAGTTGTGCAACAGGGATACGATGTTGTGATACCAGATGACGTCGGCAGTGAGAATCTCGCCGGTACGAGGGTCTTTATGACTTGGACCCATGGCATTGGCGGTAGATGTAACTGCATACTTGAAGCAGTTGTAGCGCATATCGTCTGGATCGAAGTCTGGATCGTTCTTGGGATAGTCTTTAGCAATGATGGCATTCTTGAAACCAGCCTGCTCGAAAGCCTGGTTCCAGTCTTCTATACCCGTCTTGATGGTTTCTCTCCACTTCTCAGGGAAGGCAGAGTCGACATAGAACACGATAGGTTTCTGTGGCTCCACCAGTTCGCCGGCAAAGTACTTGTCCATATCTTCGGGCTTGGGTTGCAGGCGCCATCTGTTGATGTAGGTCTTGCTCTCCACCTTGTCCTTGGAAGAACTGTATATGTTCTTGCTGTTATTGAAGAAACCCACTCGGTTGTCCTGGTATCTCATAGGCATAGGATCCTCGGGCAGGACAAAGAGTGAACGGTGAACCTTCACAGAGTAAGGCTTCTTGATCATACCTGTGGTGTTGAACGACAGGGTGCTCTCTATCTCGATGTTCTTAGGGAAAGTCTTCACGAAGTCGATGCTGGAAGCATCGGCAGAGAAAGTACCCTTGATGGCATTGGCATCGCCGAAGAGTTTAGAAAAAATAGAAACCTCTTTCAGTGGAGAGATGTAAGCTTCGTTGGTGCCAAAGAATGAGGTCACGTCGATGACAACATTATTGTTATTGCGAGCCACAATCTTGAAGCCCTTCATGCGGGGATTCAAGAAATTCTTGTCGAAAGAAGCTGCGATAGGGTCGTTCTTGTCAACGACATTGTTGCTCTGTATGAGATTGATATATACGTTTCGTTCGTCCTTTGAGAACTGTATGAGCAAAGGAGTGTTGATCATCTGCCCAGCCACAAAATCCTGTGTGTCGCTTGTTGCTGCCATTCTGTTGGCAAGGATATACTGGTGACTGAATGCAGAGTCGGGCAATTCAAAATACAGCTTGCCGCTTTTGCTATTGTAGATGACAGTAAACAAGCCTGTATCTTTCTTTCCGCCCTTGGTGACTTTAGCGTAGTCTGTTTTGGTGGAATCCGACTTAGCAGTCAGCAAGTTAAGGCTCTTTTTCTTGCTCTTGGCTTGGGTGTTCAGTGATGGGGGGGCAAAGCATATACTTACCGCCAATACCAATGTGGATAATCTCATAATAAATGTTTTTTCTTTTCGTTTTATTCTGTACGTTAATTTTTTTAACGGCGCAAAGTTACGTATAAAAAATGAAAAAACAACCATAATAAAGGAAAAAATATCGATTTGTAGTAGAATTAACAAAAAAAGTAAGCGAATTGATAGGAATATTTGATAAACCTTCTCTTATTACCCTATTTGCGAAAGTTGAGTATATATAATAAGGTATAGGAACGGAAAGAGGGATGGAAAAGAGTAGAAAGTGATAAAAAATAATCGAAATTGCAATTTTTATCGACAAAAAGTTTGTAGATTGAAAGAAAAAGTGTAAATTTGCAATCGAAACAATAACGAAACAAGATTATTCATAAATAATAAGCAAATGACAACATTCGTATCTTCAACAGCATGGTGGTGGCGTATCTCAAGATTGAAACAGTCGTGAGTCGATAAGCCGTGTGTGGATATGAAAATCCTAAGAGAGATAGAAAAGGCCTGCCGTAACTTGCGACAGGTCTTTTTTCTTTAAGGTCTGTTACAGGTAGAAGGAGGGTTTGAACGAAGATAACAACAAAAAATATAGGAGACAAAACTTATGGAAATGAAGGACATTTTGAACAGAATGTTGAATCATGAGGAACTTTCCCGTGAGGAAACCAAGAACATCATCGTTGGCATCACAAAGAGTGAGTTCCCCGAAGAACAGATCACAGCCTTGCTTACAGGCTTGCAGATGCGTGGTGTGACCGTGGACGAGTTGTTGGGCTTTCGTGACGGAATTCTGGCGACAGGAGTTCCTGCCATCCTCGACTGCGACAGATATATAGACGTAGTAGGAACGGGAGGCGACCGTAAGAATACATTCAATATTTCTACCACCTCGTGCTTCGTCATAGCAGGAGCCGGATATAGGGTGGCCAAACATGGAAACTATGCCGCCACATCGGTGAGTGGAGCTTCCAATGTGATTCAGAATCATGGAGTACATTTCACTGACGATCTCGACAAACTCAATCGCTCCATCAATGAGGCTGGTATCGTGTACCTTCATGCACAGTTGTTTGCCAAGGCGATGAAGTTTGTCGGTCCTATTCGCAAGGCCTTGCAGTTTCCTACCGTCTTCAATCTCTTAGGTCCTTTGGTCAACCCCAGCCAGCCTTCGTGTCAGTTGCTCGGAGTTGCCAATCTCGACCAGATGCGCCTCTATAACCAGGTATATCAGAAGATTGGCATCGACTATGGCATCGTCAACAGTATAGATGGATATGATGAGATTTCGCTGACCAGTGACTTCAAGGTAACAACCAACGACTATGAGCGTATCTTCAAACCTCAAGACTTAGGTTTCGAGACAGCCAAACCGGAAGAGGTTAGAGGTGGAGCTACCGAAGAGGAGGCAAAGGACATCTTTGATGCCGTACTTGAAAACCGAGCACTTCCTGCCCAGAAGAATATCGTTTTGGCTAATGCAGCCTTTGGTATCCAGGTGATGGAGAAGGGCAAGAAGAGCATTGAGGAGTGTGTGGAAATAGCACGCGAGAGTATAGACTCGGGCAAGGCACTTGCCACCTTCAAGAAATTTGTGGAACTGAATAGTTAAAGGTAAAAAGGTAAAAAAGTTAAAAAGTAAAAAGGTAAAAAAAGGTAGAACATGGCTGATATATTAGAAGAAATCGTAGCTCATAAGCGAATAGAGATGGAGCAGCGCAAGCGCTTCATATCTCCACGCCAGATGGTAACGCTGACCGACAGGAAGATACAGGCTGACGAGGGACTTACCCCAGGAGGCAGCATGCGTGACGCCTTGATGTCATCATCCACAGGTATTATTGCCGAGTTCAAGCGCAAGTCGCCCAGCAAGGGATGGATCAAGAAAGAAGGCAAGGCGAGCGTTATTCCTTTGGGCTATCAGCAGAATGGAGCTTCGGCATTGAGTGTTCTTACCGATATCGACTATTTCGGAGGCTACGACGAATATATACAGGAGGCCCGCCATGTGGGTGTAACCTTACCTATATTATATAAGAACTTCGTCGTAGAGGAATATCAGCTTTTGCAAGCCCGCTATTGTGGTGCTTCGGCTGTGCTTCTGATTGCTGCCTGTCTGACAAAGCAGGAATGTAAAGATCTTATGAATATGGCGCATCAGTTGGGACTGGAAGTCTTGTTGGAGATGCATAACGCCCAGGACTTCGAATATGCTGAGTTGGCCCCCGATATGTATGGCATCAACAACCGCAACCTCGGAACTTTCGTTACGGATGTGGAGAACAGTTTCCGCCTGGCAGAACAGTTGCCCAAGGATGTATGCAGAGTGAGCGAAAGCGGTATCTCCAATCCGGAAGTTGTCAGAAGACTTCGTGAGGAAGGCGGTTTCAGAGGCTTCCTGATGGGAGAGCAGTTTATGAAACAGGCCGACCCGGGCATAGCCCTGAATGAGTTTATAGCCAATTTGTAATTTTAAAAGTAGAACCGTCTTTAAAGCATCATGATTATAAAGGTATGTGGCATGCGCGATGCCGACAACATTCGCGATATTTCTGCACTGGGAGTCGACATGATAGGACTGATTTTCTATCCTCCGTCACCCCGATATGTGCAGCAGTTCAGCAGTGGGGCTGGTATTATTCCCGACTATGCACCCGACATGGGAAAGACACCACTCAGGGTGGGTGTCTTTGTAGACGATATGCCTCAGAATATAGTGACAAGAGTCTATAATTACAAACTCGACTATATTCAGTTGCACGGCAACGAACCACGCGAGACATTGGAGAACCTGCGTGCCACTATCGACCCCGATATCAAACCCAAAATCAAGATCATCAAGGCCATCAGTGTAAGTTCGGCCGAAGACATTAAAAAATATAAGGAATATGTAGGAGCTGCCGACCTCTTCCTCTTCGACACCAAATGTAAGACTGTGGGTGGAAGTGGTGAGCAGTTTGATTGGCAAGTCCTGCAGGCTTATGATGGCGATGTGCCATTCCTACTGAGTGGCGGCATCGGACCCGATGATGCAGAGCGTATCAAGAACTTTCATCATCCCAAGTGCATAGGCATCGACCTCAACTCGAAGTTCGAGATTGAGCCAGCACTCAAAGATGTAGAGAAACTCAAGCAATTCCTTGTAAAGGTAAAAAAGTAAAAAGGCTTTTTAAAGGTAAAAAGGTAAAAAAGTAAAAAGGTAAAAAAAACAAACAATGAACAAGATAAATCAACTATTTGAAAGTCGTAAAGACCGCAAGCTGCTGAGCTTGTATTTCTGTGCCGGTTGTCCCACTCTCGAAGGCACGGGCGATGTCATCAAGGCAATGGAACGTCATGGCATCGATATGATAGAGGTGGGCATACCTTTCAGTGACCCTTTGGCCGACGGACCTGTCATTCAGAGTGCTGGAACGCGGGCTCTGAAGAACGGTATGACCGTGAAGACTCTCTTCGGACAACTGAAAGCCATCAAGGGCGAAGTAAGCCTTCCTCTTGTGCTGATGGGCTATCTCAACCCAATCATGCACTTTGGCATCGAGGCTTTTTTCAAAGAATGTGTTGAGGCAGGAGTGAGTGGAACCATTATTCCCGACCTGCCTTTCGACGACTATCTCAAGGTGGTGAAACCTATAGCCGACAAGTATGACATTCGTGTCATCATGATGATAACTCCAGAAACCAGCGAGGAGCGAATCCGCTTTATCGACGAGCATACCGACGGTTTTATCTATATGGTCAGTTCGGCAAGTATCACTGGCGCTCAAAGCAGTTTCGGAGATGCCAAGCTCGCTTACTTCAACCATATCAACGGTATGAAGCTTCGCAATCCCCGAATGATAGGTTTCGGTATCAGCAACAAGCAGACTCTCACCAGTGCCCAGGACAATGCAGCGGGAGCCATCATTGGAAGCAAGTTTGTTACCTTGCTCAATGAGACACTCGATCCAGACAAGGCACTCGATGAACTCTTTGAGGCACTGAAAAAATAAGTGAAGAACGAAGAGTGAAGAATTTATCTGTTTCGTTTGTGGCACAAGGGCGAAAGTCTAATTTAATATTTAACATTTAACATTTAACTCACGATGTATCAAGTTGACGATAAAGGATTTTTTGGAAAATTCGGTGGCGCATACGTGCCAGAGATATTATATAAATGTGTGACAGAACTGCAGCAGGCCTACAAGCCTATCATTGAGAGCGAGGAGTTCAAGAAAGAATATCATCAGTTGCTCAGAGACTATGTAGGCCGTCCTTCACCTCTCTATTATGCCAAACGCATGAGCGAGAAATATGGTTGCCAGCTCTATCTGAAGCGTGAGGACCTGAACCATACAGGAGCACACAAGATCAACAATACCATCGGCCAGATTCTGATGGCAAAGAAGATGGGCAAGACCCGTATTATCGCCGAGACAGGAGCCGGTCAGCATGGTGTGGCAACAGCCACCGTCTGTGCCTTGATGGATATGAAGTGCGAAATCTTTATGGGTGCTACAGATGTGGAGCGTCAGCACACCAATGTGGAGCGTATGAAGATGTTGGGTGCCAAGGTGAATCCTGTGCGCACGGGCAACATGACCTTGAGTGATGCCTGTTCGGAGGCTATACGTGACTGGTGCTGTCATCCACAAGATACTTTCTATATCGTAGGTAGCACCATGGGTCCTCATCCTTATCCCGACATTGTGGCAAAGATGCAGAGTGTCATCTCCGAGGAACTGAAATGGCAGTTGCAGGAAAAGGTGGGTCGCGATTATCCCGATTACCTCATCGCCTGTGTGGGCGGAGGCAGCAATGCGGCAGGTACCATTTATCATTATATTGATGATGAGCGCGTACAGATTTATCTTGCCGAGGCAGCAGGACATGGAATCGACACCAACTATACAGCAGCTACCATGCATTGCGGAACAGAAGGTATTATCCATGGAGCGAGAACACTCGTGATGCAGACCGAGGACGGACCGATAGAGGACGCTTTTACCATCAGCGCAGGTCTCGACTATCCTGGTATCGGACCCATGCATGCCGACTTGGCAACCCGTGGCCGCAGTCATGTGCTTGCCATTAAGGATGACGAGGCTATCTATGCCGGTTATGAGTTGACACGTATGGAGGGAATCATCCCAGCCATAGAGAGTGCTCATGCTGTGGCAGCGCTGAAGAAAATGAAGTTCAAGAAAGACGATGTCGTTGTCCTGACAGTGAGCGGTCGAGGTGACAAGGATGTTGAAACTTATTTGTCTCATAAAGAAATGGCAGGAGAATATGGCAACTTTTAATTATACGACCCAAACACGTAAGATTCTTGCTGACCTCTATACACCGGTGGGAGTCTATATGCGATTACGAGATATTTATCCACAGTCGGCGTTGATGGAGAGTTCCGACTATCATGGTACAGAGAACTCGCGTTCCTTCATCGGTGTGCACCCCATAGCAAGCATCGCCGTAGGACATGGAATGGTGACAGCCACCTATCCCGACGGAAGAGTGGAGGAAAAAGAGTTGCCCGCCTTCGGTGAGGGCAAAGGAGAAAAATGCAAACTCGCCATCTCGAAAGCCTTCAATGACTTTATCCAGGCTTTCCATGTAGAGGGGGTGGGCAGTGAGTGCTGCGGTCTATATGGTTTCACAACCTTTAATGCCGTGCGCTACTTCGAGAACATTCCCGTGAAGGATACGACGATGGAGAAGAACGATGCACCGGATATATATTATATTATGTATAAGAATATCATCGTCTTCGACCATTTCAACAACACCATGCAACTCATCACCCTCGGTGAGGAGGCAGAGCTCGATGCGCTCATGAAAGCCATCAACAAGGCCAATGTGAAACCTTACGATTTCCATCCTGTAGGCGAGACTACTTCCACCCTTACCGATGAGGAGCATAAGGCCAATATCCGCCGTTGCATACAGCATTGTCTGAGAGGCGATGTGTTCCAGATTGTGGTAAGCCGCAGGTTTGTGCAGAAATATGAGGGCGATGACTTCAAACTTTATCGAGCCCTTCGCAGCATCAATCCGTCGCCTTATCTTTTCTACTTCGACTTTGGCGGTTTCCGCATCTTCGGCTCATCGCCCGAGACCCACAACCGCATTGTCGGTGACAAGGCTTTCATCGACCCAATAGCAGGAACCACCAAGCGTACAGGCAACATGGAGCAAGACCGCAAGGCAGCAGAGTTCCTGCGCAACGATCCCAAGGAAAATGCCGAGCATGTGATGTTGGTGGACTTGGCACGCAACGACTTGAGCCGCAACTGTCATGGAGTAAAGGTTGATTTCTATAAGGACATGCAGTTCTATAGCCATGTGATTCATTTGGTGAGCAGAGTGAGCGGCACGCTTGATGAGCAGGCCGATCATATCAAGGCTTTTATCGATACCTTCCCGGCAGGAACATTGAGTGGAGCGCCCAAGGTGAGAGCCATGCAGATTATCTCAGAGCTGGAGCCGCACAACCGAGGTGCCTATGGCGGTTGCATCGGTTTCATCGGACTCAATGGCGACTTGAACCAGGCTATTGTCATCAGAACCTTTATCAGCCGTAACGGTGAACTGTGGTTCCAGGCAGGAAGTGGCGTCGTGGCAAAGAGCAACGACCAGTATGAGTTGGAAGAATGCAACAACAAACTGGGAGCCTTGACCAAGGCTATTCATATTGCAGAAGAGCTATAGAATCACACTACACATTAAACATTATAAAGATGAAAATAGTAATCATAGATAATTATGA
>OASE01000294.1_pt1 | contig 14717 bp, 10 predicted proteins | sample 1494851 | NCBI WGS metagenome assembly OASE01 (sample SAMEA3360680, study PRJEB22359) | human gut metagenome | biome: ENVO:urban biome; feature: ENVO:human-associated habitat; material: ENVO:feces | place: Bangladesh | collected 2011 | reverse complement strand
AATTCACCCAGGAACATGATCGCTATATGATGATGGGCGGTGAAAACTACGAGGCTGAGATAGAGCGCACGTTGAGTGGTCTGGGTTTCACCCGTGAAGATTTCGACCGTCCTACCCGGGAGTTCTCCGGTGGATGGCGTATGCGTATCGAGTTGGCAAAGATCCTGCTCCAGAAGCCGGATGTGCTCCTCCTCGATGAGCCTACCAACCACCTCGATATCGAGAGTATCCAGTGGCTGGAGCAGTTCCTGGCGCAGAGTGCCAAGGCGGTGGTGCTGGTAAGTCACGACCGTGCCTTTATCAATAATGTAACCAACCGCACCCTGGAGATTACCTGCGGAAGGGTAGAGGATTACAAGGTGAAATACGATGAGTATGTGGTACTTCGTGCCGAGCGCCGTGAGCAGCAGCTCCGTGCCTACGAGAACCAGCAGAAGGAAATAGCCGATATCAAGGACTTCATCGAGCGATTCCGCTATAAGCCAACCAAAGCTGTACAGGTGCAGAGCCGCATCAAGCAGTTGGAGAAAATCGTTCCTATCGAGGTGGATGAGGTGGATACCAAGCAGATGCATCTCAAGTTCCCTCCTTGTCTCCGTAGCGGCGATTATCCGGTCATCTGCGATGAGGTGAGAAAGGATTATGGCGATCATACCGTCTTCGACCATGTGACCCTTACCATCAAGCGTGGCGAGAAGGTGGCATTCGTAGGTAAGAACGGCGAGGGTAAATCTACTCTTGTGAAGTGTATCATGGGCGAGATTCCTTTTACGGGCAATCTCAAGATAGGTCATAATGTGCAGATTGGTTATTTTGCACAGAACCAGGCGCAGCTCCTCGACGAGAATCTTACCATTTTCCAGACCATCGACAATGTGGCTACCGGCGAGATGCGCCTCAAGGTGAACGATCTGCTGGGTGCCTTTATGTTTGGTGGCGAAACTTCCGAGAAATATGTCAAGGTGTTGAGTGGAGGAGAGCGCAGTCGTCTGGCGATGATCAAGCTCCTGCTCGAACCGGTGAATCTCCTGATTCTCGATGAGCCTACCAACCATCTCGACATGCAGTCGAAGGATGTGTTGAAGGAAGCCATCAAGGCATTCGACGGCACCGCTATCATCGTGAGCCACGACCGTGAGTTCCTCGACGGACTGGTAGATAAGGTATATGAGTTTGCCGGTGGTAAGGTTCGTGAGCATCTGGGCGGTATCTACGATTATCTCCGTGCCCACAATGCCGAGAGCATCAGTCAGGCGCTGGCGAATCAGGTCGGAAGTCAGAATATGTCATCTGCCGGATCTCCATCTTCTTCTTCATCATCCTCTGCAGATTCTTCCGAGGCATCCTCCGGAAAGCTCAGCTATGCCGAGCACAAGGAACAGCAGAAGAAGATTCGCAAGGCTGAGAAGGCGGTGAAGGAATGCGAGACGAAGATTGAAAAGCTCGAAACCCGCAAGGCTGAGATTGATGCCCTCCTGATGAAGCCTGAGAATGCTACGAATATGGAACTCGTTACCGAATATACCGAGCTGATGAAGAGCCTGGATGAGGAAAACGAGAACTGGATGATGCTCTCAGAAGAGCTGGAGGAAATCAAGAATTCATAGTTAAAACAATAATAAATAACGAGAAAATGAAAATGAAGTACATCCTTCCGATGATGATGCTCGCAGCCATGCCTTTGGCTGCTGATGCTCAGAACAAGTCGGGACTTGTCATGAGCAATCTTGACAAGACAGCAAAGCCTGCTGATGATTTCTATCAGTTTGCTACCGGTGGCTGGCAGAAGAACAATCCGCTGCCTGCTGCCTATAGCCGATATGGTAGTTTCGATCAGTTGGCTGAGAACAACAACAAGCGTATCAACTCTATTCTTGATGAACTCAAGAAGAAGATCTACAAGGCTGGAACCATCGAGCAGAAGCTTTCCGACTTCTATAAGTTGGCGCTCGACATCGACCGCCGCAACAAGGAGGGCATTGCTCCCGTAAAGCCTCTCCTCGACGAGATTGCTGCTGCCAAGACCAAGGCTGAGCTCCAGAACTTGCAGGTGAAGTATGCTATGCAGGGCTTGGGCGTAGGTTTCGGTACCGGTTTCGGTGCTGATGAGAAGAACGTAACCATGAACATCTACAATGTGATGCAGGGTGGCTTGACTCTCGGTTCCAAGGATTACTACATCAACAACGATGCTGCTACCGTAGCCATCCGTGAGGCATTCAAGACCTACGTGGCAAAGATGTTCCAGCTCTATGGCTTCTCTGCTGCCGATGCTGCCAAGAAGGCACAGAAGGTATTCCTCCACGAGACCAGTCTTGCTACTATCTCCAAGAGCCGTACCGAACTCCGTGACCCACAGGCTAACTACAACAAGATGAGCCTGAAGCAGTTTAAGGAGAATTATCCAAACATTCCTCTTGAGGCATTGGCTAACGGCGAGGGCATCAAGAGCGAATATATCCAGGAGATGATTGTGGGTCAGCCTGCATTCATGGCTGGTTACGACAAGATTACTGCTGCTGAGGATGCTGAGACCTTGAAGGCTTTGATGGAGTGGAGTGTCATCGGCAGCTCTTCTGCTTATCTCACCGATGAGATCCGTGAGGCAAACTTCGATTTCTTCGGCAAGACCATGAGCGGCAGAAAGGAAGACCATCCATTGTGGAAGCGTGCCACTTCTCAGGTAGATGCTCAGATGGGTGAGGCGCTCGGCAGAATCTACTGCAAGAAATTCTTCCCTGAGTCTTCTAAGAAGATGATGGAGACTTTGGTCAAGAATCTCCAGGTGAGTCTCGGTCAGCGTATCGACGCTCAGGAGTGGATGAGTGCTGAGACCAAGGCTGCTGCCCACAATAAGCTCGATAAGTTCTATGTCAAGATTGGTTATCCTAACCAGTGGACTGACTATAGCAAACTTACCATCGATCCATCCAAGAGTTTCTATGAGAACGTGATGGCTTGCCGTCAGTTCCGCAACAATAAGGAGATTGCTGAGAAGGCTGGTAAGCCAGTCAACAGAGATGAGTGGTATATGACTCCTCAGACTGTGAATGCATACTATAATCCTACCACCAACGAGATCTGCTTCCCAGCAGGTATCCTTCAGTATCCATTCTTTGATGCCAAGGCAGACGCGGCATTCAACTATGGTGCTATCGGTGTAGTGATTGGTCATGAGATGACTCACGGTTTCGACGATCAGGGTCGCCAGTATGATGCCAGTGGTAACCTGAAGGATTGGTGGACAGCAGCTGATGCTGAGGGCTTCAACAAGCGTGCAGATATGTATGCTGATTTCTTCAGCAACATCAAGGTATTGCCTGATCTGAATGCCAACGGTCGCTTTACATTGGGTGAGAACCTTGCCGACCACGGTGGTTTGATGGTATCTTTCAATGCCTTCAAGAATGCGACAGCCAAGAAGCCTTTGAAGAACAAGGATGGCTTTACTGCTGATCAGCGCTTCTTCCTTGCTTACGCAGGTGTATGGGGTCAGAACATCACCGAGAAGGAGATTCGCAACCGTGTGAAGAACGATCCTCATGCGCTTGGCAAGTGGCGTGTAGATGGTGCTCTTCCTCACATTGATGCCTGGTATGAGGCATTCGGTGTAAAGCAGGGCGACAAGATGTTCATTCCTAAGAATGAGCGTCTGGAGCTTTGGTAAAGATCAAATATCCTATCCCGTTAGTTTCTAAAGTTTTAAAGGGATAAGAATGAAATATGAAAAGGCTGCGTTACCACCGGGTAACGCAGCCTTTTTTCATACATTTGTCATCTATTTCCCACTGTTCACCCTTGTATTCGTAAGGAGCAATTTCTTCATCGGTAGGGTTAGGGTGAGCGATGTGGAGCCCCGGCTTGTCGAGGCGTTAGCGGGCAAGTAGGCTGCCATAGCAAACTGAAAACCACCATTTGGATAGTGTCTCGTCCCAAACGGCACGCACTTCGCGGTCGTTGAAGAAACGGATGGATACCTTCTGTATTTTGTTGTCGCTCATTGCTTTCTTGATTTTTTTTTGTTTATTACAGTATAAGTATCTCCATTTAATGCTTTTCTGTCAACTTTTTGACCTCGTTGATTTCACTAATCAGCTGTTCTGTTGTAGGCAGATAGAGTTGGTATTTGCTGGCAAGAATCGTTTTGTTGTTTTCTGGTAAAGCAAGTTTTACCGCTGTGTCATTCTTGTCGGTACAGAGCAAAATACCGATGGTTGGATTCTCGTCGTCTGTCTTTTCGTATCGGTCGTAATAGTTGACGTATAGTTGCAACTGACCGAGGTCTTGATGTGTTAGTTTATGGTTTTTTATTTCAATAACCACAAAAGATCGTAGCAGACGATTATAGAAAACTAAATCCGCAAAATACTCATCATCCTCTATCAGCAGGCGCTTTTGTCTTGCCACAAAAGAAAAGCCCTTGCCCATTTCGAGCAAGAAGTCGGCTATATGAGAGATGATGGCACTCTCTAAGTCTTTCTCATAGTAAGAAGCCTTGCGCTCCAGACCAAGAAACTCCAGCACCATCGGGTCTTTGATAATCTCCTGTGGCGACTCTGGAATGCGTTCTTTGCGTGCTACTGCAAGTACTGATTCCTTGTCGTTGCTCATTAGAAGACGCTCATACAACATAGAATTGATTTGGCGTTCAAGCTGGCGTTTTGACCAACATTCATTTACAGCCTCTAATTGGTAGTATTCACGTTTGTCATCATCAGAGATAGCAATAAGAAGCTTATACTGAGACCAATTCAATTGCGCACACAGTGTATTCGCATTTGGATAGGTTCGATAAAACTGACGACTTAATTCTAACTGTCTTTTCCCAAATCCGCTGCCATACTCAGGCTCAATCTCCTTGGCAAGGTTCTTTATAAGGTAGGTGCCATAGTCTGCACGTTCTTTCCCTTGTTGTTCCTTTTCAACAATACGCTGTCCTATAGCCCAGTACATTTGCACTCGGCAAAAATCAACACTGCGCACGGCATTGGTGCGAGCTGTATTGATGATAGTCTTTATGTCGTTGACAAACCCTTGCAGGGTGATGTCTTGGTTATTTTTATCTGTCATGTGTATATCCTTTTGGAGATCACAATTTGTGACCTTAAACATTTGTAATACTATCGTTGCAGTCTATCTGCATTTCGGTATTTACATCTTATATATGCAAAAGTACAGTTTTTATTCGAAATAACATCATAAAAGTAGGAAAAATAGTATTTGATTTCCGTTAATAAGGGTTAAATGAATAGCTTGGTTATAAAAAAAGAGGGTGTGTCATGAATTCATGACACACCCTCTTTGAGAGGTTCTAGCTTTACATCCCGACTTACATGCAGCTTGTCAAACCTAAAGAGGCTGCGATGGCTGTAAGGAGTGAGAGAGCAATCTTAATGACGGTTTTCCAGGTTTCACGTTTCATAGGCTATATTTTTTAGAAATTTACATTGTCACCACTTTCTCCGTTGTCACCGGTATCACTTCCGCCAGTCTGCGAACCGCCACCCTGGGTTCCGGTATCGCCCGTGTTGTCACCGGTAGTTCCGGTATTACCCTTGTTCTCGTCAGGGTTCTCCTGGTTGCCGCCCTCGGTGTCCTCCACATCCTTCGAATCGTTGGAAGCGATGTTCTTTACCACTTCGCCGTCGCGGTTTACGCAGGTGATGCTGATACCCGTCTTGGCAAGCTCCTGCTTGATCTCCATATTAGGGCAAAAGATTACGCGGCGCTGGGTGATGAGCTTGGTGCTCACATCCTCTACCGACTTCACTGCATTGGCACGCAGACCGAAACGCATGGTGCCCAGACCCGGAACTGCTACGGAGTGACCCTCTGTAGCCCACGCCTTGATCACCTCGCTCAGGGCAGCGTATGCCACGTTCATCACGGCAGGAGTCAGACCGCAATGCAGGGCAGCCTGCTGGATCACCTTCTCCGGTGTGAGCTTGTTGTAGATCAGCGGCTGCATCACGTACATGTACTGGTCCTTGCCACCTTCCTTACCCAAGTAAGCAATCTTGCGCTCAATAGCTTTTACATTCATTCCCATAACTCAAAAAAATAATTTAGTTAAACATTGATTGCAGAGCTTTTGTTTCTGCAAGCCATTGTGTTTCAATGACAATGCAAAGATACAAAATTTAGGGGCGGAAATCAAGAGTTGTTCGCCACTTGAAAGAAAGAACAGTTATTAAAGTAAGTCTGTGCATCTGTGAAATCTGTGGGAAACTAGCAGGCTGCTAAGCCCCTGAGCTGATAGTTCAGCAGATGGGTGGCGCTGGATAGCATCTGGTTTGTGATATGCGCATATCGCTGCGTGGTATTGATGTTCTGATGCCCCAGATACCTCATGATGGTATAGAGATCCGTGCCCTGTGTCAATAATAGGGTGGCGCAGGTGTGGCGGCCCGAATGGAAGGTGATATGCTTGTCGGAGAAACAGCAATCCTCCAGCCATACTTCCAGATGCTCGCCCAGATGATGGGGCGAGAGATGGGCGAAGAAATAGGGAGTATTGCCATTCTTGGCATGGAGCTTCGAGAGGATATGGTGCGCCTCTTCCGGCAGCGGAAGCCGGAGCCAGCGTTGTGTCTTCTTCATCTTCTTATATATATAATAGGTGTCATCGCATTTTTCTATGTCGTTGATCGATAAGCTCAGGATATCGCTTTTCCTCAGTCCCGTGATGCAGCTTAGCAGGAATGCCTCCTTCAGCTCGGGAGTATTACAGGGTGTTTCGCTCAGCTTGATGAGTTCCTCCTGGGTCAGTGCAGTTCTTTCCCTGTACTGGGCTTTGACGCGATAGGAATGGGGCAGCCGGTCGAACGGGTTCTGCTCCAGTAATCCCTGTCTCACGGCTTCCCTCAATACCGATTTCAGGATATTCACCTTCAGATGGATGGTGCTGTCGGATAGTTTTCTGGGTGCTTTCATGTTTTTATGCAGGTCGTGGGCAGAACGTAGGTAGTCGATAAACTGCTTGACGGTTTCCACATCCACCTTTTTCAGCGGAATGTCGCTTCCGCCGAAGGTCTCCAGGTGCTTCAGCATGCCCAGTACGCTGCCGCATCTTCCCTCATATATTTTCTCTCCTTCCTTGCGTCTTTCATCCGCATAGCTTCTGCTAAACTCTCCTAATGTAATACCTTTTGATTTCTTACGTGCGTTTACTGCGAATTTCATGATTCGGCTAAAGAATGAAATCTTCATCATATCGTTTGTTGTTTAAAAAATGCTTTTTTAGTTATTTAAGTTACAAAGGTATCGCTTTTTTCTAGAATAACCAAACAAAAGGAAGAAAAGGGATAGAAAAAACGTGATTTTGTGCAACAGTTGTACGTTAACTTTAGCGCTGCAAAGGTAGTATAATTTGTTCAATTCGCAATAATTTCAAACTCCCTTTTAATGTTTATTAATAAATTATAGTCAATATTTCTTATTTTGTGGTCAAAAAGGGTATATTTGTGCAATTTTAGCTCAAGCAAACAACACTAAAAAGACTTTTTTAGGATTTATTTCAGTCATCTGATACAGTTAACGTACAACTGTATCGCAGTAAACGTGGCCTTTCGCTACAGTTAACGTACAACTGTATCAGACCCCAAGTCTATCTTTTGATAAGAAGACAGGTAAGACTCAAATGATAACGATTAGAATTATAAACTCATAACGATGATGATATATGATGAAAAAAATAGTAATGGTAATGCTTCTGCCCACTACCCTGGTGGCAAACGCATACGCCGGAACGGTTAGCGATAGCTTGCGGACTACGCTCTATTATCGCTCAGGCTATTCATTATTAGAACTCTCCTATATGGATAATGCCGCCAAGCTCGAAACCCTCAAGCAGGGCATCAGAAGCATCGGGGACAACCCCAACACGGTGCTGCAGCATATCAAGATCCTTTCGGCAGCTTCGCCGGAAGGTAACTCCAAACTCAACAAGCGACTGGCGAGAAGGAGAGGAGAGCGCCTGCGCGACTATCTCAGGGAGATGCTGAATCTGCCAGACAGCGTCTTCACGGTTTCCTCCGCAGGAGAAGACTGGGAAGGACTTGCCCTGAAGATACAGAAAGAAAATGCGCCGTGGAGCCGGAAAGCCCTCTACATCATTCGGAACACCCCTGAATGGATCGTAAGAAACGGCAAGGTTGTAGATGGAAGAAAGCGACAGCTCCAGAACCTCAATGGCGGAAAGGCGTGGAAATACATGCTCGCCAACCACTTCGACAGCCTCCGCTCCGGAGCACTCGTGGTTTGCGAAATCCGACACATTGTACCATCTGTCAGTCCGACAGATACCCTCACATTGATTCAGAATCAGCAGGGCAGCGAACAGGATTCGCTCCAGCAGAAGGATGCCCGGGATACAGCTTCCCAGCTACAGGTATATCCAGGCGGGAATGCAGCCGAAACCGAAAATGCAGCCCATGGATCCGGCAGAAACTCCTACTACGCCCTGAAGACCAACCTGCTCTATGATGCCCTCCTCGTGCCGAACCTCGGCATCGAGACCAGCATAGGCAGGGGATGGACCCTCGGAGCCAGCGGAATGCTCGCCTGGTGGAGCAAGGATGCCAGCCACAAATACTGGAGAATCTACGGCGGAGAAATGGAAATCAGAAAATATTTCGGCAGGAAAGCCAAGGAAAAACCGATGCAGGGACATCACATCTCCCTCTACGGACAGTTCCTCACCTATGATATCGAAAACGGCGGCACCGGTCACCAGAGCAAGAAAACCTACGGAGCAGGAATGGAGTACGGATACTCACTGCCGATAGGAAGACGCCTGAACCTCGACTTCGGACTGGGCGTGGGATACATCAAGTCCCACTACAAGACCTATGAGCCGAAAGACGGATGCTACGTATATGAGGCAACCCGCAACCGCACCTGGATAGGACCTACCCGCGGCGAAGTATCACTGGTATGGCTCCTCGGCAACGGAAACACCAATAGCAAGAAAGGAGGTAAGAAATGACTAGAATGACTAGAATAACTAGTATGACAGAGTTAAGACAATCAATGATCCTATTCTTCCGCGTAATCGTCTGCGCAGCCTTCTTGCTGATGATGGCAGAACTGCTCTCATCCTGCGAGCACAAGGACCTCTGCTACGACCATCCCCACCGGCAGAACGTGGAAGTGATGTTCGACTGGAGCGCCGATCCCGATGCCAATCCAGCCACCATGAGTCTCTACCTCTATCCCGAGGAGGGAGGCGATCCCATCAGATACGAGTTCACCGACAAGAACGGCGGAAACATCTCTGTGGCAGCAGGCACCTACAGGGCAATCTGCGTAAACAGCGACAAGGAAACCCACCGCATCCTCGCCAAGGATCGCTTCGAAACCTTCCAGGTAACATCAGCCGAAACCCGAGCCCTGCAGGGACTCCTCGCCACCATGGCAGGAGCCGCACCGATGGGACGAGGCACCGAGAAGGAAAGAATGATGCAGCAGCCGGAAATGCTCTGGAGCAGTCATGCCGACCGCATCGTAGTGAAGCCAGCCGGAGAGAAGACCGTCATCACGATGAAGCCGGAGCCGAGAGTCAAGCAGTGTACGGTGGAAATCAAGAACGTGGAGAACATCAGCGGAGTGAAGGCGATGAGTGCCAGCGTATCGGGAATGGCGGGCGGATGGCTAGCCGGTCTCGACCAGCTCTCGGATGAGAAGGTAACCATGCCGTTCGTAGCCGAAGCCGATGCTGCCAATAAGATGGTAAAAGGCAGTCTCACCCTCTTCGGTCACTGTCCGGTACAGCCCAACAAGCACATCCTGATGGTCTATGCGCAGCTCACCGACGGCACCAACTGGTATTACGAGAAGGATGTCACCGAACAGGTGCACGATAAGAATCAGAAAGACGATACTCACATCAAGATAGAGTTGGAACAGCTTCCCTTGCCGAAGCCAGCCCCAGGCACCGATGGTGGTCTTCAGCCGAGCGTAAGCAAATGGAATGAGATATACATAGATATCAAAATGTAGAATAGAAAAAGATATTATCTATCATTAATAAGATATAAAAAACATAGTATTAATTTTTTTAAAGTATCAATTATGAAAAAAGCGTTTTACATGATGGCAGCTGCTGCCATCGCCCTCTCTTCTTGCTCTTCAGAGGAGACCACAGATGTTGCGAAGAGCTCCGCAATTACCTTCCGCACGAGTGTAGGTTTGAATAGCCGTGGTGCTGAGTTGACCACTACTAACATTCAGAAGATGTGGGTTAGTGCCTTTTATCAGAGTGATGGTTCTGACTATTTCTTGGATGAGGAGTTCAAGAAAGATAATGCTCCGGGTTCAACAACCTTCATTCCTGTTAATCCACAGTATTGGAAGGAAGGAAGAACATACAAGTTTGTTGCCATTTCACCTGCAAAGAACGAGTGGCCAGTAGCTCCTACTATTACAAAAGACCAGGTGACATGTGCTGATTTGACACCTGCAACAGAAATTACTAATCAAAAGGACTTGGTTATTGGTGCTGTTGATGCAACTTCTGCTGATCATAAAACAGAGGGTGTAGATTTGACCTTAAATCATATTCTTTCTCAGATTCAGATTAAGGTTAAAAGTAATAACGATAATATCGTTTACCGTATCAAGGGTATCCGTATCGTTAATGTAGATAAGGATAAGGGAACGCTTACATATACAACATCAACCAATAATTCTCAATGGAATTTGGATGCTGGAGCAAAAACAACTTATACAAATACTTTCACAGATGCTATTGAGCTTAATGGTAATACAAAAAAGGAGGCTACTTTGACAGGTGATGATGGTGGTGCAATGATTATTCCGCAGACTATTACTCCATGGGATGGTAAAAAGGTAACTGATAGTGCTCCTTATAATGGTGGTACTTATATCTCAATTTTGCTCAATGTAAAGACTGCTAATGGTTCTAAGTATATGTACCCAGCTAATGCACAAGGCGAGAATTCCTATGGTTGGGTAGCTGTAGCTGTTCCTAACACAGAATGGGTAATAGGTAATAAATATGTTTATACACTCGATATGTCTTATGGTTGTGGTAAGGTAGATCCTGTGGATCCAAATCAGCCTGGCGGAGGAAATGTTGATGCAGGTGGTAAGGATCCTGGCAAGGGTGAGAATGTCTTCGGTGAAGTTATCAAGTTCAAGGTAAGTGTAAGTGAGTGGACTACTGCAACTAATCCCGGAGATATAGATATGTCTCAGAAGTAATCCTTCCCCATTACATTCACAATAAAAAATCAAATTTAAGGAATTGGAGATTCCCTCTCACGTGATGTTGAGCTTCGGAATTCTCCAATTCCTTTAACTCCCAAAAATGGCGTAAGAAAAAGAATAAAAAGAAACCATTATGATGAAGAAAACTTATAAAAGCAGTTTGTTGGCACTCAGTGTACTCGCATCCTTTACGTCATGTTCAGAAAGCGAATCACTGCAGCAAGCCAATCTATCAAAAGATAAAATCACGTTTCATGCAACGCTCGACAACAGCTGGAAACCCCTGTCTCCCGCTTCCTCTTCCCGTGCTGCCATAGCTGCTGCCACCGAGAAGGGTCCCATCGTCGTGTCAACTCCTTTCGGCAAACCCCTCTATCTCCATTCGGTAGTGCAGGAAACAGCAGACTTACAGCAGGCTGCTGCAACAACCCGTGGCGTTATGCAGGAGGGCACAACCCTGGGTAATACCTATTATAATAATAGCTTTGGCGTAACTGCTATTTCTACGAATAATGGTACAAACACAGCCTTATTTACAAACCAAAAAGCCTCTAAAAACAACGAAGATATTTGGGAAATCGAGGACAAGACAAATAGCAGATGGCCATTTGATGCCCTCGTCTATTTCCATGCCTACGCTCCTTTTAATAATACCACTGATGGTATGTGGAGCGTCACTACAGATGCAGAAAAAGTAAAAACAAAAATAAAATATACGGCAAAAAGCGCTGAAAATGAGATCCAATCTCAGCCCGATATTATTGTAGCTACCAATGCCGAATCACGCAGCGTATCATCCGAGGATAAGGCGGTGGAGTTGAACTTCTCTCATGCCCTTACAGCCGTGAACTTTGCCATCAGTCAAGATCTGACAGAGATCTTCCATGCGGGAGCCACTGATGGTTCCAAGCTCAAGAGCATCACCCTGAGCGGTATTCCGAACGAAGGAACCTGCGAACTTGCTGCCAAGGAAGGCTCACCAAAGACCGCTTTGCAAAACTGGACTTTGGCTACCGATGCCAACGGCAAGAAAACAGGCAGCTACACCTTTAATCTTGAAAATAAGAATATCACAATAGGCGAAAGTTATGCGCTCACTTCAAACGATGACAAGAATATCCTGATGATGATTCCTCAGAATCTGCAGGGTACAAAAGCCCAGTTAACTTTCATATTAGATATAAAGGGTAAAGGAAATCAGACATTCACCTTTGATTTGAGCAATCAGACCTGGTTGCCAGGAACCTCCGTCACCTACAAGCTTTCAGCGAGTGCCATCAATCACTTGGAGAATGCCGAGGTTAAATTCCCTGATTCATGGAAGGATACTGAGCAGGTAAAATATTCCTATCCAAAGACTGATTTTGCAGAAGGCGAGTCCATCGGTCTTTATGTGGTGAATTCTAATAATATAATAGAGGAAGCGAATCTGAAGCTGACTCGTGATCAAGATGGAAAATGGATGCCGGAGAATAATAACACGAAGTTCTTGAAGCTGAAGAATTACAAGTATTTCGCATACTATCCATATAATGCAACTGCTCCTAAAGTTGATGCAGAGAAAGATAATGCAAATGAGTTCTTTGGGGATAAGATTTCATCACTATCCGTTGTGCCTGATCAATCAAAAGAAGCCACTCTCTTAGCCCAGGATTTCCAGGTGGCAAAGGGAGAAATTGCTAATGATGGAAGTACTCTAGATTTCAATATGGAGCATCAGGTAGGTTTGGCGGTATTGAACTTGAAAGAAAAAGGAATAGCTAAGTATCGTCAGTTTACCGATAATTCATATATGTATTACTATGGTACTGGCGGTACTGCACCAACAAACTTTCAAAGTATTGGTACGGAAACATTGAGAGCATCCAATAACTTTGCTGGTAATAAGCCATATATTGTTCCATCAGAGAATAAATGTTTGCAGATTATCCCTTTCAACCAAGAGCTGTCGTTCAAGGCAAAAGACCAGGATAGTTCACCTAGAACAGCATGGGGATATGATAAGGCATATAGTGTAACGCCAAAAAGTTCTAGTCCTGTAGTGGCAGATATTACTGTAGATGCAGAGTATTATAAGCTGGCTCGCCTTTTCAATTTTACGGGAAATGTTGAAACTTTCAAAGTTCCAGAAAATGCCACATATACTCTGCAATGTTGGGGGGCAGGGTCTCCTAATGATAGTTATGGTGGAGGATATACTTTTGGTGATACAGATAAGCAGAAGGATGATAATCTTTACGTTTGTGTAGGTGAGCGAGGAAAAGTTAATAATGGCGTCACAGGCGGAGCTGCTGCATATAATGGCGGTGGAGCTGGAGGAAACGCATTTAAAGTATTCCCGGGCGGTTGCAGCGGTGGCGGAGCTACCCATATCGGATTAAAAAATTCTGTATTGACTGGATTTGCAAATGATTATAGTTCACAGTTGTTGTTAGTTGCAGGCGGACAGGGTGGTCGCTGTGAAAAAGTTCAAGGTGGATATGGTGGTGGAGCAATAGCAGGTATAGGGCAAATGCGCCACCAAAATTGGGGGTATACGACAAATAATTCATCAGTACAAAATTGGTATATTTTTGGAAAAGGAAAAACAGGCAGAGACGGCATCGTCTGTACAATAGGCAATGGTAGTGAAGGTAATGGCGGTGGAGGCGGTGGCTTCTATGGTGGTTATTCTCACGATGCTAGCGGCAACAACACTGATTGTAGCGGTGGTGGCGGTACTGGTTATGTTAATGATAATCACCTCATTATAAAAGGTGGTCAAACAATAGCTGGTAATCAGACATTTGATGCACCTGGTGGTGGTAAGGAAACCGGCCATCAAGGTAATGGTGCTGCTCAAATATCATGGCTTCCTACGCAGCTTACTCGAGTAAAGTAATCCGATGCACCGGATATGTCCCGACCCCCGTAAGGCGTCCCGGCGGATATGTTATCCGCCGTCAAAAAATGTCCGTAGCGCCGGATATGCCCATCTCCCGTTAGGCGTCTCGGCGGATTTGCAATCCGCCGTCAAAAACTGACCTAACCTCTTTATGCTCTGGGGATTTGCAATCCCCAGCCCCCAGGCAGTAGCCGGCATATCGATGGGATAGGGGATTACAAATCCCCCGCTTAATAGGTCGAACCTTTTTTACGACGGATAACATATCCGTCGGGACGCCTAGCGGGGTGGGACGCCTAGCGGAAGACAACCCTATGCACCCTCCGCCGAAACCGAAATATAGCTTAGCACGTAATAAATGCACATCCCGAGGGCATCAGATCCGCCCTCGGGGTAAGAACGGAAGAAATTCATTTCATAGAATGCGCATGAAAATGCCGCGCCTCGGCGGAAGTTATGTCGCCGCCGGGGCGTTTTCTAAAAAGACAGTTCGATATATAATAGGTAGGCTAGAGATAGCCTGTGGTAAATAATCGCAAGAATTAGAGTCTATTGATTGCGGGTGTATGTGAATATGCCTCCTTCATATTCAAGGTAGCAGATT
>OASE01000293.1_pt1 | contig 14728 bp, 12 predicted proteins | sample 1494851 | NCBI WGS metagenome assembly OASE01 (sample SAMEA3360680, study PRJEB22359) | human gut metagenome | biome: ENVO:urban biome; feature: ENVO:human-associated habitat; material: ENVO:feces | place: Bangladesh | collected 2011 | reverse complement strand
GGTGCTAACGGTCAGCTTGGAAATGAAATGCGCATCGTTAGCCAAAATACAACAGATCATTATATCTTTACCGATGTCAATCAGGTGGAAGGTTTGGAAACTACTTTCCTTGACATCACCGATATGGATGCCATCCGCAAGATGGTGAAGGAGAATGATGTGAAAGCCATCGTGAACTGTGCGGCATGGACCAATGTGGATGCCTGTGAGACTGATGAGAAACTGGCTGCATTGGCAGAAAAGCTCAATGCGGAGGCTCCTGAGAATCTGGCTAAGGCGATGAAGGAGGTTGATGGTCTGCTCATCCAAATCTCTACAGATTATGTCTTTGGTAAGGAACCTTATAATGTGCCATGTAATCCTGACCAGAAGGGAACTCCTACTGGCGTATATGGAACAACGAAGCTTCATGGTGAGCAGAAGATTATGGCTACTGGCTGTGATTATGTGATTATCCGTACGGCTTGGCTGTATTCTGAGTTTGGCAAGAACTTCTGCAAGACGATGCTCAACTTGACGGCAACCAAGCCACAGTTGAAGGTTGTCTTCGACCAGTGTGGTACTCCTACATACGCACTTGATTTGGCTAATGCCATCATCACCATATTGGATAAGGTAAAGGCTGCCCAGAGCAAGGATGAATATGTTGGAGTATATCATTTCTCAAATGAGGGTGTCTGCTCCTGGTATGATTTCACCCAGATGATTGCAAGATTCGCTGGTCGTATTGAATGCGATATTCAGCCATGTTATAGTTCGGAGTATCCTTCTCCTGTAACTCGTCCTGCTTATTCAGTATTGGATAAGCGTACCATTAAGGAGACTTTTGGGGTAAAAGTACCATACTGGGTGGATTCCTTGGAAAAGTGTATTTCTAATCTTACGTAGGAATGTATAATTCATTGAAGAATTTTGAAATGTATATAGGAAATGATTATTGCTTAGAATCACGGATAATATTTAATTTGAAAGGCTCAATCATGTAAACTTAGATGTTACGCATATATCTCTGTCAAATATAAAGATATGATAGCTGTAATGTTAAATTTTTCTGTGTACATTAGATTTTCTTTTCGAATATAAATTGTACCTTTGGTAAATTCTTGACATCATTATATGGATTTGTGTATTTGTTTTCTGCAAGATTTAAATATTTTAGATTTGGTGGAGTGAACTTTGTGCTTGCTTCATTCAGCTAATAGATTCTTAATATGTTTGATATTATAAACAGTCAATTAGTTAAAAAACAACTGGAATGTGATAATTTCCTCGTTGAAGATACAAATAGTAGTAATAATATTTGCTGTATTTATTTTTCTAGTCATGGATTATATTACCCTGTGACAGAAACTGTCTTTGAGGATAAAATAGTTCGAAAAAACTATTTTGAATGGTATAAACATCGTCTTCCAAATGCAAAAAGACATATATTTTTAAGAGATATTCGTCTTAGCTTTTATGTAGAAGGTATAAATAAAAGGTGTAATTCAATTGACAAACTTATCGAGTTGTTAAAAATATTGGCGGATGGGTATGATGTCATAACTATTGGAAGTTCTGCAGGTGGATATATGTCAGCACTTATTGGGGGGGCACTAAATTCAAAGATAAGTTTTGTTTTTTCTGGACAGTTTGACTTATTTAGTGATTTTTCTTTTGAAACAAAAGAATTATTGGTGAAGCACCAAAAAGATTCTGAATATTCTAAATGGTATGATATAAGTAGCTTTTACAAATCTAATATGGTTTATTTCTGTCCGGTTAATTCCTATTGCGATAAAGCTCAGTTGAACAAGCTTTATAATCAAGTTGAAAGCAATAATAGCATTCTTGAAAAAGTCATTATTTTCCCGTTAAAGTCTAGTAAACATGGTGTTATAATTAATACTTATTGCTTAGACAAGTTTTTTGAAATGTCGTTTCCTGAAATTTATCAATTCAGACAAAAATTTTCATCTGGAATTATATCTCCTCTTATACTTTCAATTAGATTAATTGGGTACTATAAAACGTTTTTAGGAACGTTTAAGCTATTATTAAACAAAATAAAAAATTTAAGACTTAAGCTTTATAATTATTGTATGAAATTTAATTGTTTATAGATTTTCAAATTATGGGATATATATGTTCTTTTATTCTTTTGTTTTTCTTTTTATTGGCTAAAATAGTAAATAGAAACAGCGAAAAACATTTGTCACTGGATAAGGTGTTTTTGATATATTGGCTTTTGATTTCATTTTTAGGATGTTTTCATTTATATGGTTTATTCGAAATTAGTAGTCTTGTCTATTTTTTAGTCACGATGGGTTGTGTTTCTTTTTTTTTAGGTTATCATCTTAGAAATCAAATACGTCGTAAACATATTAGTAAAGGACAAATTAGAAATCAAATACGTCGTAAACATATTAGTAAAGGACAAACTGACATTATAAAAAACGGCCAGATAGTGTCGCTTACTAAAAGACAAACTGTATTTTTTTTGAAATTCAAACCTATATTTTATGTCATCCTTATTATAGCTTTATTTATTATTATTAGACAAGTAGTGTTATTGCTTCCTATAATTCTTGCTCGAGGTATGGCTGAAGCACGTGGAGATATGCAATTAGACGATTCTCTATTGTTAGCTGGTGGTATGGATGTTTTATTGGCATATTTTGCAAAGCCCTTTGTGAAAGCTGCAATTATAGTTTTAATAGTAAACTCAATTAGAACAAAATTTTCATTTAGAGTTTTATTAATAATACTATTCTCTCTAGGTGTCTATTTTTTTTCGGAAGGTGGACGCGCTGTTATTATGGACGTGTTTTTTGCATTGGTTTATTGTTTGTATATAAATAAGGATAAAATACCAAATAAGCTGAAAAAAAAGATAAAAAAAATAATTTTTCTTGTTGCTATTTTACCATTCTTGGCTACTATTGAGAGAGGAAGTGACACTTTTTTCTCACTTTATGCTTATTATTGTGGTAGTTTGCAATATCTATCTCAGGCACTCCAATTTCAAAATTTGGAATTTAATGATTATCTTTTCGGATTAGCAAGCTTTCAAGGTTTTGTAAAACCAATATTTGGTATATTGCAAATATTTGGATTGCAAAAACCTGAGGTATTACAGGAAGCTTCTGATTTTATATTGAATGCACAGAATACAGTCTATGATATTGCTCCAAATTGTCCGATGAATTATTTTTTTACTTCTTTTGGATATGCATATAAGGATGGTGGAGTTATAGGAGTAATTTTGATCCATTTTATATTTGGATTAATCTGTAACTTTGTAGATGTGAAAGAAAGTAGTAATAGTGCTTTTGTCAGATGGATGTCTGTTAAGGTAGTATTCTTTTATACGATATTATTTACGATGTCATATTTTCCTTTTGGAATGTATTTACATGCGATGACAATTATATACATATTTCTTATTACTTCAAATTTGTTAACAAGAAGGTCAAATGGCAAAGTCAATAAAAATTAATTTTATATTCAATATAATTAATACCGTAAGTTCTCTATTATTTCCACTTTTTGCATTCTCGTATGCTTCGCGCATTCTTTATGCTCAAGGTATAGGTGAAGTTCAATTTTTTCAATCCATAATTAATTATGTGATTTTGTTCACAAGTTTAGGAATCCCTATGTATGGTATTCGTGAGATTGCAAGAGTAAGAGACAATCCGGAACTATTAAGTCAAACAACGATAGAAATAATTGTATTAAATCTTTTGTTGAATATAGTTGGATATATTGCAGTTGTCCTTATCTGTTTATTTATAGCTAAGGTTCAAGTCAATATTCTACTTTTTTTAATTTTGAGTTCTTCGATTATTCTAACGACAATTGGCTGCTCGTGGTTTTATAATGGTATTGAAGATTTTAAATACATTACTCTATTAGGTTTAATTGTAAAAACAATAAGTCTCTTATTTTTGTTCCTGTTTGTGAAGACTTCATCGGATATTCTTATCTATGGTATATATACTATTCTTGGTTCTGTAGGATGTAATGTCGTTAATTTTTTAAGATTAGGTAAATATGTACGATTCTCTTTTAGACATTTAAATATTAAGAGACACGTTAAACCCACATGTGAAATATTCCTGTTTAATATTGTGACAAGTATATATATAAACTTGGATACAGTAATGTTGGGATTTCTTAAGAATAATATATCTGTAGGTTTTTATACTGCTGCAACCAAGGTGTCGCACATATTAGTAACATTGATAACATCGTTTGGTGCTGTTTTATTGCCAAGATCTTCAAATTTGATTAAAAACAAGCAATACGAAGAGTTTTATTCTCTATCGTATAAGTCTTATAAAATGGTTGTTTTTTTAGCGTTTCCTTTGTGTGCTGGCGTTTTTGCTTGTTCTCCTCAATTAATAAAGTTATTTTGTGGCAATGCATTTTATCCTGCAATTTTAACATTGCGGATTGTTTCTCCTATTGTTGTTGCGCTTGGTATATCTAATTTAATTGGAATACAAGTATTATATCCTTTAGGTAAGATCAAGATGGTTACTGTCAGTACTTGTGTTGGTGCAAGTATCAATGTGGTTCTTAACTTTATATTAATACCTCGTTATAGCCAAGATGGTGCAGCGATTGCTACACTATTTGCAGAATGGGGTGTTACACTTACGCAGTGTTATTTGGTAAGAAAAATATTACCGTTTCATGTGTTTAACATTGATTTTGTGAAATACTTATTTTGTTCCCTTCTGATGCTCTTTTTATGTATTATGTTGGGGGATACCTTCGAAAATATATTTTTAGATTTGCTATTTGTAGTTGTTGTAGGTATATTGTTTTACGCTATATTGATGGTCTTTTCAAGAGACAAATTATTTATGGAAGTGTTTCATTTATTAATAAAGAAATAATTATGTATAAAAAGATTTATGTGTTTTCCCCAACAATTCAAGCTACTGGGGGCACAGAGCTATTGCAGCAATTAGTCTATAAACTTAGACTTAAAGGACAGGATGCGTACATGGTTTATACTACACCATATCAAGGTTCTGCTGTTGAATCAGTTTTCGGTCCTCGTTATAATAATCCTTATATTGACTCCGTTGAGGATACTGATAATAATATAATGATAGTTTCTGAGGCTGCTATGTATCTGCTTTTGAAGTATAAAAATATACAAAAAGCTGTTTGGTGGTTAAGTGTTGATTTCTATGGTGGTTCTTTTAGATTGCCAACAGATAAGTTGCATTTTTTGTTTTATTATTTATCAGATAAGATTTATTCTGTATTCGATAAGCAATGGATTCATTTAGTTCAATCTCAGTATGCGTATAATTATTGCGTTGAAGAGAGAAATATCCCGTTGAATAGAGTTTATCATTTGTCCGATTATTTGAGTAAGGCTTTTATTGATAATGGCCAAAATAAAATTGATGCTCCTAGAAATAATACAGTTTTGTTTAATCCCAAAAAGGGCTATGCTTTTACTAAGAAACTTATACAATATGCTCCTGATATTAACTGGAAGCCAATTCAAAATATGACCTCTGATGAAATTGCTCACTTGATGAAAGTTAGTAAAGTTTATATAGACTTTGGTAATCATCCTGGAAAAGATCGTATTCCTAGAGAAGCTGCTGTCAGTGGATGTTGTATTATTACAGGTTTAAGAGGCGCAGCAAAAAATGATGTTGATATTCCTATTCCTTCTGGTTATAAATTTGAAGAAGTAGATTTACGATGTGTTGTTGATAAAATTAACGATATCTTTGTTCATTTTGATGAATATAAGCTAGATTTTAAAGAATATGTCTCTTCTATAAAAAAAGAAGAATCTGAATTTGAAAATCAGATTGATGAAGTTTTTTTGAAATCCAATATAAAGTTTTTTAAACTCTCTGTTTTGAAACAATTAATCCGAGTTTTATCCAAGCTTATCGTTTATGCAATGAAGTTTGGTCCAACCCTATTAAATAAAAATAACTAGTATGAAATATGATTATTTGATTGTAGGCTCTGGCTTATTTGGTGCTACATTTGCACATATTGCTCACAAACAAGGTAAGAAGTGTCTAGTAATAGATAAACGTTCTCATCTTGGTGGTAATATTTATTGTGAGAATATCGAAGGTATTAATGTACATAAGTATGGTGCACATATTTTCCATACCTCTAACAAGAAGGTGTGGGACTTTGTAAACTCTATCGTGGAGTTTAATCGCTATACCAATTCACCTGTGGCAAATTACAAGGGCAAACTTTATAATTTGCCATTTAATATGAATACCTTTTATCAGATGTGGGGAGTAACTACTCCGGAGGAAGCTCAGGCTAAGATATATGAGCAGAAGTCAGAAGCTGTTGCTCGTATGAAAGCCGATGGTGTATCTGAACCTCGCAACCTGGAGGAGCAGGCTCAGGTTTTGATAGGAAAAGATATTTACGAGAAACTTATTAAGGGGTATACTGAGAAGCAATGGGGTAGAAAGTGTACAGAACTTCCTTCATTTATTATCAAGCGTTTGCCTGTACGTCTTATTTTCGATAATAACTATTTCAATGATAAGTATCAAGGTATTCCTGTTGGTGGGTACAACAAACTCATTAATGGCTTACTTGAAGGAGTTGAGACGAAAACGAATATTGATTTCTTTGAAAACCGCTCTTATTGGGAGAGAATAGCTGACAAGACTGTGTTCACTGGCAAGATAGATGAATTCTATAATTATCAGTTTGGTAAGCTCAATTATCGTACTGTACGCTTTGAAACTGAGGTGATTGATAAGCCTAATTTTCAGGGCAATGCTGTGGTAAACTATACTGAACGTGAAATACCTTATACTCGTATTATCGAACATAAGCATTTCGAGTTATTTGGTCAAGAGGTTTATACTAATCCAAAAACAATTATTTCGAAAGAGTTTTCCTCTGAATGGACAGATGGTATGGAACCATACTATCCTGTGAATGATGATGCGAACTCTTCTTTGTACGCTAAGTACAAAACTTTGGCAGATAAAGAAGATAATGTTATCTTTGGAGGTAGATTAGCTGAGTATAAGTACTATGATATGGCTCCGATTATTGAAAAAGTTCTAGAAACAAAATTTTAAAGTTTATGGCAATTGAGATTATTTCTATAGAGAAGAATATGATTTTATTATTATTGCTTTTGTTAGCTATTCTCCCTGAAAATATTCTCTAGTCGTAAAAATATTACTTATAATAAAACGTAGTTTCTATGAGTACAAAAAAACCTTTAGTTTGTATATTAATGTCCACTTACAATGGAGATAAATATATAAAACAGCAATTAGATAGCATATTTGCTCAAGAAGATGTTGATATTAAATTAGTTGTTAGAGATGATGGCTCTAAAGATAGTACATTAGATATATTAAGACAATATGATTCTATACTATTACTTGAAGGAGCAAATATTGGCTGTGAGGAAAGTTTTATGGAGTTATTATTTATGGATATTGAAGCTGATTATTATGCTTTTGCCGATCAAGATGATGTATGGCATCCAAGAAAAATGATATCAGCTATTGAAAATATTCAAATACACAATTGCGACTTGTCAGTTTGTAACTTAAAATTAGTTGATGGTGATCTTAATGAAATTGGATGTTTATTTTCTGATCAAGACATTGATAATTATCAAAAGATAATGGATAAGTTTGCTCAGACTAATTTTCATGGATGTGTTCAAGTTTGGACTAATAAATTGCATAAAGTAATTCAAACGTATCGACCATTTCATATTGAACCTCATGATGTTTGGGTTAATGCAGTTGCTAATATCGTTTCATCTACTTATATAGATAACCGATGCTTTATAAATTATAGATTGCATGGTAACAATGTTTCTGGGTATACGACAAGTTACAGAAAAAAAATTATGAAGCGAATAAAACTATATTTTGGCAAGAATCATCCACAAAGAGATATTTTAAGCAAACAGCTTCTAGATAATTTTGGTACCTATTTTTATAAGGGAGATAGTAAGTATAAAACGATAAGTTTGATTGCTAACTATAAAAGAAACCTTATTCAAAAGTTAAGGTTGTGTCTTAGTCCTTATTTTAAGAGTATGTCTCTCAAAAATCGTCTAATTTGGACTTTGTGTGTGATATTAAATAAGTACTAGTTTTGGCAAGTCACAATAGAATTGTAAAAATAGAGAATGTTGTAAATATTGTAAAATAATTATTTGATAATTCTGTGTAATTGTACGTCTAAAGCAATATATGATATGCTTGACCAACATTAAAATACTGGTAAAAGTGTGTCTTTGTTGGAGGACTATGCCAAAATCTGGGATGTAGATTTGTCCAGATTAGGCTGTGTCACATAGTGGTGATTGGGTAATGTGTACTCCATCTGCCTTACAATCGCTAGATAAAATATATCATTGTCTTCCGATAGCTCCAGCTAGGGTGGATGATTAGCATCTGACAATATGAAAGAGATAGAATCTTTGTATGAACAGTATAGGGAATGTTTCTTTTCTAGTTTGTTGCTGTCTGGTGGCATAAACCTGTTCTCGATTATCAATTCGAAAAGCATAAGACGGTGGGACAGTATACAATCTATTATTACTCCATGACAACAGAAATATCTGTCTTTTTCGTCAATACCATGAACAAGTGTGGTCGAGGCTAGCCTTTTATTATGGACAATCTGAAGAAATAGACAGACTTTGTCTTTATGAGTGATGCCTAACAGAGTATGATTGGATAAAGAAGATTGAAGATCTTGCCATATGTAGGTGCGTGGCCCATACCTGACGAATGGCAGAGCGGACTTTGAAGGTAAATCCTACCTTGACTCCGATAGCGTTGTTCTTTCTCCTATCTTGTAGAAGATAAAGCTGAAGGCGTTAACTGTTGCTGTAAATACTAGGTTTAGGCAAGGACAAGCCTTTGTAATCCGGCAAATACGTTGAATGAATAAAATTAGTAATTATGATTATAGTTAAGTTATGGGGTGGTATGTGTAACCAGATGTTTCAATACGCATTTGGTTATGCTATTGCTAAAAAGTATAATGACGAATTAGGATTTGATGTTGATTTTTATGAGAATCAACCTGGGCATGTAGGTAAAAGAAAGGTTATAGGAAAAGAAGTGTTTCCAAATCTTTCAAAGATGCAGTTTATCAAAAGACCTTCTTGGGTTAAGCCTTTTGAAAATAAATATATAAGCCATATCATTAGATATAATTTTGGATGTAATTTGTTTTTCCAGAGAAAACATTTTCTAATGGAGAAGATACATTACTTTTATTCACAAATTTCTTATAAGAAAGATGTAGATAACTATTATGATGGTTACTGGCAGACAGGTTTATATTTTGAAGATGTAGCAGATAAACTTCGGACTGAATTTTTGCCATCTGTAGAAGTCTTAAAAAAAGTAAAGGATTGGCGTGATAGTATAGATTCTAGCAATTGTGTTGCTGTTCATATTAGAAGAGGGGATTATTTAAGCAAGGTTAATAGCCGTAGCTTAAAAACTGGAAATGTAATTGGAGATGAAACATATTATTTAAATGCAATAGCATTAATGAAAAGTAAAATAGAAAACCCCAAATTTTGCTTTTTTAGTGATGATATTGAATGGTGCAAGAAGACTTTTGGTGAGCGAGTAGAAAACTCTTTGTTTGTAGAAAACCAAGGGCATGCTGCTGCAATAGTAGATTTATTTTCTATAGCTTCTTGTGAACATGGTATAATGTCTCCAAGTTCTTTTAGCTGGTGGGGAAATTGGTTGCGTAGCAACAAGCAAGGTAGTATAGTAATTGCTCCTGATGGAAATTATTGTGCTAAGGAATATTTCGATAATAATTGGATAAAACTTTAATATAATGACACTTTCTGTATTAATGTCGGTTTATAAGTCTGAACATCCTTCCTATTTAGAACGATCTCTTCTAAGTATATGGGATGATCAGGTTAGAAAACCAGATAAAATTGTTTTAGTTCAGGATGGTCCTGTCGGTAAAGAACTCGCAGAGGTGCTTTCACAATGGAAAAAGAAATTGGGCGATTCTTTGATGTTAATAGTAAATCCGTTAAATATCGGGTTAACAAAATCCTTGAATATTGGAATCAAGCATATTTCTACTGATTATATTGCTCGTATGGATAGTGATGACATTTCTATGCCAGATAGATTCGCAAAGCAAATGTCTTTTCTTGAAAAAAATGATTTTATCTCTATAGTCGGTTGTAATATACAAGAATTTAGTGATTCATGTGATTGTTTAAGAATTAGAAAATTTCCTCGGGATACCGAAGGAGCTATTGCTTCCATTTATAAAGCCAATCCTCTAGCTCATCCTGCAGTCATGATGAGAAAAAAAATATTTGAAGATGGAATCTCGTATAATGAAGCTTATCGTACATCTCAAGATTTGGCACTATGGTTTGATGTTCTTGCTGAAGGATATAAAATAGCTAATATGGATGATGTTCTTTTAAAGTTTCGACGCAATGACGATGTCTATCAGAGACGCTCTAATCTTAAAGATCGTAATCTGGAATTATTGGTGCATGAGCGAGGTATTCGTAAATTGTATGGGATATCACCAATAAAGTCTTTGTTTCCATTAGCTCGATATATCATGAAATTCCTGCCAAAGTCTATGATAAGGTCTTTATATGATGGAGAATTTAGAAACAAATTGATTAAAGTTTAAATATTTGTCGATTTTATGTTGAAGTTAATGTATATAACCAATCGACCTGATGTAGCTCAGGTTGCTGAGCAGGCTGGTGTTGATTGGATCTTTGTCGATATGGAATTTATCGGCAAAGATGCTAGGCAGGGAGGCTTAGATACCGTGCAGAATCATCATACTGTTGAGGATGTACGTAGAATCAAGCAAGCTGTTACCAATGCAAAAGTGTTGGTACGAGTAAATCCTATTCATGATGCATTAAATGATTATCCTTCTTCCAAGGATGAGATTGATGCAACAATTGAAGCTGGTGCAGACATCTTGATGTTGCCTTTCTTCCATACAGTACAAGAGGTTGAACAGTTTATCAAGTATGTAGGTGGAAGAGCTAAGTCTTGTCTCTTGCTTGAGACACCTTCTGCAGCCATCCTCTTGGATGATATTTTGAAAGTTCCTGGAATTGATATGATTCATATCGGTCTCAATGATCTGCATCTCGCAATGGGCATGAAATTTATGTTCCAGCTTCTTACAGATGGTGTTGTAGATCAGTTGGCTACTAAGATTAAGGCTAAAGGTATTCCTTTCGGTTTTGGTGGTATTGCAAGAATGAATTCTGGAATGCTTCCTGGAGCTGCAGTCTTGAAAGAGCATTATCGCTTGGGATCCTCTATGGTTATTGTGAGCAGAAGTTTCTGCAATACTGATAAGGTAACTGACCTTGATGAAATCCGACAGATTTTCAATGAAGGTATAGGCGAGATTCGAGACTTAGAAAAGGAAGCCCAAGCTGCAGTTGATTATTTTACCAGCAATCATAAGCTGGTAGAGAATTCAGTAGAAAAAATAGTAGGACTTATAAATGCAAAAAATAATGGAAATCAATAAAGGTGTAATAGCTAAGCTTCGTGCAGAATATGGTGATGCTTTCTATCTTTTGGATAGCGAGCAATATCAGAAGAACTTTTTGGAGTTGAGAGATACCTTCCGTAGTATCTATCCGAACTTCAATATTGCTTATTCTTATAAGACAAACTATACTCCAAAGTTCTGTAAAATAGTAGATCAGCTAGGTGGATATGCTGAAGTTGTATCTGAAATGGAAATGGAGATAGCTCTTCGTTGTGGCGTTAAACATCGACGAATCATCTGGAATGGTCCTATCAAGAACCCTCAGAAATTAGAAGAGTTCCTTGTTGCTGGTGGTACAGACAATATTGACTCTTTAGATGAGTTGGAGATTGTCAAGGGGATAGTGGAGCATCATCCGAATACAACAATCCATCTTGGAATTCGTTGTAATTACGAAGTGGGAGATGGGGTCGTTAGCCGTTTCGGATTTGATGTTGATAGTGATGATTTTAAGGAAGTATTGAAGTTTGTTCAGAATACCCCTAATGTTCACTTTGTCAATTTCCAGTGCCACTTTGCCAAGCGCCAAATAGAGTATTGGCCTGCACGAGCCAAAGGTATGGTTGAATTGATAGACCGATTGGGAATCATTCCTGAAAGAATTGATATTGGTGGAGGCTTGTTTGGTAAGATGGCTGATTCATTGAAGGCACAGTTTACCAATGAGATTCCTAGCTATATGGATTATGCAAAGGCTGCTGCTACAGTATTTGCTGATGATTTCGCAAATAAGGATGTTAAACCAGAACTGCTGATAGAACCAGGTAGTGCGGTAGTTGGTGACTGCATGAAGTTTGTGGGAACTGTCAAAACTATCAAGGATGTAAGAGGTAAGAAGTTTGCGACCGTATTGGGAAGTCAGAAGAACATCAGCATGAGTGGTGTTAATCCACCTATGGAAGTCATTGCCATGGGTAATGAACAGGCGGTATATGAAAATCTGGATTTTGTAGGATTCACCTGTATTGAGGGTGATGTTCTTTATCGCAATTTTCAAGGTAAGCTTGCCAAGAATGATGCTATAGTAATCAGTAACTGTGGTAGTTATTCGTTAGTGATGAAGCCACCATTTATCTTGCCAAACTTCCCTGTGCTTGATATTTGTGGTGAGCATACTGAAGTGATTAAGCGTGGTGAGGTTTTTGATGATCTCTTCCATACCTTTGCATTTTAAACTACTCTATAAATATGTATAATCTCAATCTTTTTATCAAGAGAGCATTTGATATCATTTCCTGCTCTATCGCAATCCTACTGCTCACTCCTGTCTGGATTGTGGTTGCTATAGCCATCAAGTTGGATTCTAAGGGCCCTGTTTTCTTTAAGCAGGGAAGAAGAACCAAAGATGGAAGAGTCTTCAAAATGTTGAAGTTCCGCTCGATGTGTGTGGGAGCAGAGAAACAAGGTACGGGATTGTTCTCTTACGATAATGACCCTCGCGTCACTAAGGTGGGTGCATTCCTTCGTAAAACGAGTCTTGATGAGATTCCACAATTCTTTAATGTTTTGATGGGGGACATCTCTGTTGTTGGTCCTCGTCCATGTGTTACATACGAACTTGGTGATTATGATACGCTGAATAAGAAATATAAAAAGCGTTTCCAGGTAAAGGGTGGTATCACTGGACTGGCTCAATGTAAAGGTAGAAATGAGAACTCATGGGATGAGAAGGTTACCTATGATGGTCAGTATGTAGATCTTTTTAAGAAAGAAGGAGTTTGGATTGATATCAAAATTCTTTGGTGGTCTGTAATTAAGGTGTTCCAAAGTGCGAATATCAATGAAGATCAGAGAGAGGGTATGAGTGCGGAGCAATCTGCAGAATTGGATGATGAGGAAGTGAAGAGAATTGCTCATCTTCCAGATGAAGAGTAAACTATTTTAAAAAATAGTTGATATGAAGTACGATGTAGCTCATAGAAGAATCTGGCTTAAGGGCGAGATTCTTGATGTAAATGATGCTATGGTGAATGTTTTGTCACCAACATCACAGTTTGGATTGAACGTATTTGAAGGTATTCCATGTTATTGGAATGAGGATACCAAACAGCTTTATGCTTTCAGATTAAGTGATCACTATGATCGCTTGATCCGTTCTGCCAAATTGATCCAATTTGATTTGAAATATACCAAGGATGATTTCAAGAAGGCTTTGGTTGATACGGTACAGGCTAATGAGTATGATGAGAACTTAAGTGTTCGCCAGACTTTGTTTGTAGATGGATTTGGCAGCTGGGGTTCTGATGGTCCTGTAGAAATGTTTGTGGCACCAATTCCACGTGGTAGAACCAGTGCTGAGTATAACAAGAAGGGATTGAACTGCTGCATTACTTCTTGGAGACGTATCTCGGACGAGAACCTAAGCCCACGTATCAAATGTGGTGCAAACTATATCAACAGCCGTGTGGGACAACGTGAAGCTTTGCGCAATGGATATGATACATGTATCTTCTTGAATGAAGCTGGTAAAGTTGCTGAAGGTCCAGGTAGTTGTTTCTTTATGGTAAAGGGTGATACTCTGATTACTCCTCGTTTAACAGATAGTGTGTTGGAGTCTATTACTCGTGATACTATTATCCGTTTGGCTCAGGAAGAGTTGGGCTTAAAGGTGGAGGAACGAACTATTGATCGTACAGAGTTGTATATGGCTGATGAAGCATTCCTTTGTGGTAGTGCCATGGAGATTACTCCAATCTATACAATCGATAGATATGCTATCGGAACAGGTGAACAAGGAGAAGTTACCAAACGTCTCCATTTAACTTATTTGGATTGTGTACGTGGTAAGTTGGCTAACCGAATGGATTGGCTGACACCAATTTACTAAAATACAAAGACTCCTGTCTGTAAATTAAAATGGACAGGAGTCCTATAATGAAAAGATATATTTTGGGTAATCCTGTAACATATTCTATAGAGCATTTGGCAGATGTTTTAAAAGATATACCTAATATGGTTGTGCAGTTGTCATTTCTGGTAATGAGCGGCATTATCGTTTTGGTATTTGCATTTGCTAAGAATCTCAAAGGAGCAAGAATCGGTGTAATGACCACTTTGCTTATTGAGTATATGTTTCTCATATTGGGTTCGACAGTAATATATAGAACATCGGGAGATACATATATGTATAAGCTTACTCCTTTCTGGAGTTATT
>OASE01000290.1_pt1 | contig 14771 bp, 13 predicted proteins | sample 1494851 | NCBI WGS metagenome assembly OASE01 (sample SAMEA3360680, study PRJEB22359) | human gut metagenome | biome: ENVO:urban biome; feature: ENVO:human-associated habitat; material: ENVO:feces | place: Bangladesh | collected 2011 | reverse complement strand
AACAATTCAAAATGCGCTTGCGCACAATTCAAAACTCAACATTCAAAATTCAACATTTTATTTAATCCTATTCCTCGCCAACCACCAAAACGATTCTACAAGGTTTTCGTTATACACTAGTTGGTACTTCCAACGGTTGCGCCACCAACGACAGCTTTTGCCTATAGCATACTTCAGTTTCTTGCCGATAGTGTCAATGCCAGCAGTAGTCATTGGCTGCACATCTTTCTTCTCGAAGATATCAGAAAGGATACGGTCGGCAAGAGCAGTGTCCGATTGATAGGAATACTGTTTGTCGTCAGAAGTAAAGCAAGCAGCATCAATACCAAGATATTCCACACAAATAGTGGCAATGGCATTGAAGAAACGCAGCATACGTTCTTCCTTATATACATTGAAAACCAAAGCCCAGTCTATCTGCGAGTGATACTTTTGGAGGAATTTCCCCACATCAAGCACGTGCCGAAGCGTTATCTCATTCGAGGCGAAGTGCTCACCAGTATGGCGCAACAAAAACAAGGCATTGAATGTAGGCGAAGGAAGCAGCACGTTGTCTATCGGGCTCGGCAAACACTCCTTCTTATCCAATACCGACATCAGAATCTGCTCAAACCTGATGTTACTCTTATGCGACACATCATCAATAAACTTGGCATGGTTCTCCACCTCCACCCCACCATAATTGAATGTAGAATGTTTGTGGTATTCACGATGCACCTTAACGCCAAGCTCCTTCTCTATCAAAGTATCAGCCTCATCCTTCTTGCCAAACAGATACACATCAATGTCTCCCGTAGGTCGATGCTCGGGCTTCGGATAACACAGACTGCAACCATACCCTTTAAGCAGCAGCATCCTTATCCCCTGCTGCTTATAGAAGTCAGCCAACTCACCAATCCGCTCCCAATGCCTCACATACATCCTCTCCATCATCGTCGACTGCCCAATCCATTGCAGCAACATCGGCTTAGGAGGGCGCGTCTCAGATGGCAAAAGCCCGATGGCATCAAGCAAAATAGCGGAAACTCCCTGGTGGAGAGCGAGAGGATATAGAGTTTGCCAGTTGGGGGAGTCTGGCAATATAGTATCAGATATTGCAGAATCTAAGCCACTGCCTATACGCACAAGCCTCAATAATGTTTGATTTTTTTTCATTGATATCATTTCGTTTTTCACTCTTCATTTAAACAGCTATTGGCTTCTTCGTCCTTCACTTCTCACTCTTCACCTCCATATAGAACTCAATCTGGCACTTCTGCACAAACCCTTTTTCGAATCTTGAGGCTATCATTGGTCTGGCATTCTTCTTCATCGCCTCGCGAGCGTCATTATCAGTCAGCATACGCAGCATTGCGTTGTATAGAGAATCCACATTCTTCGACGGAACAATCAAGCCATTCTCCTCGTTCTCGATAATCTCACGGCTACCATTGATATCTGTCACAATCGAGGGCAGTCCCATTGCTCCAGCCTCAAGTACTGTATTAGGGAAACCTTCACGGTATGACGGCATCACAAAGCAGTCGGCATCAACATACATCTGCAGCAAGTCGTCGCCATATTTAGGGCCGCAAGCCTCAATGCCCTCATTTGTATCAATAAGCTTGCGTGTGGCATCACTCACTGGGTCGAGATTATGCTCATAGTTGCCCACAAGCACAAGACGTGTATTCTTATGCACGTCGTGCAGTCTGACAAAAGCCTCTACCAATTCGTTGATGCCTTTATCTCCAACAATACGACCGACAAACACGAATGTAAACACCCCAGCTTCCTTCTTGACAGAGAATCTATCAGGAGAGAATCGCTCCATATCCACGCCCATAACGTTGCCATATCCCAATACCTTCATAGGCTTCTTCGTTATGCCACCGTTCTTCAAATCGTTGAGCACTCCCTGTCCTTCAGGAACCACATGAGTGGCACAGGCGCAGGTAAGCCAATCCGTCATCATCAAAATGCGTCGTTTCAGCCCCGTAGCCGTAGGCCACACAAGACCAGTAAAAGTATGGATACGCACAGGCACACGAGTCAGCCATGCAGCCACCATGCAAATCATACCCGCTTTAGGAGTCATAGAATGCACCACCTGAGGTCTCTCCTTACGAAACACGCCAATCATCCTTATGAGCGACTTCAAATCATTCACTATCGAGATATGTCTTTCCATAGGCACCTCCACACAATGGAATCCATCCTTATCCCTAAGCTCATCAAGTTCAGGACCAGGCGACGTAACCGCCACCATATCATAGCCCATCGCCCGCATCTTAATCATCACTTCACGACAGAAGCCTAAAGATTGCGGAACGGTAACTGCACGAATAATTTTATTCTTACAATGTTTCATATTCATTTAAAATCAAACAAGATGTAAAAGTTAAGCCCAGGCTACTTCACGTGCCTCTTTCACTTTCTTCATATCGGTTTCAAAACCAGAGTTATAATCAATATTTAATCGTATATATTTAAAGTTCTCCTTCGAATAAAGATATATGCCCCTATCAACATGCAAAAGTTGTTCATTGTTTTCTGACAATTCATTCAAATTATCTATATCTGAATAGAAGTATTCGTCTTTATCAATCAATTCAAGATTCTGGAAATCAGAAAGTTCTTCCTTCTTAATAAAAGGCATATCGCATTTCCTCATAACAATGAAGCACTGTTGTGTTGAAGGTATGCTATAGATATTACATTCTTTGTAAGACAACCGTCCATCTCGTTCAGCAAATTTTTCATCACTCTCCTTGCCATAGAACATTTCAAAATTGCCTAAATAGACGCCAAGAGAAAGAACTACATAATCCTTATTTATCCCAATCACGTCCAATACTCGCTTTATATCCCTATAAGCAATTCGAATGTTCACAACACTTGGTTGAAGCAAGAATAGGTAATTGTATGCCTTATAAGCTAATTCATTTAGATGCCCAATAATAACATCTGGTAAGTTCGAAGCATTAATGTTTGTACCAGCCCTTAGCATTTCCTTATCAATTTGATAAGCTACTCTATTATTAACTGGTCGTTTTTTATACTCATCCGTACAAACATCTGTTAGTATCGGAAGAACCAAAGGATAGTCTTTTAAAGCACTTAAAAGATGTTGCTTTATATATGCCTTCTTTTTAGGATCTACCTCCATCGTATTATTGAGTTCTTCTATTTTTTGTTTACATTGTTCAATGTATCTATTACACAACTCATGGACATCAACAACAGATACTTCAATATTGTCAATAGTCTGTTCTATCGCATTTTGTTCTTCAAACCATAAGGAAATTTCATTTTTTAATCGGTTCATCATCCCTACTTCTGCGTTGAGGCTTTCTATTGTGGAATCACTTGGTATTTCAGGAAAGTCCATAGGATTGCTATAGGTTATATTCCAATTGTTAACCGTAAATAATCGAATCAATAGTAATGAAGCATACTTATATGCATAGCGCAATATAAATTCATCAGAACTGACATCTTGTGGAGCACCAATCATAAGGTAACGTTTTGTCAATTGATTAGGATAAAACTTCATCTTTATCAATTGCTTCAACTGCGATATTACATCGATAAAGCAACTTGGAACAAGCTCATATCTTGGAGGCATATTATTACTGAAATACATCAACTTATTTAGCAACACGTACATTTTATTATAAGTTAACAAAGCCCCAATCATAAAATGCTGTTCCTTAAAACGCTCCTGTTGCCATTTATTTTCTTCACTGTTATTAGTTGAATTGTCTAATGTAAATCTATAATACTGATCGGAATAAGTCCAATAACTATACACCCACGAATCATTATCTGTATGAATCACAGCATCTACAGTTTGCCATAAATAGATATACTCCTCTTCCGATAAATCTATTTTTTCGGTAAAGTTCAAAAAATAAATTGTAATCAGATTTTGGGTAGAAAAGAAATTATTCTTACGCTTTGAATGCTGTTTTAAGAGTTCTCTAAGCACCTTCCATACTTCTACGGCTGCAACATCTGTTCCTCTATGTTTTCTATATGCACTTATACGTACATATAGGCTCTCTAAAGTCTTTTGAAACAATTCATCATCTTCTTTATCTGATGCATACTTCAATATCTGAAATATCTCAGTTAATGGTGGATGCACGTTTTTCAGTTTACAATCCAAATACATTAAGAAATGAATTGGATTGGTTGTTTTCAAGATGAATTTGAACAAGATAAAGGCTGATATAGCTAAAGCAAAAACAACAATAGCATGAACAGTGGATATGACTACCATCCACCTAAAACTATTATGGTAATATAGGAGGAAAGGTGCCACTACTGATATAGGTATTGACACTAATAATAATCCACTAAACAGTCGAAAGAACCATTGGTTTTGAAAAAAAGTAGCCAATTTGGTACTTTTATACATATCGTCAATCCTTTGTATTGCTTGCAATATCAAAGGATAAGCCATACCCATTAAAGCAGCAAAAATACTGATAAGTGAACTGAAATTATAATTAAAGAAATCAAACATCACTTATTCCCTTTAGTTATGGTAACACACAAAGTATCCTCTTGCATCTTCTGTATCATTTCTTTCAAATCCTTTATCTCCGATGACAAATTAGGGATGATAGTATCATTTTCGTTTATAAAAACTTTTACCGCAACAGTCTCTTTTGTAACATTATCCTTGTTCTCTTTCTTATCGTGTATAAGTGCAGAAGCTAAAACGACCATAATTATTAACCCTATTATAAAGATAGTGAAGCTGATATACATTGATAAATGTTGTTCAAAATGTTTAGAAAGTAGACTCTTTATTCCGTAATTCTCCATTATTTATTGCTTTTATAGTAGATTGTCATCATAGCAATGTAAGCAGTCAATTTAGGGCATACTCCAAAGAGTAGGCACTTTTCAGTGCCTACCTTTACTGACTTTGTTAAAAAATCGATTGTAAATTAACAGTTTGGACTAAAAATACATAATTTCCAATGATTTTACAACTGGATTTTCTAATAGTAGAACTACATCTTTCCAGTTGATTCTATACCCTTCATCATCACCAGTTCTAACCACTTTCATAAACTGATAACCTGTATGAAATTTCTTTTCAAAAAGCATACTGCCAACTTTATCGTACATAAACATGCGGACCAAACGGCGGTTCTTTGACATCATAATAAAAACATCACCTTGATTCGGTTCACGATGAAGTTGTTCGCGGACTATGGATAACACGCGATCGTATTTACACCTCATATCCGTAAAATTACGAATGTAGTAGAAGTTGTTAAGACCTGATATGTTTAACATAAGCCCTCCAACTTCTCTATCATGCTGCTTAGCTCTTGATAGCTTAAATTCTTTCTTGAAAGATGCAAACCATTACTCATACGAAGCTCCAACCATATACGAACTGTTGAGCAATGAACCTTGTCCTCAGACAAGGGGCTCTTCTCGAATCGTTTTGTATCTATACTTCCATCACAAACTGATTGTACAGATTTTTCCGCACAATTTTCAGACAGGCGATCATCAACCTAAACTGCAACAACCTTACGACGAGTATCTTTGTATAAGATAGGCTGCACCTCGGCATAACATTCAAGCGAGCTTGATGTCCTACTCTCGGTTTGCACTATCTTTGTACCATTTTGAAAAGATGATATTGTAAGGTACATTATTGTTCAAACAAAATGACTGAAGGGATTGACCATGAGGTAAAGCCTCTGTTTGGTACTTAAAATAAAAGCGTTCTAAATCTTCGTTGCTGTACATATTTTTAAAATTTTTGTTCAGCGCAAAGATATAGACTTCAGAGGTAAGCCCTAATTTGACTGCTTACAAGCACTAATTTGAGTGGTTAGATGAATGTTCACATTCTTCTATACCTGTTAGTTACCGTGCAACCCTCTTCTGCATAATTGGCATCACATATTTCAAAAGGAAATAGAATGTAAAACAGAGTCTATATCTCATCAAATAAAAAATAAGACGCTTATACATATTCATTTTTCTAGGTCGCATATAGTTTATTCCTTTTCTAACGTTTGGTTGGGTTATTTTCTTACGAATGAAAACCAGAGACTTAAATAAAGAATAATCAGTTGCAAAATGTAGTATATCCCACCATGCCAAAGTTACTTTACGTCTTGCTTTTTGAATATCATATTCATATTTATCCTTAGGCCACTCTTTCATATCCAATATATCAAACACCTTCTCTCCGAAATTCTCATTCATACGATTGGGCTTTGATGGAGCATTGTCTTGACGATAATTATAAACTGGAGTATTAATCACAACAAAAGAATTTGCGGAAAGTGCTAATTCAAAATTGAATAGGCCGTCCTCGTTATTTTTGAGTCCTCCCATAACACGTAGATGATTTGCCATTATGACCTTCCTCTTGTATAATGCAGCACATGCACTACCAAGCAAAAATCCACTCAAAGTTCCATCATCAATAAAATCCTTCAATACATCTTTAAATAAATATTTCCCTTCCAGTAAACGCGATGCATGAGGTAATAGTTTGTCACCATATTGGAACTGAAATGTTCCAAATACAACATCTACATTACTCTGCTCCATTGAACACATTAAAGCTTGAAGACCATTCACAGGAAGTGTGTCGTCAGAATCGACAAAACAAATATAGTCTCCAGATGCTATTTCAAGTCCTGAATTCCTAGCGGCCGAAACGCCACCATTAGGCTTATGAATTACTTTTATTCGACTATCTGTTGCCGCCCATTTATCACATAGCTCCGGACATTTATCAGGTGAACCATCATCTACTAATATCAACTCAAAATTTCCATACGACTGCGCAAGAATACTACTTACACATTCATTAAAAAAAGTTTCTGCTTTATATACAGGGATTATTATGCTAATCATTTTAATATTTAAAATTTACAAATCACGCAAACCATAAACGCAATACTCAAAGGAAGCAATGCTACTTACTTTCTATATTTCAACACACGTGCTGGATTACCTCCCCCGATTGCAAAATCAGGTAGATCCTTGGTTACAACACTCCCAGCTCCTATAATACAGCCATTACCGATCTTAACACCAGGTAGTATGGTTACCCTCGCACCAATCCAGACATCATTTCCAATCGTAACAGGTTTAAAGTCTTGCAATCCTTGTTCTCTCATCGGAATGTCTGTACGTGCAAAAGCATGATTGCGAGTGTAGATATAACATTCTGGTCCCATCATTACATTATCACCAATAGTCGTTCCTCTACCTATTATGGAGTTGGCTCCAATACCAGAATTATTTCCTATTACTAAGGTTGGAGATATAGTTGCGTTCTTATTGATATAAAGTCCATGACTTTTAGAGCCTGTAAAACCCTTGACAAGCAAACGCCTGATAAAAGTTGAGCCAAGCGTTATTCTACCATCATTATCAGGAAGATAACGCCCTATTAACTGATAAACAACGTAACATATGCTTTTTAGTATCATAATGTATAAACCTTTAAATATTGATTAGCACAATTTTTGATGTCATATTTTTCAAAGCTCTTCAATGCGTTTTCTTTCATACTAACACGTTCCTTATCAGTCATATTAAGAAACTTATTTACAGTTATGAAATATTCAGACTCTGAAGAATCTTTTGAAAGCAATCCGTTTTTTCCAGATTCAATAACATTCACTATACCTCCAACTGGAGAACATATAGGAATACATCCTACAGACAAGGCTTCAAGTAACGTCACAGGAAGACCTTCCCACAACGATGGTAGGCAGAATGCATCGGCATGCGACATAAGGTCTGCAATATCATTTCTTTCTCCAAGGTAGACAATCCTATCAGAAAAATAAGGCTCAATAGATTTATATATTGCTTTTTCCTCTGGACTTCCCGCAATCACCAAGACAACATCGTTTCCTTTTGCAATAAGACGATTAAAGACTTTACATAACACCAATTGATTCTTTGGTTCGCTGATTCTACCAGCATGAATAAAGACTCTTGTATTCTTTGTTCTTCTTAATCCGTCAATCACGTTATTTGATGTTGTATCTACTTTACTCTTTGCAATACCATTAAAAATTAGATGACTTTGACAATGATAGAGGGCTTCAAAAGACTGCTGTGAGGCTTCAGAGATAGTTACTGGCCACATCCACCTATGAGCAAACATATACTTTTTAAGTTTAAAAAGCCTCCAATCCCATGTTTGATTTTCTTTACGTGCATCCGAATGTATAGTATATACAAACCTAACCTTTGAATGCAGCAAAGCAATGGCAAGAAAATAGTATTGAAAACAACCATGTATATGCACAACATCATAATGTCCTTGTGAGATGACTCTATATATTTTCCATATTTCTTTAATGGAAAATCCAAAATCCTTCTTACCTATAGTTATTTTCTTTACCTTATTATCTAATTTACGATAGAAAACATCGTCGTCTGTAGGTTGAAATATTGTGCAAAGCGTAACATCATGCGACTTTGACATTTCATTTACAAGGTTACAAACAATAGCTTCTATACCGCCTGAAACCATTTTGGTATGTATGTGGAGTATTTTCATCTATAAAACTTATAGTTATTTAAATCGGGATTAGACTGTATTCCTACAAAACAGAAAAAAGTAGAGAGTACTATCAGAAGTAACAATGGCCATTTCTCTCTTATACCATTTTTTGTAATACCCCCGATGTGTGAATATATAATAACCTGTAAAAAGGAATAAATAAGAAATATTCTAGAAACATTTGAATCCATTCCGATTCCTATATTAGAAGACAAAACGCCTAATACAAATAATATGCACAACTTGGGATTTTTTATTGTATATAGCAATTTATACTGTAAAAAAACAAGCAACAACCTATACACATAGCCTAATAGAGAAACTTCCAAATTTCGACTCAAAACAGTACTATAACTATTGTATTCTTTAGGAATAAAAGACCGCATAATTGAATCAACTGGTATTATATTAAATAACAACAATGGAGAAAATAAAACCATCATTATTCCTAATGTCTGCTTTTTAATATCCAAATACCTTAAAATCGGATATAATAAAGCACAAAATACAGAAGAATAATGAAAGCCATAAGCCAATGCTATACCAACAAAAAATAGTAAACTTTTTTTTGTACTACAACTATTTATAAATGGAACAAAATATGCTATTATTGAGACAGCAGCTATTTGTCTTGAAATGTTCATTCCCATAACAAAAATGTTACCTAAGAAAAAGAACAATACAAAATATTTAATATCTATTTTATACTTCCAAACACATAAGCCAGAAAAGAAATAGGTAACCAAAGATGTTACACATATAATTCCTCTATCATCCAAAATGCCGGAAACCATTAGAGTTGAAATAAAATTAACTATATATTCTGATTGTCTGTGATCATCTGAATATATCAAATAATTTATAGTATCAGTACCTACTGTTGAATCCCTGTAAAAAGTCATAATGAACATTAGAGCAAACGCCATCCATGACAGAAGTTTCCCTATTTTGCGAGGTAAAACAAAAGAGATTATGGACATCAAAAAAACAATGTAATAAAGTATCATAACAATTTATTTATTATTATGCCATGTAATTTTATAAAAGTTGCGCCAGCAAAAGTTTTACAAAGTATTTCAGTTTTCTAGAATTAGGTATAAATGGATTACTAAAAGTCTTCCAATTTATTTCTTGAAACATTTCAAGCCATTCCTTAGAGTATTTCTTTTTCCTTGCCAAATCGCCTGCCAATTCTTTTTGGAGGAATTTTAGATATCCAAGTTCATTGGCATACTCATGTTCCAATCCTTTCTTTTTAAAAATAGAAAATACTATTTTAGCATTTTCTGCTGAATCTTTCCAATGTTTATAACGTGAACTTTCAGACTGTACCTTAGTAATAGAATTAGGATTATAGAAATAATTATACAATGCTTTATTTACTACAGCTATTCGTTGGGCATTTAGAACCATCTGTGTAGTAAGCACCATATCCTCTCCCATTGCCAAAGTGGGATATATTATATCGTTATCATACAAAGTCCTCTTGCACATCTTGTTCCAAACACTCCATGATTCATGCATGGTAAGAATGCTTGACAAGAGCTTTGTTTTATTAGTTTGTTGATGATAACACTCATTGAAAATTCGCATGCCATCAGTTACTTTATATCCACACATAACGATATCTGCATCATTGTGCTTCGCCTCCTCATACATCAAGCGATACATATCTGTATCAACCCAATCGTCGGAATCGCAATGAATGACGTAGTCGCCAGTACTGAATTGTATCCCATGTTTACGAACAGCGGCCAGGCCGCTGTTCGTAAACATCCTCTCAATTCGCACCACCTTTCGTTCCCCCGCGAAGCGGGGTCGATATTCTTCGATTATACGCTCCAATATCTCTATAGACTTGTCTGGTGAGCAGTCGTCAACAAAGATATACTCAATATCATCAAGAGTCTGTTCAAACAGACTACGAGCACAACGCTCAATATATTTCTCTACACCATAAACGGGTATTATTACACTTACTTTCGGCATGTCTGATTATTTTGCATTATTTACGTGCCTACTTGATAAATAAGCGACGAAGTCTTGTTATCACTCTTTTCCAAAGAGGAGTAGGAACAAACAGCTTACAATTATATTTTTCCATAAACTCTTCAGGACTAAGAGCATTTAATTCGTTATAAACAAAATCTCTTTCCTTAGGACGAATATCAGGGTGTATCAAATTATGATTATCTATGATAGCATCTTCATAAGTTTTTTCTTCAAAATAAAGTTGATTCTTTATTTTGTCAAACATAGTCTTTCCTTTTTCTGTATTTGTCATTACCATGGACACTCCCATTGATACCTTCCCTTCAAATGGTGTCTTTCCTGACAATATTCCCCAAAAATCACAAATTGTGCAATCTCCTTGGCGATGCTCGCCTGTAAAATGACAATTATAGCAAGACTCTCTATGAATCCATCCCTTTAGATATGCACAAATATAACTGTGTTGCTCGCGAGGTATATCCCAAGATTTTCCATCTTTAGGTTTTACTGAATTCGTGTAATACACAGAATTATTTTGGTTGCGGAAATAATAATTCTCATATTCTTGTTTATCTGAAACTCCTATAGCTTTCAGATACGATTTAAAAAGTCGAGGAGAAGGAACACCATGACAAACCAAATCTACAGTAAAAAGATTCTGGTACTCTTTTCCAAGAAACGAACGCAAGCCTGCAACCTGGCAAGGTGTTCCAAGGAAAAACACCTGTTTGTCTTCCAACAGAAGTTTTCTAATATCTTTATATATCAGCCCAGGCTCACTTTGTACATACTTAGATCCTCTGAGCTGTTTTAAATCTTCCTTGCAAGTAGACGTTTTTATTTCTAGATTCAAGTTCTCGTCAAAGGCAGACGCACATACAACACCATTTTCTAATTGGTAGAAATAATTGGCAAAGGCAGAAAACAATCCCCCAGATGCGCTCTTTTGATGTTGCTCTTTATTTAGATTATATGCTGCATATATCTTTTTATGCGTTTCCTCAAATTGTGGTATGTTAATAACAGGGCACTTCTTTGTGCAGAGATTACAATCAATACATTTACTCTCGTTCACAACAGGAATAAGAAAACCCTCTTTGTCCTCTTGCATGGTTATTGCGCCATGTGCACAACTATTATAACATGCTGCACATCCAGTGCAATTTTCTCTATTTGGCAGGTTTTGTTGCATTTTCTAAAGCCGAAGTTAAATATTTTATTGAATGTTCTCTATAAGCATTAAGCTTCTCAGATATTTGTTCCCAATTCTGAATTTCGAATGTTGAAGGAGAAGGAAGAGGATCGTCGACATGGATAAATCGATTTTCTGCTCCAATTAACTTTAACAGACTTTCCTGTCGTTCATCTTTTACCCCCTTGGGGAATAAAGAATAAAAATCCTTTTGGAAATTAACAGAGAAAGCAGCCCCATGGAATGAAGAAGAAATTATAAAAGAAGCATTTTTAAACAGATTTATTATTTCTCTTGGTCCATAACTTCTGAAAGACTTGTATTTAAAATCAAGCCAATAACGTCCTGTTTCATCCAATATCACAACCTTCTTATTCAAATGCTTTTGTATATGTTTGATAAGTTTTGTAGCATATGGATAAGGGTTGGCCGTGTACGTTAATATATAACAGAGAATATAATCGCCTTTAATTATCGGTTCATCATCAAAAAACTTTCCCCACTCTTCACCTGACAGCAATAAAGTTGGGTCGCACGTACATTGGGATTCTTTTCCACAAATATCCTTTACCATAGCAACACCCGATTGCTCGCGTAACGAAATACTGCTATATTGACCGAGTAAAGGACGCATGTGCTCTTTCTCTTTTTCCGTCAGTGACGTTGTTCCAAAACTTGCAGAAAATGCGACTTTAGGAACGTCGTTAACAAAATCAAGAAAGTAAGTGTTGTCCCTACACATATAACGTGGATTCCACACTTGATCACTACCAGTTAAATATATATCAAACTTTGGTGGATTCTCATGTAGCGATTCTATCGTTGAATAGAGTGGAGTTTCTATCAATAGTTTTTTCCTTTCCTCTTGAAATAGCGCTTGTTTCTTCTGAGCATTTTTCTTCATACATGTGCGAGCATACAACGCTAACTTTACCCGCATCGCAAAAGTCTGTTTGCATATTGCATATGGAGATTTCTTCTTATACTCAGAAAGATGGTATTCATTGGGATACTTATAGTTTATAATAGAAACTTTATATCCAAGTCTTTCAACAACAGTTTGAGTGGCAAAAGCTTGGAGCAATGAGCCAAAATTGTTTATCGCATGTATAGTTGCAATTCCTACTGTTTTCATTGTTTTATTCCTACTTTGTTTAATACTTTAATTGCCACATTTTTTATAATAAAACGCTCTGCCTTATTCATTCCTACTACAAGTATAACAACACCTGATATTATCCAAGAAATCACAACGGTTAAAACCAACCGTATGAAACCATTTATAGTAATGAAATTATAAACTGAATTACTTAGAACATAAGACAGCGCAACCACTATTAATGCAATTCCTAAAACCTTCGTCATAAAGTCCTTTACAGGGAAAGATATATAACGATTAAGCATGAAAAGTCTTATAAGCAAACTTGCGAATGAGATAACAATTGCTATTTCTATTGTCATTTCTGGCTTAGCCCCAAGTTTCAATGCTATATAAGAAACAGGTAAATTCATTATAAGCAATCCTCCTACAATAATCTGGTACCACTTAACCTTGCCAACGGCTAACAAGCAGGTGATAACTGGCGATGAGAGTGCTTCTATCATCATAAGGATAAATGTCAGTCGAATGAACGAAACGGTATGCTCTGGCACATTTACCAACCATAACTGAAGAATATATTCAATATCTATAAAAAGGGGCAAAGCCAAAAAGAAATATAAAAACATCGAGAACTTAGCACCTCTTTGCACTAGCTTAAACAGATTATCAAAATCTCTCTGAGCATAATATTTAGTGATTTGCGGATTCATTGCAACCTGAAAGTTTGTTATGAATCCTTGCACAGCACCTGTTACTTGAGACGTTACGCCACGAGCAGCATTGACCACTGTTCCAAAAAATATATTTATTAGAATATTAACACCTTCTTCCTTTGATACATAAGACAATGCTCCAATTGTATTCCATCCAAAAAACGATAACATTTGTGACATTTTTTCTTTATCGTACCTGTATTTATTATGAGTACATTCTTCAAAATGTCGTTTACAATATACGGTATAACATATTCTCATAATGACAGCAACAACCATCAGCAATACAGAATACACAATCAATTTATCTACGGATGTTGGCAACTGTAACAACAAAACAGCTATGCCCAATTTAGAAAAAATATCTATTAAACTGATTCCTGCAAATACAGACATTTTCTCGTGGGCAATTAGAGCCGCATTATAACTTACACTAATAATCGTTATAAACAACGATATTACAGCAACTTGAAATACCCATATTGCTGCAGTCAATCTTCCATCGGGGATTGTTAAATGATTAAACAATAGCCACATTCCTATTACCTCTATAGCTACAAGCGTTATTAGGGCTATTAACCATAAAATGATTTGTGATGCAACAAAAGTTCTTCTCAATTCATTTATATTACCTTGTCCTATAGCATACGACATAAATCGCTGGGCTGCTGTTGACATAGTACCACTCATAAAGGAGAACATTGTTACAACTCCTCCTACTACATTATATATACCATAATCACTAATACCTAAAGCATTAAGAATAACTCTTGAAGTATATAGTTGCACAACAAGGGACAGCAACATTCTCATATAGAGATACAGCGTATTCTTCGCTATTCGTTTATTGTTTTCCGATGTTTGATTTGTCATTAAATATGTTTCGTCGTTAGTACTCAATTTAGGGCATAGCCCTTCGTATAGGCACTTTTGCAAGTGCCTATATATTGAGATGTTAAAAATTTACTTGCTTACCAACTATTTCATACATTGTGCTCTCTAATTTTAGAGAAAGCTTGCTTTGCTCATGACTTATCGGAAAAACGCCAAATCTTCACTGCTGTACATAACTCAATGTTTAAAGTATAAGCAGATGTTCAAAATTATTTTATACAATCAGTAGGTGTCATTTTCACATTGAAAGCACATTCTCGAGGCGCATCTGTTCCCTTCGGCCTCGGTCACATAGCCCGCTATGACCCCCTTCGGTTCCCCCGT